>Ga0209187_1002235_pt1 | contig 19022 bp, 13 predicted proteins | sample BantaG_FD_187430 | JGI IMG/M metagenome (GOLD analysis project Ga0209187, IMG submission 187430) | Marine algal microbial communities from Bantry Bay, Ireland - BantryBay_4 metaG (SPAdes) (version 2) | ecosystem: Host-associated > Algae > Red algae > Unclassified | place: Bantry Bay, Ireland...
GCTTCTCTTTACGAGGTTTTACGTTACTTTGTGTATTGAAAGTCTTTTGATTTTTCATATCCAAATTTACTGATTAAAATGAGTTTATATAAACTCAATCTTTGTCAAGTAATATTGGGCATAACTAAATTCATAACTCAAAATTCATAATTCATAACTCAAGTTTTAACCATCATTAAGAAAAAATAATTTGGCACTTTCAATTCTTTCATTTATGTTTGTGGTATAATTAACTCCAAATTAGAAAGGAGGTAAAAATGACAGAGCAGAACTTACATATCATCTTTACGATCGGGGATAGAAACTAGTAGTTTAATCCATAAGTAAATGACTATTTTACGATAGCCAGTTATTAATGTGTGAATAGACTTATACTTCTATAATAGACAAGTTCTGCCCGATCGCCTGATCGGGTTTTTTATGCTTATCCTAAACCAATCGCATACAATCCACCTGACAATTTTCTGAATTTATTTTAGCGATTACAAAATTAATAACCATTCGTTATTTCATAGGATAGCTGTGTTTATAAGACAATGAGCAATTTGTTTATCATTTTAAAATGATGCAAATCCAATGGCTCCAATGAAGTATAGCCTTGGTAAAAATTAGAGTGAAATAAATGCAAGCTCCAGCGGGGTGATATTTTTGTATAGCAATCATTCTAAATATCCATTCAGAAAAAAAATGATTCCAAAATCATAATGGCATACCTATGCCTAAATAATTATGAATTATGAATTATGAATTATGAATTATGAATTCAAGAATGATTGGAAGCGAATGTATTAAAAGTTGTGGCAACAATACTCAGTAATTATTCAAACATTCAAGCATTCAAACATTCAAGCATTCAAACATTCAGGCATTTAAATATTGAAGCATTATAACATTAAAGCATTAAAAAAAATGAACAAGTTTAAGAACATAATAGAAGAAAGAAAAAGAATTATAAGAAAGCTCGATAAAGAATACGATCAACTTTGGGCGGCAAAACGGAATTTAGGATACATAACATTAGATAAACCACTCCGACATGGCTGGTATAAGCATTTAGATCTTAGAGAAGATGTTGCCAAAAGAAAAGATGCACACATTTTTGAAGAAATTTTAAAAGTAGCTGGTCATAAAGTGTGGGGTAGGGATGTGAAACATTTAGAAAAAGTATGGAAGAAACATAAGAAGAAAAACCGCAATTGGCAGTATCCAGGACTGTTTTGGGTATTCAAAGAGGACTTCGATAAATTATCACCAAAAGCAAAAAAATGGTTTGAAGGATATGATTGGAGTTGGTCGAAGTATAGAAGAGGAAGTGTAAAACGGTATCGCTGCAAAGTGCCTCCCTACTTTTTTCGCTTTGTCTATACCAAAGCATTTATAGTAAAACGAAAAATAATTGATCCAACAATAGAGCAAAGAATGGACGAAATTGAAGAAAAATTTTACAATCAGGAATTGTATAGATTAAGTCGTTATGGTTGGAAGTATAAATGGAAGAATTATAATTACCACAAAAGATGCCGTCGGTTAACAAGGGTAGCTCTACAAAATTATGACGAAGATAAATATGACAAAATGGTTTACCGCAGACTTGACTGGTAGTTGAAGGTTGTTGAAAGTTGAAAGTTGAAAGTTGAAAGTTGAAAGTTGAAGGTTGAAGGTTGAAAGTTGAAAGTTGAAAGTTGAAAGTTGAAAGTTGAAAGTTGACGGTTCAAGCATTCAAGCATTCAGGCATTCAAGCATTCAAACATTAATCATTAAAGCATTAAACATGAGAAGTAAAGTAATAGAAGAAAGAAAAAAAATCGTAAGAAAGCTGGAAAAAGAATCCAGAAGACTTTGGACTGCACAAAGCAATTTAGGTTATATTATTCTTGACAAACCAATTCGAAACGGATGGCACAAAGAGTTGAAATTAAGAGATGATATTGCTAAAAGAAAGGATGCAGATTTATTTAAAGAGATTTTAAAAGTTGCAGGATACAAAGTATGGGGGAGAGATATAAAACACTTAGAAAAAGTATGGACCAAAGAAAGAAAGAAAAACCACAGAATCCAATATCCTGGAATGAGGATAATTACAAAGTACGAACGTAATAAACTTTCTTATGATGCTAAAAAATGGTTGGAGGGATATGATTGGTATTGGACCAAAGAAAAAGGAACAGTAAAGCGGTATCGCTGTAAGGTTCCAAGTCATTTTTTTCAACTTGTATATACAAGAGCATTTATAACAAAGCTGAAAATATTTGATCCATTAATCGACAGTAGATTGGAAGAGATTGAAGAAAAATTACTAAATCAAGAACTTTACAAATATCAATATAGTGAATGCCGTCACTACCTTAATTGGGGAAACGAAGATTACAATAAAAGAATTCGTCGTAAAACTAAAATGGCTTTGCGGAATTATGACGAAGATAAATATGATAAAATGCTTTTTCGTAAAGTTAATTGGTAGGGCAATGATTCAATGCTTCAATGAATGCAATAATGATTGTGTGTTTTGAATTTGTAGTGACTTTGCTGTTTTTGAAATTAACAATGGCTTCTGCTTATTTTTTGAATTTTAATGGTTTTACTGATAGGTGGTTTACTATAATAATTCTCGCATTTATGCATTCTCTGATTCTGACATTTTATTAAAGCATTAAAGCATTATAATATTAAAGCATTGTAACATTGAAGCATTATATAACATTGAAGCTTTTTATATCGCATTTTTTCGTAAATTTGGTACTTAATTAAAAAGATACAGAATGAACTATAGAAACCTTGGTAAATCAGGTCTGCAAGTAAGTGAGATCTCGTTTGGTTCTTGGCTTACATTTGGTCAGCAAATAACGGATCAAATGGCTGAAAAATTAATGAAAACAGCTTATGACAATGGCATCAACTTTTTTGACAACGCAGAAGCTTATGCTGCAGGAGAGTCGGAGAAAGTGATGGGTAAAATCCTGAAAAAAATGAAATGGGATCGTTCTAGCTATATCGTTTCTTCGAAAGCCTATTTTGGTAGAGGAGATAGAAGACCGAATATGACGGGACTTAGCAGAAAACATTTATTTGAAGCTTGCAACGAAGCATTGCAAAGATTTCAATTGGACTATCTTGATTTGTATTTCTGTCACCGTCCCGATACTAAAACACCAATTGAGGAAACGGTTTGGGCGATGAATATTCTCATTCAACAAGGGAAAGTTTTGTACTGGGGAACTTCAGAATGGTCAGCGCAACAAATTACGGAGGCTTTTCATTTTGCAGAAAAAAATCACCTGATTGGCCCAACGATGGAGCAGCCGCAATACAATATGATGCACCGTGAAAGATTTGAAAATGATTACCTGCCTTTATATAAAAATTTCGGACTGGGAACTACAATTTGGTCGCCTTTGATGTCAGGGCTTTTAACAGGTAAATACAATGACGGTATGCCTAAAAACACTCGTATGAGTGGTGACAATGCTGATTGGTTGAAGGAAAAGGTTTTAGTAGAATCAAACATTAAAAAAGTTAGAAAATTAACCAAGCTTGCGGATAAATTAGGAACAACAATGCCATTGCTTGCTTTGGCTTGGTGCTTGAAAAATCCAAATGTTAGCACGGTTATCACAGGTGCGAGTAAAATTAATCACCTCAAAGAAAACCTGAAAGCATCCGAAGTAACGGAATTACTAACAGCAGAGGTAATGGAAAAGATTGACGGGATTTTGGGGAATAAGCCAACGGTCTCGCCTTTTTGATAATGCTTGAATGCGAGAATGCGAGAATGCGAGAATGCTGGAATGCTAGAATGCGAGAATACATGAATGCAAAAATGTTGTAATTAAATAAAATAATATTGTGGGAATAAAATAATGTAGGGGAATGCCTTGCGCTTGCGCAAAAATACAGGAGTGCAAAATTATTCTCGCATTCTCGCATTCCTGCATTCTCGCATTAAAAATTTGAAAGATGGAAGAAATAATAAAATCTTGGAAAGAAAATGCTTTAAAAAATGAAGATAAATCGCAATTAAACAAAATGACTGATTGGCCTAGCACTTGAAGCACATCAAGAGGTAGTGACGGAGGAAGTTATTGAAGGAATGCAGAAATTGAAAGAGAGTAAATTGTTTGAAACGAAGGTGAAATTGGCGGTTCCGCTGATTAGTTTATTTGGTGTTAAAATTGAGACTGCTTTTGATTTGAAGAAGTTTTTGGAGAGGTTGGATGAGGAATTGGGGAGGTTGCGGTTTGGGTAACGAACAATAATTATTTTAGTTTTATTTATGAGCAGTCCTAAACATTGGGAGATTCCGAAATGTCGGACCACCGATATTTTCTTTAGCTACGCCTTGAAAATTCGGGAATGACACGCTTTTTTTTTGTTTTGGGCAGTCCTAAACATTGAGGAGATTCCGAAATGTCGGACCACCGATATTTCTTACATATCGCTTCAGAAATTCGGGAATGACACGTTTTTTTTTGTTTTGGGCAGTCCTAAACATTGAGGAGATTCCGAAATGTCGGACCACCGATATTTCTTACATAACGCTTCAGAAATTCGGGAATGACACGTTTTTTTGTTTTCCTATCTGTTTTGAGAAAGAAGTTAAGCCTGAAATATAGAATCAGTGATGATCATGATTATTGGCACGTTCTATTTCAGCCAATTCGTCAGGTGATTTGTGTAGCATTTCGATGCGCTTTCTTGGAGAAATTACCATGCTAAAAGCAATTACATATGCAAGGACAATACAAGATATAATACCTAAAAAGTACAAAAACATAACTCTACTTATTTAATTGATCTTAATTTGCTGCAAAATTAAGCTTTTTATCGTTTAAAAACTAGTCCTTTGTGAAAAGAATGGGGGATTAATTATAAGCCGAACGTCGGACCGTATGAATTTTGCAAATAACCACATGTTAAAGATGCATGCCACACAACTAGATATTTGGGGAAAATTAAAACTGTCTGGCTGCGAAAGGGAAGCGCGGAGGACGAATATGGCGACGGAGTAGCTCAATTAGCGAAATTACGCCCGATGCGAGTGGAAATGTATAGAATGAATTGGAAGGATGATTGGGGAAAAATTTGCCACGAAGCAACATGTAGAGACGTTGCATGCAACGTCTCCACAGCGGGCTGAAACCAGTTCCAGTTCAGTCTATACATTGCAACGGACAGCGGGGAGAGAACTTGATTGGAAATGATCTTCGCTGTCCTTAAAAAGGTTGAAAGTTGAAGGTTGAAAGTTGAAAATTATGAATTTTGCAAATAACTACATGTTAAAGATGCATAACCACAACTAGATATTTTGAAAAAGTAGGGTAGTTGGTTGCATCTTATAGCTTTACCAAATAATTTTTAAATGCCATTGACAAATATTATATACTTGGATTCTGAGAGACGGATTGGCTGTTGGGAGATTACGGAGTCTAGTGAGGAGTTATCTAAAAGCTTGACTGTTGATGATGAATTGAAGGAGCGAATTAAAAACTGTCATGAAAGGCGGGTGAAAGAGCTATTTGCGACAAGGGTGCTGCTCAAGCGGTTGATGGGAAATTCTGAGGAAACAATTGTCTATGATGAAAATCGTAAGCCTTCTTTGAAATATGGTTCTGAAAAAATTTCTATTTCTCATTCTAAGGATCGGGTGGTTATTTTAATCAGTAAAATAGTGGAGGTGGGAATTGATGTGGAGTATGTTGTGGAAAAGATTTTACGGATAAAAGAAAAATTTTTAACGGGTAGGGAACTGGAATTTGCTGGGGAGGATTTGGTGAAAGGCACTATTTATTGGTGTGCCAAAGAGTCTCTTTATAAGTTTTACGGTGAAAGGGGATTGGATTTTAGAAAAAACCTTATCTTAAATGATTTTGAAGTCCAAAGAAAAGGGCGTTTTGAGGCAAAAATCGTTAAGGAGCAATTTTACAAATCAATGAGTATCAACTATTTTGTTTTTGATAAATTTGTAATGACTTTTTGTTGTGGGAATTAGTGGTTTGCTGTATGCGTAGTAAAGTGAAAATAATAAGTTGGACCAAGTTTGACAAAGAGATTTTTCGAGATTTAAGGCGAAAAACGTAGACGTAGTAGGGCTACGAACGAGGCTTTTCAACGTCAAATCTTGGAAAATATCGAAGTCAAATGGTCCAAGTTATTGTTTTCGCTTTACTGAGTTAAAAACTAGAGATAATTCTGTCAAAAGCGTTAAATTTGATAAAAAATAAGTGATGGTTATAGCGAATCCAATATATGATGTTGTCTTTAAAAGATTAATGGAAAATGAAAGAGTTGCGAAATTCTTTATTGGAACTATGCTTGGGCAAGTTGTAGAGTCATTAAAACTAAAACCACAGGAATTTACCTATACTGATAAATTAGCAGGCTTGGCTGTATTTCGCCTGGATTTCATTGCAATCATCAAAACGAATGATGGAGAGGAGAAAAAAATACTGATAGAAATCCAAAAAGCAAAAAATGAGATCGACTTAATGAGGTTTAGAAATTATCTTGCCGAGCAGTATAAAAAACAAGATGTTGTAAATGATGAAAAAGTGACACTTCCCATCACTACTATTTACATTTTAGGCTTTAATTTAACGAAGATAGAAACGGCTTGCATTCATGTAGAAAGGCAGTATCGAGATATGATAAATCATACGATCTTAGAGCAAAAGAATGATTTTATTGAGCGATTGACTCATGATAGTTATGTGGTTCAGGTGAAGCGAATAACAGGTAGGTACAAATCAAGGTTAGATCAATTGTTGAGTGTTTTTGAACAAAAGAATTTTATTGGGGATACAGAAACAGTAAAAGAATATCATTACGAACCAGAAGATGAAGATGTAAAAACGATGACGGACATTTTACATCATACAGGAACTGATCCTAAAAGAAGAAAAGAAATTGAAGCAGAACAAGAAGCTTGGCGTTCAGTTAATGCTATGTTTGAAACAAAAGAAAAAGCATTTAGAAAGACACAAAAAAAATTGCAAAATACTATAGCTGAAAAGGATCAAGCATTGTCTGAAAAAGATCAAGAATTAGAACGACAACGAAAGTTAATAGAAGAATTGAAAAATAAGTTGAAAGAGTAGTAATTTATCCTTAGATCATTCCTAAAAATATTCAATTTGTCTATAGAAAGAAAACAAGAAGTGAATAAAGCAAATTATTGCTTTAATTAAAATTTTTATGATAGAAAGTTACAATACAATTACGGAGAAATCCATTGGTGAGTATAGAGAAAAGGGAAGTAAATTTATTGCTTATGCACATCATGTGAAGGAGGAAGAGGAGATCAAGGAATTGTTGGAGTTTTATAGAGCTGAGCATCATAAGGCGCGTCATTGGTGCTATGCTTATCGTTTAGATAATGAAGGAAAACTGTTTCGGGCAAATGACGATGGCGAACCTTCGGGAACGGCTGGTAAACCTATTTTGGGGCAAATTGATTCTTTTGAATTGACGCAGATCTTTGTTGTTGTGGTGAGGTATTTTGGTGGAAAAAAGCTGGGAGCTTCTGGTTTGATAAATGCTTATAAAACTTCTACGGCAGAAGCTTTGAAGGTTGCTAAAATTATTGAGATAAAAATTCGTTCTTACTATGAAGTCGGTTTTGCTTATGAGCGAATGAATGATTTGATGCGTTTTATTAAACATGATGAGCTTAAAATTATCAATCAGTCTTATGACAAGCAATGTAAATTGAAATTTAGTATTCCTGTGGCGAATGAACAGGAAGTGCTGGATAAGGTTGGGAAGTTGTATGATGTTAAAATTGAGAAGCTTTACACGATGTAATGCGAGAATGTAAGAATGCCTAAATGCTTGAATGCAAGAATGCGAGAATGTTTTGCTTGGTGTTGCTGCCACAATTATTTAATGCTTGAATGTTGGACCTCATTGTCATTCCAGAATTTCTAAACGTAGTGTCAGAAATATCTGGAATCCCCAAACGATGGAAGACAAAATGATGCATTCCTATTTTGTTGAAGATGTACGAGGGGATAAGAAGAAAAAAAATAATGTTACAATGCTTTAATAATTTATGTTACAATGATTTAATGAAAAAAAGTGAATGTTGAATAATATTTATAAAATGAAAAACATACCCTACTTACTCTTTTTGTCTATTTTTTTGATGATGATTTCTAATGTTGCATTTGCTCAGGATGTGGAGAGGGAATCGGGAAAAATAGCACTTTATTCTAAGGACCTTGAGACTGCTAAAGTAAAAGGCAAGGGTGTTGTGAATGTTCAGGCTTTTTTGGAAGCTAAATTTGGTAAAAAGCTGGAGTATAAATATGATAAGAAAAGTCCAATGGGAAAGCATTTTGCTTTTAGTCAAAGGCATGTCAACTTTCCTATTTTCAATACAGATGTAAAAATAAACCTCAAACATTCGGGTGAAATATTTTCGATTACTGGGTATGTGATAAATGTGGAGGATTGTGTATTTGAACCGTCTGTTGATATTGACGAAGAGCAGTTGGTGAAGAAATTTTTGTTAAATGCTGAAAAGCCTTTTGAGGTAATTGAGGAGCCTTTTTTTACTTGGTATGTTCAAGAGGAGCCACAAAAGAACTTGTCTTTGTGCCTGCATTTAATGGTGAAAAATATTCAAACAGGTAAACAGTATGCTTATTTGATTTTGGAAGATGCTTCGGTTGTTCACGAGTATGAAATGCAAGCTTATTACCATGATTCGCATGCGGAATGTGCGATTGAAAAGGATACCACTGGAACAGGAATGGTTTTTAATCCTGATCCTTTGACAACTGCTGGTGTCTCTTACGGTGGTGCGTACATTGATAATGCTGATGCTGACTCTGACGCTCTAAATGAACAGCGTGTTCTTGTGAATTTAGACATTGAGGTTGAAAATGGTCAATACGTTTTGAAAAATGACATTGTTTCTGTTGAAAATTTAGAGGATCCATTTAATGATCCTGCTACAAGCACAGATGGTAATTTTGATTTTACTCGTTCGCAAAGTGGTTTTGAAGAAGTGATGGTTTTGTATCATGTTACAACAATTCAAAAATACATACAGAGTTTGGGTTTTGACGATTTGTGCTCTGCTCGACCTTTAAGTATTGATGCGCACGGAACAGAGGACGATAATTCATTTTATAGATATGGAAGCAATCCAAGTATTATATTGGGAGATGGTGGGGTGGACGATGCGGAAGATGCTGATGTGATTATCCACGAATATGGACACGGTTTATCTAACTGTGCTTCTCCTAATACAAATTCTGGTTCAAATGAAAGGAATGCTTTGGATGAAGCATTTGGAGATTATTTTGCTACAAGTTATAGCAGAAAAATCAGTGATGTTGCTTGGGGTAAAATGTTTACTTGGGACGGACATAATGAATATTGGTCGGGTAGGAACGTGGACAATGATTTGGTTTACCCTAATGATTTAACGGGTAACTATTTTAGCGATTCGCAAATATTTTCTGCGGCAATGATTGACCTTTGGGAATTGTTAGGAACAGAATGCGCAGACAAATTGGTTTTGCAATTGCTTTATTTTAGTACAAGACAAACTGATTTTCAAGAGGCTGCACAAACTGTATTTGAGCTTGCAAAAGATTTGCCTTGCGCTGAATCTAAGACATTAAATGTTTATAAAATATTGTTCGATAGAGGTTTGCTTGAGATTGCTCCGCTTGAAGTTCCTAATATTATAAAAATTTGTTGGCAAGATACTGTAACAATCACCCCTTCCATTTTAATAGAAGAAGAAGGCGCAAAATACAGATGGACAGGTCCCAATATTGAAGGAGACAATGATGCTAAATCTTTGGTAGCGACTCCTTCTACCAATACTTTTTACCAAATTGAAATGATGGATGCAGATGATAATCTACTTTTTATAGATACAGTTAATGTTGAGATAGAATATTGTGGAGAAGAATTAGTGGAGGCAATCAATCTTGAAAATGTAGATCAGCAGAACAGTTCTTTTTTGACAAACGAAGATATTTATTTTCTTATAAGAGATGATATTGATTACTATAGTATTCAAGTGACGGACTTACAAGGAAGGATTGTATATAATTCAGTGGAAAATATTTATTTTTACCATAGTTTGCCAACTTCTTTGCTCACAGCAGGTATGTATATTATCAATATTGTGGGACAGGATAGCAATGGCAAAGAGGTGAAATGGAATAAGAAAGTTATTAAAAACAACTAAGAAAAAATGGAAAAACAACTTAAAATTGCTGAATCAGAGTTAATTCTTAACACTGATGGCAGCATTTATCATTTGAATATATTACCAGAGGATATTGCGGATACCATCATTACTGTTGGAGATCCTGAACGAATCAAATCTATTACCAAATATTTTGATGAAATTCAAGTAGAGAAATCGAAAAGGGAGTTTGCAACGGTAACAGGAGTTTTTAAAGGCAAACGACTTACTGTTATTTCAACAGGCATTGGAACAGACAACATAGACATTGTTTTCAATGAATTAGATGCTTTGGCAAATATTGATTTGAAAAATAGAACGATTAATGAGCAGTTTCGTCAATTGACATTTATAAGAATTGGCACGACAGGTGGTTTGCAAAGTGATATTCCTGTAGATACGATGGTGGCAAGTCAATATGCAGTAGGAATGGATGGATTAATGCATTTTTATGATTGTCCAGCTTTAGAAGACACCGAAAATAAAATTGATACTTACATCAGAGCGCAGTCAGACTTTCCGCCTTATGTTTTTTCAGGAGATAAAGATTTGTTGGCTAGTATGCCAGCTACTTTTGTACAAGGAATAACAGTAACATGTGCTGGTTTTTATGGACCTCAAAACCGATCATTGCGATTAAAACCTAAAAATGCGCAGTTTTTGAGCAGTCTTCAGTCAGTAGAAATAGAGAAAGACCTAAAGTTTGTAAATTTTGAGATGGAAACAGCAGGAATTTACGGAATGGCTAGTGTTTTAGGACACAAGGCAATATCTCTTAGTGTGATACTAGCAAATAGAGCAACAGGACATTTTAGCAATGATCCTAGTAAATCTGTCGATAAGTTAATTGAGAATGTATTGGGCTGGATAGAGTAGAAAGTATTAAAGTTTGGTTAAAAAAAAGAAAGGTACCTGGACTGAACGGAATAATTTATATGTTCCCAGCAATCAATTAAATAGAAATACCCCATTTCTAAATTGACGTTCCATTCATCCAGATACCTAGATCATTAACTTTTTTTTTACTATATTAGAGCTTCTTTCTAATTATAATGTAAATATGCACCATATTTTTTTATTGTCCAAACAAAATTTTAATGAAATATTAGGTTTGTAAACCCTTTTTTAACCTACTTAATTGTTTGAAAAACAGTTTGTTTTAACTATATTTGTGCTATATAAAACTTAGTAATCTAACGAAAATTCTAGTAAGATTTATTTCACATATTATTAATATTTAACAATTGAAACAGTCAGAATTTCTATTTTTCTTGATAAAATCCTTAAATCCATCTGAAAAAAGATATTTCAAACGGATGGCAGGTGTCCACGGGAAGACAGATGCAAATTATATAAGACTATTTGATGCAATAGAGAAGCAGGAGAAGTTTGATGAGGTGAAAATAAAGGAACAATTTAAGAATGAGCCTTTCATTAAACAGTTTTCTGTTGCTAAAAACTATTTGTATAAATTAATACTGAAAAGTATAGAAGCATATAATGGCGGGATAGATTACGAAATCAGTGGTCTTATTAATCAGGCGAAGGTTCTTTGTGATAAAGCTTTGTTTAAACAAGCTGAAAAAATTCTCAAAAAGGCGAAAACGCTAGCAGATAAGCATGAGCGGTTGCACTTTATTTATGAAATCAATCAGATTTATGAATTGGTGCTCATAGATGGCAATGATTTAGAATTAATGAAGAGGGAGTTTAAATCTTTGTTTGTGGAGGAAAAGTCCATAAATGAAAAATTGAACAATAGTATATTTTACAGAAGAGCGGTAAAAAAAGTATATTTTGAGCATTTGAGGATTGGTTATGTTGGATATAAAGAGAAAGTGGCGGAGGTAGAAGACCTTTTTGAAATGCCTGCACTTCAAGATCCTGATAATTGTCTCACTGTTCTTGCACGGAAAAATTTCTTTCAAGCTCATTTTTTGTATCATTATATGAGAAGAGATACTGTGGCGGCAATTGAATATTCTCAAAAGGTAATAGATATTACAGAAGCGAATCCTGAAATTTTAGGAGAAGATTTGATTAGTTACATTGATATGATTTACAATCACATCATTCAGTGTATGGATTTGAATCAAATTGAAAATTGCGAAAAATACATTGCCAAGCTTCGAGGCCTTAAAACGAATGACTTCCTTGAAAAACTTAAAGTCTTCCAGTATACCTATACTATTGAATTTACCTTGTGTACAGATTTAAATCGGGTTGAGAAAGGCATGACTTATTATAATGCATTTATTAATGAGTTGCCAAATTATGAATCAAAGCTTTCGAGCATTCATAAACCAGCTATTTTCTTTTTGGTTTCTTATAATTTATTGATTCATCAAAAATTTGAGGATGCTTTGCATTGGTTAAATAAAGCTTTGGATATGCCTCATTTGAATTTTCGTTCTGATTTGACTTCTTGGATAAGAATTCAGGAGTTGATTATTCAATATGAATTGGGTAATTATCGATTGTTGGAATCAAAGGTGCGTTCTACTTATAGAATTTTGCTTCAGAAAGAAAATCGACTCAAAGTGGAGGAAAGATTGTTGTCTTTTTTCAGAAAGTTGGCTTCTAGCGACCAATTTACAAGTTCTCTCAAGGATTTATTTGTTGATCTCAAAAATGACATTGAAGTCATTTTGGAAGATCATGCTGAATCCAATTATACAGGCTTTTTTAACATTCAAGCTTGGTTGGAAAGTAAAATATCAAACAGGCCTTTTTATGAAGTATTGATTGATTATAATAAAAGAGATAATGATGTACTTGCAAAGAAAGCTGTGAAGTAGTTATGAATTATGAGTTATGAATTATGAGTTATGAATTATGAGTTATGAGTTATGAATTATGAGTTATGAATTATGAATTATGAATTATGAATTATGAGTTATGAATTATGAGTTATGAGTTCAGCCATACGCGTAATGTAGAGACAAGGCATGCCTTGTCTACTTGCTTTGCTGACGGAATTATGACACGAAGGTCGGACTGTATGAAATTGTACAGATCATAATCCTTGGTTTTGAATTTTAATGGATTTTATAATAATGGATATTTAGAAAATAATGGTTAAGAGTAATTTGCAGAGTAAAAAAATAGATTTGTTTGATTTGAATCCGAATAGTAAGGAGTTTATGAATCAAGCAAACTCGGGTTTTAAATACAAAATGTTTTTATTGGCAAAATTGCCGATGGGATTTTTTGCAGGTTTAAAAGTGGCCACCTTAACACAAAATGAATGCACCATATCCGTGCCTTATAAATGGTTGAATAAAAACCCTTTTAATTCTATGTATTTTGCGGTTCTTGCGATGGCGGCAGAACTTTCGACAGGTTTGCCTTCGCGTTTAGCTATTCACAATGCGGAGAAAAAAACGGCTATGTTGGTGACGGGTCTAAATGCGACTTATAGTAAAAAAGCAAAAGGTCGAATTAGGTTTGTTTGCAAGGATCAACAAAAAATATATCAAGCTATTACTAGAACAAATGTTTCGGGAGAGTGGGAGACTGCCTCTTTAGAATCTATCGGATATGACAAAGAAAACGATGAGGTCGCAAGGTTCAATATAGAATGGTCTTATCGAGCGAGATTAAAATAAATTAAGCATTTATAAAAAAAGCCCAAAGAACGAAGTTCTTTGGGCTTTTTTCATTTAGTAAAATATGAGCCGACTCCAAAAAGAGATAATTTTCACAAAATGGAATTTTTTAGATGAGGTTTATATTTTTTTGAGATTCGTTGATGCCTGAGCATCAGGGAATTGAGAAAGGTGCAAAGATCGCTAAAAAAACATTTTTGATTTTTTATCTTTCTGGAGTGGACTCAAATATTACAATTAATACTTAACCACCTTCTTCGTTATCTTTTCAAAATTATTGAGAATTTCTACTTGGTAAATTCCAGTAGGAGCATTGTGTAAATCAATTTGTATGCTTTGCAGTTCAGCATTGTTTTCCAAAGATTTTGATTGAATTAAATCACCTAAGTTGTAAATATTTATCAAATAAACATCTTCTCTTGATGCAGGTGTTGTTAGTTCAAAAAAACCATTATTTGGATTTGGAAAGATTATAATTTATTTGCGCACAAGATTCACTTTCGTCACCATTGCTGTCCATTTGAATGTAGTACTTGCCAGCAGTAAACACATCGTTAAAGCCTCCATTAAGGCTTTACTCCAATTTAGTAAATGCATTGATTTCGGCAGGGCAGGGAGCACCAGTATAGGAATACAAGCTCCACGGAGAATCAGTGTTTGTAAGTATTAGCAAATCAGATGATTTCATTGATTCTTGCATTCTTACATTGAAGCCGTCTTTATTTCATTTTAAAAAACAAACCCAAAACCACCAAGAAACACAACATTGCACCAAAGTAAGCGAGATAATTTGTTTTTTTATCATATAAAGCTTTGGTATCACCAATCAGAATGTAATTTGCCCATTGATAGGGCATTGCATAAGTTTCTTCTGAATCGTTATTAATCATTTTTAACTGAGTTTTTTGCAAAGCGACATTTTTTCTCTCTTTTGCTTTTATAAATTTTAGAAAAAGATTTGATAAATAAGCACTGGATTTTTCCTCAACATTGTTTATCGTTGAGAGCATACTGGGTACTCCATTAAAAGCGAAACCTCTTGACAAACTCATTACGCCTTCTCCTTTTATTGAAACTCCAAGCCCTCCTTTGCAGGTACTTATAATAATTAAATTGGTGTTTTTATTCGGGGTGCTGTAAATTTGCTCCAATCCTAGAGGACCATCTGCCAAATATATAGCTGGTGTCTTTGTTGCTGGATCAAATTCAGTACCATGCGTGGCGAGGTGTACAATATTATAGGAATTCGAGTTTTCTATAAAAGAGGAAATGCTAGCTTCTTTCCCCAACAATAAACGACTATCTTCAAATAATTCTTTTGCTTTCTCAACTTCTATTTGTGTATGATCTAAATCTGGCAAATCAAACTCTTTAAAATAAATAGGAGCAACACCGAGATATTTTTTATTGGTTTCTATTTTCATTAACATTTGTTTTAATAAAACATCAAGCGAATTGCCGTAAGATGAACTATAATTCTTAACTAAATAAGGAACGGATTGATAATCCAGATTTTTTATTTGATGTGCTTTTGTAGGTAATGCTGCAAATGGGATTCCATTTAATTCTCCATCTGGAATAAATATTATACTTTCCTTAAAATGAATTTCGAATGGTTCAAGTAATTTTTTATACAATTCATACCCAATATCTGTTAATACAGCTCCATAGTTATTCTTCAAACCATTTTCAGCAAAATCATTTATAAGAACCTTTTTAAATTGGTGCAATTTGCCTTCAAAAGTGCTATCTATATTTATGGATTTTGCCAAAAGAGTATCTTTGGTAATCAAAAATGTATGAATTGTATTTTTTGAATAAATAAATTGCAATATGCTGGTCTCCGAATCTAATTCGTTTTGGATCTTAGTTATATCAAATTGTGGAACTTCATACATTGATGAAAAATACAGCGGGTCATTTTCTTTCATTTCATCCCACAAATCTTCCAACTCGTTGTATAAAGCCAATTTTTCCGAATTACTGTTTATGATTGCTCTTTTAAGGTTTAACTCTTTTTCTCTGTCAAATAATTCTTGTGGGATATTACTTGCGCTTGCCCAATCTAATTTCTCTAATTGCTCATTTAATAAAACAGCTTTACTGCTATTGGCAAAACTTAGTGCCATGCCTATTTTCTTATTTTTTATTGCACCATCAATGGCATTTAAATAATTTTCTCTACTATCAGATAACCAAAACAATTTTGATTCACTACTAGCGTATTCTTGCCACATTATTTTAAATAATTGATCGTAAGTAAGATAGCATTCTTGAGAAAGTTCTAAATACTTCTTTTGATTGGATTTTTTGAATAATAAATATGCTGTATTTGCTTTGGATTTTAAACATTCAAGCAAATAAGGTTTTATTTCGCATAACTTTAATTGTTTATTACTCGGGTTTTTATAAACGTCTTGTTTGTTCAGGCTGTCATTTAAACAATACATAACAGCTGAATTGTGATAAACTAAGGCTGAGTCTAAATTCCCTTGATCTCTAAAAACATCTCCTTTGTTGTTGAAATATATTGCGTATTTAGTATTGTAATTGCTCTTATGTATTTTTCTTAATAATTGATAATAATCATCTAATTCAAAAATTGCTTCATCGGATCTTTTAAGCTTTCTAAGTGTAATACCTAAATTGTTTTTAAACTTGGCAATGTCTGTAGTATCAGAAGCGTAACTCAATCCTTGTTTGTAATAATCATAAGCTAACTCAAATTCTCCTTTTTTATCATAAATATTTCCATAGGTTAATGAATAATCACTTTTATCCAAAGGATCAGTTAGGTTTGAATAATAAAGTGCTAGTGTTTTTAATGCCAAGTCATATTTTTTTTGTTTGAAATATAAAGTGGCAAGGTTGTTATTTAAGCTGTATTTGTTATAGGAGTCATTTAATTTTTGAAAAATATCAATCGCATTTTTGAAATGGGTTTCAGCTAGTTCATACTCACCTTGTTTTTCATAAATTCGTGCTAATAAATTATGAGCCTTTCCTAATGGTGATGACAAAGAGTCTTTAATAACTTTAATTCTTTCTTTTGTATCATCAATAGATCTATTTAAATAAAAATTATTTTCAATACAATAATAAGCTCTATAAGAAAGACAACGAGATAAACCATTTTTTTCTTTTTGATTTAATTTTTCTATGTCAATATGGCTTAGAACTTCTATTGCTTCAGAGAAAAGCTGTAATCCTTTTTTTAAATCTTTATTAAGTATACTTTTTTTTCCTTTATTAAATAAGGTGTCGCATCGTGTTTTTAATGAATCTTGATTGTTATTGGCATAAGTATTTACGCTCAAAATCGAAAGTAGTATTACGATTAGATTTCTTATATTTTTCTTCATAAGATTTTGTTTTTTTATGGAACCACAAAGTCACAAAGGACACAAAAAAAGCTTTTTGTGTTCTTTGCGACTTTGTAGTGAAAAATAAACTTATGCCAATTCTGCTATTTAAGCCATTAATATTTAATAACTTTTTTAGTTGTTTTTTCAAAGTTATTGACAATAATTTCTACATAATAAATGCCTGTTGCAGCATCTTGTAAATTAACAGCAATTTGTTTAGAACTATCACTTTCTTCAGCGGCGATGGTTTTAATTATTGCACCATTTACATTGTAAATATTTATTAAATAATTGCCTTTTTTAGATGCAGGAATTAATATTTCAAAATAACCATTGTTCGGATTTGGAACTATGTTGAAATCAATATTTGAAATGGTTTCATTATTCACTGTCTTGTCACTTGTGCAAGACCAATAATTTATTGTGTTGGTTAAACCATAAAAATTCAAGCAACTGAAATTTTCAGAATCAATGCAGTAGATAATTCCATCATCTCTATAAAGTGCATTGCATTCATCCGTTTCAATGTATAAATAATTATGGTCAAAATATTCGTATTCTGAGATTTGTTCATTCGAGCAATTTTCTGGATTAACCCAAGTCAATATCCACGGATATTGCTCAAATATGCCTTCTAAATTTCCAGGATCAGAATTATTACAACTGCATTCGACAGATATTTGAGATTCTGTTAATCCATAAGCATTGACACAATTTAATTCCAAGCCATCTGCACACCATAATCTTCCATCATTTAAATACAATTCACTATTATTACCATCTGATATTGAAATAAAAGCGTATTCGTTAAAATCATAAACTTTAATAAATCCATTTTCACAATTTTCAATATCTATTATATCTGCTATCCACGGATAATCAGAAATTGCTTGACAATCTTCAAAATTGCTTTCATCATCATTGCTATCTGTTTCACAACAGTCCCAAGAAGTTGCTTCTATGTTGAAGCAATAAGCATCTGCGCAAGAAAATTCTCCATAGTCTTCACAATATAATGTTCCATCTTGAAAGTACAATTTATTGTTTCCATCACCAATTATTTCTAAAAATTGATAGGCTCCGAAGTTGTAGAAATTAATAGAAATACCAGCACAATTATTAAAGTTAATAAGATTATTTAACCACGGAAATTCATTTAAAATAGCTGTATTGTCACAAAATGTATCTACTTGAACAAAACCGAAATTATAATTTTCATCATTTGGTAATGGTATGTTTACTTGATACTCCGCTGCTGTAATTAAATTTAAATTTTCAATGGTATCGACTGTAATATTATATTCCCCTACATGCAAATTTTCAAATTCATAATAGCCAGTTGAATCTGTAGAAGTAGTCATGATAAATTCATCAGGTAATGTTAAAGTTATTAGAATATTTTCAATTCCTGTTTCATTGATGTTAAAAATTGCGTCTGCATTTTCATCTAACCAAACAAATCCGTTAATATCATCAAGCTCACAATTTTCAATAGCCAATTGGAAATTGATCAAGCTATCAATTTTCACAACACCCGTAAGGTTAGATTTAAAATCGGCTTGGTCATGTATAGCAGCAATAATTTGAGTTGTAGTCAAACTAGGATTTTCTGATAATAAGTGAGCAATCCATCTTGTTATAAAAGGTGCTGCATAAGAGGTTCCACTTTGTCGTTTGACTTAAAGTTTTAATGATTACTTTGACAAGTAGTTTTGAAAAACTGTATTTCCGCATTTTTGTTCATTGAAATAGTGATAAATTATGAATAGAATCAGGGTTGATAAAACTGCCATCAATTTCCTTGATTAGTATCATTTGGGAGGATAACAACATCCAATTTTTAGA
>Ga0209187_1002236_pt1 | contig 19007 bp, 18 predicted proteins | sample BantaG_FD_187430 | JGI IMG/M metagenome (GOLD analysis project Ga0209187, IMG submission 187430) | Marine algal microbial communities from Bantry Bay, Ireland - BantryBay_4 metaG (SPAdes) (version 2) | ecosystem: Host-associated > Algae > Red algae > Unclassified | place: Bantry Bay, Ireland...
GATTGCTCGTTTTTTGCGTAAGGGATAGGAGGTGTTGTTTGAACGAAGCGTAGCGGAGAGAGTGCCGGATAGCCCGACCCTCGACTGATAAGGAGAGGGATACGCCCAAATTAATATTCACTTCACTGGATTTGTCAAAGAACCTTAATTTTTATAAAAATTAATTGAGTGTGTAAAACATTAGTGAAAGAAATTAAATAAATTGTTCCATAATGCGCCGTAATTTTTTCTTCTAAAGAATTCAAAAAATCCTTGCATAGCATCGCTACGGAACTATTTTTTGTGTTTTTTAGAGGGAAAAAGAACAAGTATAATGGGACAAGTTATTTATTTTCTTTCACTTAGGGACAATTATATATAAAAGGTGCAGCGCACCGTCCCCGTTTTTAGCAAGAAAGCTCCTCCCAAACTCATAAGGTGCGTTAGCACCGACTCCGTTTATACGTCGGCACTGCCGGTTATCGACATTTACGAAAAAGAAAATCTCGCCAACCGCGCCGTAAAAATGGGCGCGTACATTGACAAACGCATGGAAGACCTCAAAGCCAAACACCCATCCATCGGCGATTGGCGAAATACAGGCATGTTGGGCGCAATCGAAATCGTCAAAAGCCGCGAAACCAAAGAACCTATGGCACACTGGAACGCAAAAGCCAGCGAAATGGGCGCAATGTTGGACGTGAAAAAGAAACTTGCGGAGTTGGGCATGTTTACTTTTGTAAAATGGAATTATATCTTTGTCGCGCCGCCTTTGACGATTACGGAATCGGAGGTCGAAGAAGGTCTGGATATTTTATCGCAGGCGATTAGCCTTGCCGATAAGCAGAGTTTATAAAGTTATTCGTTTTGCACAGCAAGACGGACATACTTATTGAACATTATAAACTCTACAAACTAACCACTTTATAAACTTTTCTCTGCTCCTCGCCCCTCAATTCGAGGAAATACATACCCGCAGGTAAATCCGAAACAGCGTAGGAAACTTGCTGCTGTCCGATAGTGAATGTTTCGTCAGCGAGTTGGCGGACAACCCTGCCTGTTTGGTCGAGCAAAGCGAGTTGAATATTTTGTGCTTCGCTAAGTGTGAAAGCGATATTAATTTGATGGTCAAATGGTTGTGGTGATATTTTAACTTCATTGAATGGTAAATCTGCTTCCTGTATAGAGACAAAGTTTCCACAGTTTTCACTCGTACCTACTGCCGCCAATTCTCCTGTAATCGAAGCATCTACACTTTCAAAAACATACAAACCCGTCTGCATATCAGAAATTAAAATATTGCCGGAAGGCAAATACGGAAACACGCCCCACGCCCCTGCATACGAACTGTTGTTGGGCGGTAAATAGGTATCGTAATGGGCGATGCGCTGCGGGTTGAGCGGTTCGGAAATGTCATAAACCTGCAAACCATCGTAGTAATACGAAACGTAAAGGTAATCGCCGCGCACGATGAGGTTGTGCGGAATTGAATTAGTTGTACTTTCTGCATTGAAGGTTGTGGGGACAGAAATATCCGTAAGATCCCTGACATCTACGGCTTTCAAATCTCTGCCATGCGTCTCATCGGCGAGGTAGTATGTGTTGCCATCCTCTGAGAGCCAGCCGGAGTGATTGTAGCCTTGTTGCGGATAAGAGGTCATGCCGCCGAGGTAAGTTGGTGCGTCGGGGTCGGTAAAATCTGCGACCATAAATCCATTGCCGCCGAGATTGAGATAAGCGATATTTTTTTCAACGTACAAATCGTGGATGCCAGCGAGCAATACACCCTCAATACTATTGTAATCTTTCAGCAACACCGGGGCTTCGGGATTGTCGAGCGAGAGTACGCGAAGTAAAATATAAGTGTTTTGTGCTGTAGCAGCCGGAGCAGCATAAAGCCTTGCAGATGAAGTATCTATGAAGATATTGTGACTACGATAAAAATGTTCTTGCGAATCATAAACGACCTCCACGCTATTCGGCAAATCGCTGTAATCAATCACTTGAATCGTACTGCCTTGCCCTTCGTCAGCCACTGCATAGAGGTAGCATTGATAGTCGTGATAATCACGGTGAATGATGCTCGGACCTTGCACCGCACCAGCGACAAAAGCCACTTCGCGTATATCCGTAGCGTCGGTGACATCAATGAAATGCGTCCCCGCCGTAGAGCCAATGACGGCAAACTCACGGTTGTTGGCGACGATACCCCATATCTCGTTATAGGTATTGTCATAGGCATTACTACCGACTAGAGTAGAATCCTGCCAATTGTCTAATAAGGTCGCTTCTTGCGACTGACCCATCGCGATGATGGGGAGAAAGAGTAGAAAGTAAAAGATATTCTTCATAGTTTTATTATTTATATTTAATGAAATAATCAATCATTTTGACCGCGAAATCACGGTAATCTTCTAATTCTTGACACCTAAACCTGATTCCTAACCCCGCAACACTTTCTCACTCATCCCCATATTAGAAAACCCGCCATCATGATAAAGATTTTGCATCGTCACGTAGCGTGTGAGGTCAGAAAACATGGCGACGCAATAATCAGCGCAAGCTTCCGAGGGCGCGTTTCCGAGTGGCGACATTCTATCGGCATAGCCGAAAAATTCGTCGAAACCTTTGACGCCGCTACCGGCAGTTGTGATGGTTGGTGATTGGGAAATGGTATTGACACGGACTTTCTTTTGGTCGCCGAAATGATAACCAAAACTACGTGCAAAGGACTCCAAAAGGGCTTTGGATTCTGCCATTTCGTTGTAGTCCGGAAAGGTACGCTGCGCCGCAATATAAGTCAACGCAAGCACCGACCCCCAATCATTGACCGCATCCATTTTGAGGGCAGTTTGCATGAGTTTGTGGAACGAAATCGCCGAAATATCAAAGGTTTTTTGCATCCATTCGTAATTGATATTGGTATATTCGCGTTTTTTGCGAACATTGACGGACATACCAATCGAATGTAATATGAAATCGACCTTGCCGCCAAGTACTTCCATAGATTGCGTCAGGAGATTTTCGAGGTCTTCGATATTTGTAGCATCGGCAGGGATGATTGGGACATTGAGTTTTTCGCCCAATTCGTTTATCGTACCAAAACGTAATGCAACAGGCGCATTCGTGAGAGTGATTTTCGCGCCATGTTCCACGCATTTTTCAGCAACTTTCCAGGCGATGGATTTGTCGTCCAATGCACCGAAAATGATGCCTTTTTTTCCTTCTAATAAATTCATAATGTAGAATTTTAAAAATTCCAAAAAACAAGTTCCAAATTCCAATTTAATCGCACTCTTGTATGATATTTTATTAGAATTTGGGATTTTTTAGTCAGCGTATTTTTAGTGAATAATTGAAAACAAAGGTAAACAAATGAAATAAATAAGTATCAGGAATTAAATAAATGTACATTCTTCGCGTCGTTATTTTTTCTTCAGACGAATCAAATTTGACGCGAATACGCTCTGTATTTAAGGAGTTTTTGGGGAAGAGTCATTCCAAAAGAAATACTTCAAAAAGTGGTTCTTTGACAAATCCCGTGATTGTTCGTTTTTCTGCCTCGCGATTGTTCGTCCCTTGCGTAAGGGATAGTAGGTGTTGTTTGAACGTAAGGGAAGACGAAAAAAATAATCTACCCGTCTGAATTGTTCTTTTTCTTATATGTTTCACTTAGTGAAAGAAAATAAATAACTTCTTCATTTGGGGTAGATTATTTTCTTCCTCTTCCCTAACGTAGCGATAGCGGAGTGGAGAGAGTGCCGGATAGCCCGACCCCCGACTGATAAGGAGGGGGATACGCCCAAATTATTATTCACTTCACTGGATTTGTCAAAGAACCCAAAAAGTGAAGAAACTTTTTGGACGGTGTACTAAGTACACTGTTTAATAAATGTACATTCTTCAAGCCGTTATTTTTTCATTTCTAATTCAAGAATCACTAATTCAAAAATCATACAGATGCGTATCATTGTTTTTACGATTATAATATTTGCTATCATCATTTTTAGTACCTGTCAATCTACGCCCAATACGCTCGCTCCTACGACCGAATTGAGCGACAAATTTCCGGAAGATTGGCTTGGTACATGGGCGGGGATGCTCATTATCTCGAAGCCGGGTGAGGATACTATGCAAGTCCCGATGCAATTGTATTGTGCTGAAAATGATACACTTACTAATGGTTGGGACTGGCACATCATCTATGGCGCAGATACGAAGGCAGGCAGGCGTGCCTACACACTGCACACACGCGACGCCGCGAAGGGGCATTACGCCATTGACGAACATAATGGCATTATTTTGGACGCACATTTGCTGGGCGGCACGCTGTATAGTCGCTTTGCTGTGTCCGGAAATCTACTTACGACTATGACGCGAAAAGTGGGCGAAAGCATGATTTTTGAGGTCATTTCGGGCAAACAAACACCCGTCAATATCACAGGCAATATCAAGGACATCCCCGAAGTCCAATCTTTTAACATCAGTGTACAACAACGCGCCGTACTTTCAAGGGTTCAAATTCGGGAAAAAGCTGTAAATTCGCAGTGAAAATGGTTTTATTATTGCACTGTTTTACTGTTTTATTGTCATATTATTTTATTGTTTTTCGCGTAGCGAAAATCACCATCAAAGAATAAAACAATGAAGCAGTGTAATAATAAAACCACTCAACAGTAAAAAGTACAGCAGTAAAGTAATGAGAAAATCAGCTAATATTTTAGTGTTCCTATTGGTCGTTTATCTTTTGCCTTCCTTATGTTTGGGGCAAGATTGCAGCGAACTCAAAGCCGAAGTCAAACGACTCAAGCGCGAACTTTCTGTGCTGAAAGCCGATAATGCCGAAATGCTTCAAGAAGTACAATCGAACGAGGTTTCCAATGAGTTTTTGAGGGGAAAAAATGATGATTTGATAGAAGAAATTGTCCCGATGCGGTTTTGGAATAATAAGTATAAAAAAATAGAACCGCGCATTGTTGCCCTCGAAAATGAAACGGAAAAACTACGTCAGGATTCTGCCAAATATGTCGAAACCATCGGCAAACTCAAAGATGGCTTGCAAGTCCAACTCATTGACGAACCCAATGATGCAACTCCCGAACACAAGGCATTTATTATCAGCGATATTAAAATAAAACGCATCAGCAAAAGCAATATCGACGCCACGTTTTACCTCGCCGGACTCAGCAAGACCGCCGCCCAATCCGATGAAGAAGTCTTGATAAAACTAAAGATATTTCGCCAGCAAGGGGGCTTTTGGGAACAACTCGTTTATGGCGAAAAAGGCAGCGCAACTTATGATAAATATTATCGCCTCGAGTTTTGCACCCCTTCAAAAGACAACACCATTCGTTATCATAGTTTAAATAATTTTGAAGACCGAAAAGATGTCTCAGAGTATCGTATAGAATTTTATTATGAAGAAAAACTGATAGGAACGCATAATTTCTCTTCGTTCAAAAGAAAGTTGTGAGGAGTCGATAGTCAATAGGGTAGGCATGAGGAAATTCAATGTGATTTTTGTTTTTTCTTGCTTCGGATTTCTCCAATGGTTAGGGAAGACGAAGAAAATAAGCTACCCGTCTGATTTGATGTGAAGTCAAATTCATAAGGTATTGGTTTTTAGGCGGAAAAAATTTAAACATACTCTAACATCAGTTATTTTTTAAGCGTTCCAGTAGACTTTATTCAAAAATAATTTATAGGCAGCTAAATTGTCTTTTTCCGATACTCTTCACCTATTTTTCGCCCCGTACCGCAGGGTATGCGGCTCAAAATGAGCTTCGATTAGCGAAAAAATCCTAATTTCTATACAATACAATTTATTTTGGAATAAAGTCTATTTTTACACTTTTTTCAAAAAACCTTTGAAAATTCTAAACACTTGTCTAAATTTAAGCATTTCAACATTTTATCATTTAAGCATTGGTACATGAAAAAGATAGTCGTGATGGCACATAATAAGAAAAAGCCCGAATTGGTGGCTTTTCTCAAAGAACGTCAAGAATGGCTTTGGGGCAGGACGCTTATTGCTACGGGCAGGTCGGCACAAGTACTCGAAGATGCTAAGATTGAAGTAAAACTACACCACTTAAGTCCTGGAAAATCAGGCGGCTATGATGAAATTACCGAACTTATCACCACAGGAAAAGTCGATATGGTGCTTTTTTTTCAAGACCGCGAAATCAAAGATAAACACCACGTTGATATTCGGAATCTACTGGATGCCTGCAATACCTCCAATATCCCACTCGCCACCAATCCGGCAAGTGCCGAGTTGCTTATTATTGGCTTGATACGCAAAGAATATGCGGAAAAGCAGAAGGTTTAAAATGGTATTGTGGTATCGTAGTATCGTAGTGGTGTAGTGCTTTTTTTTCGCTGCGCGAAAATCAATGCAATCATAAAGCTGTAAAATACTACCTTTGCACTCCCCAGTTATTAGAATGAGTAGATGAATAGATGATGAAATGTTTTTAATGACAAAATAATATAATAAGGGAAGACGAAAAAATAATCTACCCGTCTGAATTGTTCTTTTTCATTTGGGGTAGATTATTTTCTTCCTCTTCCCTTACTTCCTCATTTTTCTCCACTCATTTTCTACGAAGAGTCACTAAAATATGCTGCCAAAGCCGCGTAATATCATCTTTCTGGTTGCCGATAGCTTGCGCTATGATAGCGTATACGATGCCGGAATCCGCCTACCCTACGTCGAACAAAATGCGACCCAATTTACCGAAGCCCGCTCTGCTGGTTGCTGGACTTTGCCGGCTACGGCGTCCTTGTTTACGGGCTTGATGCCGCACGAACACGGCGCAACCTCGCAAAGTCGCTCAATTCATGACGACATCCCGACACTGGCAGAAAAAATGAAAGCCGCCGGGTATAATACCTACCAAGTCACCGCCAATATCGTTACGACAGACATTTTTGGTCTGCATCGCGGATTCGATGAAGTGCGCCGTATTTGGAAAATGGTGGACCCCAAATTTAATCGCTTGCAACAGTTGCTTGTTTTGGTGGGCAAACCGCGCCTTCGCAAAAAACTCATTTCGAAAGATATGCTCATGCAGCGCATGTCATCTGACCTCGATATGGCAAAAACATGGATTCAAAATACCTATGAAGATGTGTTTGAAGAATGTCGAAAAATCATCCGAACGAACGAAGCGAAGGGCGAAAGCAGTTTTATATTTTTGAACCTCATGGAGACGCATTTTCCGTATCATATCGCGCCTACTTTTGAATTGTCGTCAAATGGCGTGATTCGCAAACTGCGCGAAATGACCTCGCTGTTTCATACCGTCAACCAAACTTTTCTGACGACAGGCAAACAAAATATCAAGCCGGATATGCTCGAAGTACTCAAGGGCAGACAGCGCACGGCTTGGTGTTCGCTCGCGCCCGGCATCGATGCTTTTTGTGAAGAAATGCACAAAGATACGGGCAATTTGGTGGTTTTTGGCGCAGACCACGGCGAAAATTTTGGCGAAACAGGTTGGACTTATCACTTTAGTAATGTGACGGATGCCGGAAATAAAGTACCAATGTTTTGGCTTGACCACCACGATGCCGCCGCTCGCACCATCACCAAGACCGTGAGTACACGGCATGTTTTTAATAGCTTTTTGGAAGCGACGCACCAAACGCCTATCGGTCCTTCGATGCTGCACCAGCCCGAAGAATCGAATCCCATCATGCAATCTTTTTGGTATAATAGTCGTGGCAAAACGCTCGATAAATATAAGTATAATCAAATTTGTTTTCTGTTGGAAAATAATCGCTTTTTACTTCGTAATGACCAATGGTATCAAGCACCCTTCAAAGCAAATTATGACGAACCTTTGTACATTGCCTTACCACCCGATGCCCACCCGATTCAAGACCTGATGAGCGAACTAAAGACTAAAGATGAACACCTGAAAACGCTGGAGAATTTTAGGAAATTTTCGTCGGGGATTTCGTTTGAGGTGTAGAAGGATTGACGGGGGAGCGCAATTTATATTGTCGATTTCTATTCCGCATTTGTCGATACAACAGGGGCAATGAACAGCATCATTCCTCTCTCGCATCTGTACGCTGTCGGGCAATCGCTACGGCGCATCTGAGTTTTTTGGTGAGCAGGTCTTCGGGCGAGAGTACGGTGAAGTATTCGGCTACTTTGATGCTGCTTTGGTCAAGGTGCATGAGTTCGATGTGTTCGGGATTTTTTCCGGTACAGAGAATCAAGCCTACAGGTGGATTTTCACCTTTAATGGTTTCATGTTTTTTGAGGTAAGGAATGCGGCAAGAACGCAGAGTCGTGACCAAATTCGATGATAAAACGTTGTATTTCAGCGAGAATAGCCATCTACAAGTCTTTTTGGAATAGACATCTTTCAAGAAAGATTGCGTTAAGTTGAAAACATTTATTATCTTTTCATTCATTAGTGTGTAAGTTTATTTTATCATTTAAAGGTTCTGATGAAATAAGTGAAAGAAATTAAATAACATGTGCCATTATACTCGTCTTTTTTCCGTCTAAGAATCCTTTGAAATCCTTATCCCGAATCGGGGTTCGGGACAGGCTGTGCTAAGGCTATGTGCAGCTTTCAAAAAATCCTTAGATAAAAAAAATACTTCGCATTATGGGACATCTTATTTAATTTCTTTCACTAAGGATATTTTTAGTATAATTTATGAAAATTAAATTTTGTATATTATTTAAATTAAAAATTATAAGGTCGCACTGAAATATAGCCATTTTTTAATTAATTAAAATTATTTTTTAATTTATTTATTATTAAAAATGAATTATTTATAAATATTTTTTATTATAAAATAATTTAAAAATATCCTTATTTCAGCAAAACCTTATAAAAAATTTCGGAATTGACCATTAATTGGGCAGCACCGTTAGGTGCAAAATATTGGTAGCTTTTTATGTGAAAAAATCGTACAGAGTGCCTTTAGGTACTCAATATTGTGAACCTAAAGGCTCACTGGCATAGATTTTTATTAGATTTTTACCAATATTCGACCTCTAACGAGGTCATTGAGGATTTTGCCCAATTAATGGTCAATTCCGAAAAATTTTAATTAAAAAAATTCCTTTTTTCAGTGAAGCCATTTAATAAAAAATCAATTATGAAGACGTTTTTAAAATTTTCTTTGATGGGATTGTTTGCTGTTGCTGTTTTCGCTTGCGGCGGCGGTGTGGAAGGCGATGAAGCAAAAACGGGCGATGCCAAAAAGGTGAAACCAACACCAGTAGCAACGGAGACTTATATGGTGGGCGGCAATAGTACGCTGACCTGGACGGGGTCGAAACGATTTGTAGGCGGTAAGCATACGGGTACTTTGCCTATAAAGTCGGGACGGGTAGAAGTGGCTGATGGTCAGATTGTTGGCGGTTCGTTTTTGTTGAATATGACAGCAATCGCCAATACTGATTTGGAAGGCGATGGCAAAGGGCAATTGGAAGGTCATCTGATGTCGGCAGACTTTTTTGATGTCGCGAAGTACCCCAATGCAAAGTTCGAGATTACAGGTACGAAACCAATCACTGGCGTAGCAAACGCAACGCACATAATCAAAGGCAACTTGACTTTGAAGGATGTGAGTAAGAGTATTGAGTTTAATGCAAAGGTGGTCATTGATGCCAATGGCGTGAGTGCTATAACGCCGCAGTTTGTGATCGACCGCACCAAGTGGGACATCGCTTATGGTAGTACAGATAAGGACTCGGTAGCTGATGATGTGAAGGATAAAATTATCAGTAATGACATCGGTATTCAATTGACAATTCAAGCGAGAAAGGTTACGAATTGACGAGTTGGCGAGTTGATGAGTTGACGAATTGTTGGGTTGTTTCGCTACGCGAAAATATAGACTATAACTCGTCAACTCGTCAACCCTTCAAAATGCTATGAAATTAAAGATTATTGTTTTAGTCTTGCTATTTGGTGGGTGTAATACTGGGGGTTCGGGGGAGAAGTCGGAGGTTTTGCTTGTGGGTGGCGGGTATTCGTCGAATACGGAGGGCTATCTTGACACCCTACGGAGTTTTTAAAAGAATATCGGCGTTTGAAATAAACAGGTTTTTGTGTGTCTAAGTAGTGAGACAGTCTTATTCAGATTGAAATTGGAATCAATCATGTAGAAGGTACATTGCTTCTTTCTCTGCTTTGTTTCTCGATATATAGTTCGTTGTATTGTTGTTGGAGGTCTTGGTATTGGCGGTACATTTGGGTGTAATCCATAATGATAAGTAAGAACATGTTTTGCTCGGTGAGAGGGCGTACAATCTTAAAATCGTATGCCCCCAATAGTTGTATCGCTGGTTTTTGTAACCTTTGAAAAAGCATTTCCTGACCGGGTTCCATCATTTGGAGGGCATCTGAAACGCTCTCAAGAAATGGAAACCACTCAAAAACTATTTTATGACGGAGGGCTTTGGTGGAAAACAAGGAATCACAACTCTCCAATAATTTACCCTGTAAATTGAACAGTATAAATTGAGTGTTACGACTTAAATGAGTGAGTTGATATTTATTTAGTTTGGTCATATCATCAATGACTCCCCCATTGTTTGGAAGAGTTGTTCTACATTTTCCCCTGTTTTTGCACTCGTGGTCATATCACATTCTACGGGCAGGTTTGATATTACGTTTTCGATATGGGCAGCAGTGACAAGGTCTTTCTTATTGCCGATAACTTTGATGATTGCCTCCGGTAGAATGTTTTTTAAGTATTCAATATCTGCTAGGATATTATTGTAAGTCATTGGGCGTGTAAGGTCAAATACGTAAATGATGCCACTTGTACCTAAAAAGTAAGATAAGGGCACTTTATCTTGCGCGACCTCGCCTGCAATATCCCAAAGCATAATATTGAGATTGGTATCGTCATCAATATTAATAGTTTTTTTATCAACCTTGACACCAATTGTTGTGAGGTATTTTTCGTCAAATTCGCTGTAGATGAATCGACTAAATAAAGAGGTTTTTCCTACTCCGAAACTCCCCGTAAGGATGATCTTCTTTTTGATTTCCATGTTGATTGGATAAAATTTGAGGGGTAATTAAAATTAAAATGTAAATAAAATATTTGTTATTTTTTCTTTTCGAGGCATGAAAACCGCGCATAGCCAAGCTACGCAAGGATTTTCATAACGAAGAAAAAGGAAAAAGAACAAGTCGAGAGAATATACATTTATTTTATTTCTGATACTAAGTAGTCAGTCAAGCTAATACTGTCAGGTAATTTGGCTTGTGTAAAGAAAAAATATCGGCGTGAAGATGTAGCGTTTATTATCTTTTTTCCCTTCTAAAAAACACAAAAAATAGTTCCGTAGCTATGGCTATGCAACGATTTTTTGAATTCTTTAGAAGAAAAAATTACGGCGCATTGTGGAACAATTTATTTAATTTCTTTCACTAAGAGCATGTTTTTTATTTCCATTTAACTGAAACACACTGCTTTGAGCCTATCGGAGATGTATTCACTATCTGCTCCGGTAATGTTTTTTGAATTCAATATTTTTTCCTTGTCTGCGAAATCCATTAATTGATTTGCGAGTTTATCTTTTTCTGAAATACTCAGCGAACCGCTCAAAACAACTGCAAAGAAATAATTGTGATGGTTTTGCAGAAATATTTTATGGCTATGGTATTCTATAAATTCCAATTCTTGTTGTTCGCCATCGGCTTTTTTGAAAGCATCCTCTCCAAAGGCTTTAATGGCGGTCAGCATTCCGCTAAAAATATCACCATCGCCCCCTTGCGAATCCTTTGCATGTGCAGCTCCCATCACCAAGCCCGAATTTCTTTGTATGATAAATATATCTTGCAGCCTTGTTTTGAAATCATCTAAGTCTGCCAAAAAAAGTGCACTGCTTTCTATCCCAAATACTTTAGCCTGAATCAAATGATAATAACGCTTTACCGAAAAATTACGTTTGAGCTGATTATCAATTTTGTCCTTAAGGGTTTGCATTTCAATAGCAATGAACTTACGAATCATCTTACCCATCATGGGAGAGATAACAGTGAGCAGAAAACCTTCTGAAAGAATGAGTTTTTTCTCAATCTCTGCCCCTACTTCATTTCCAAAAGTTGAAGAAAAATCTTTTTTTATATTGGCAATTTTATCGTCAATAATAGGATCTACATGCTGACTGAGCAAGTCGGTATTCTGAATGATACGCTCCAATTGCTCAATTCGCGCTCGGTCTCCATGCAAGAGAATATGACGAATAACTGCCAATTTGTCATCTATGTTGTTTGATGTATTAGGCATCTTGCTCATACTAAAGATTTTTTGACAGACAATATTCAAAGGACACAGCCTATAAACTACCTAAAGTGCACTGTCACACTGAATGTATATTAAAATGCTTTTTTTATTTTTCTCCCTTAATAAGACTTACACTTAGTTGTTGCAACATTTCTGCAAGGCTGTGTTTGTCAGACTTACTAACATTGAGGATTTGCTTTTCCAGTTCAGTCACATGTTGTTTTACCTGTCGGTCTATTTCAGCCATTTTTTCCTCAAAACGCTTGTCAAGTGATTTCAAATGCGCTTCAGTTTCTTTTTTCAATGCTTCTATATCTTTCCCCGTGCTGCCTCTTAAATCACCAATTGTTGTACTAATCTGCTCAAATTGTTCCTCGATAGATTGGATATCTGAGCCGAATAAAATGTCCCTAATCGTAGAAACATCACCAAGATTCATCATACTTTTGTCCTTACTATTGTTGTTTTTATTACTCATGTTTTTATTTTTTGCAAAATTAGCCTGTAACTTATTTTTTCAAATATTTTATTAAAATCCGACACCAAAAGCACGTGCAAAATCTATAGGTATTAATTTCCCTAAACAAAGCACTCTATATATTCATTGTATCACATAACAAAATGAACTTTCAAAACATTTGAAAGCCATTCTTTACATTGTGATTAATACGAATAGAGGAATGAATTATTAATATTTCCCAATTTATTAAATCGCTATCACAAAAGCACGAAAATACAAAAAAAAAAAATAAAAACTAATGTCACAGATTTTAAGATTTTTTAATGGCTAATTTTCAATAATTGACATGATAATAAACAGTCTGTCAAAAAAAAAATTAATTTTGCACAAAATGTGACGATACAATAATGATATAATGTATCAAATGGTGAAATGTGAAGACAACTTCGCCAAGGTATTAAAAACATTCAATCATTATAACATCACTATTATTATCGCATTTCATCATTTAAATCATACCATGGATATACGCTATATCAAACACGAAGACATTGACCGTAAAAAATGGGACAGCTGTGTCCATTACGCTACAAATGCAAGCCCCTACGCTTATACGTGGTACTTAAATAACGTCTGTGAAGAATGGGACGGAATAATAGAAGGCGATTACGAATCTGTTTTCCCATTAGTATGGAACAATCGCCTTGCAGGTTATAAGCGACTCTTCCAACCACAGTTTTGCCAACAACTTGGCTTATTTTCTACCCGAATACTTTCTCAGCCGCGCATGGCGGCATTTTTGGAAGCAATTCCACGCAAATTTAGATATATTGACATTTATCTTAATGAGCGGAATTTTGTCCCTTCCCAAACCGATTTCGAGGTATTACAACGCCCCAATTACCAGCTTTCTTTGGCAGATGATTACGATAATATTCGTAAAAATTACTCGACCAATTTAAAAAGAAACCTCAAAAAAGCGGCACAACACCAACTGACCTTCACCACTTCCATCACACCCGAAACCCTTGTCACGCTTTTCCGTACCCATCAGGGCAAACACATTGCGAATATGACCGACGCTTCCTACCATACCCTACACCGCATCATTTACAATGCTTTGCATCGCGGACAGGGTTTTATCACAGGCATACAAGATGAAAATGGCGAACTTTGCGCTGCGGCTTTCTTCCTCACCGGGCATGGCAAAATCATCAACCTTCTACCTTCATCTAGCCCAAGAGGAAAAAAAATCTCAGCGATGCACATCCTACTCGACGTACTCATTCGCAATAATGCCGGGCGTCCCGTTATACTCGATTTTGAAGGCTCGGCGATATCTTCTATCGCACGATTTTACCAGAGTTTTGGCGCAAAGAATGTCCCCTATTCCCACATTAAACGAAACAACCTACCCTTTTGGCTAAAATGGCTAAAAAAGTAGATGTAACAGAAAAACCAAAAACTTAGGTAATAAGTAGTGAGACAAATTCTACACTAAGTATCAGGAACAAAATAATAAACCTCACATCAAACAACGACACTTTAAACTTTTATACATGTGACAATTTGAGATACACCCTTACGCATTAATGACCGCAGAGCGGTCGCACCTCTTTAGAGTCTTAGTGCGAACGAAAGTAGGATTGAGCAATTCCGTTGTCGCCAGACAAATTCTTTTGTAAAAAAACGTATTTCGGTAATCAAACTACCGATTCTTATAAAACCCTTCGTCTGCCGACTATCGCACGCTTCTACCAGACACTACCAAATTTTCGATATACCTATAAAATAAATGTCATCTATTGAGCATAGATTTCGCGCAAGTTTGCGATAAAATGCTTAATTTGCATTCTAAATCACTCTTAAACAGTGATTACTCACACTTACCTATCAAACATCATTTATTGAAATAATAAGTGTTAAGGGATGAAAAGATAATAAACGTTACATCTTCACGCCGTTATTTTTTCTTTAGACGAACCAAATTTGACGCGAATACTTACTGTATTTAAGGAAAATTTGGTGAAGTATAAAGGAAAAAGAACAAGTCGAGAATATACATTTATTTAATTCCTGATACTTATAGCCAATACTGTTTTGTGAAATAAAATTCGCAAACAGGTAAATGAATATATTTCAGACTGAAAATTCCATACAATCAAATTCCCTCCAAAATTAATTTAGTATCAAGAATTAAATAAATGTACATTCTTCACGTCGTTATTTTTTCTTTATACGAACCAAATTTGACACGAATACTCACTGTATTTAAGGAAAATTTGGTGAAGTATAAAGGAAGAAGAACAAGTCGAGAATATGTATTTATTTAATTCCTGATGAGTGTATAAAATATTAGGGGAACTTTAATTTGTTTGAATGTATCATAAGTTCGTGGCATTAAAGGTACGTTATCCCGTATAGCTATCGGGAGACCCCGTTGGTGCGTATAAACGGAGTCGGTGCTAACGCACCTTATGAGTTTGGGAGAGCTTTCTTGCACCAAACAGGGACGGTGCGCTGCACCTTTTATATATAAGGGAAGAGGAAGAAAATAATCTACCCCAAATGAAGAAGTTATTTTTTTATATGTTTGGCTAAATTTGACGCGCATAGCCGAGCTACAGCCTGTCCCGTACTTGATTCGGGATAAGGAAGATTTAGTGAAACATATAAGAAAAAGAACAATTCAGACGGGTAGATTATTTTTTTCGTCTTCCCTAACCCGTTATTCGCGTCAAATTTGATTCGTCTAAAGAAAAAAGAACGACGCGAAGAATGTACATTTATTTTGTTCCTGATACTAACACACTGTTTCACAAATTTATTTACTTTTTTGAGTATTTCTTTTAAAATGACTCTTCACCAAAAAATCCTTAAATACAGTGAGTATTCGCGTCATTTTTGATTCGATTCATTTCAAAATAAACGTCAAAAAATGTAAATAAATTTATAAAACAGTGTACTAAGAAAATAATACAATTAATTATGAAAAATATTTTAATTATTGCGCTGGCTATAGTCAGCATGACCACTTTTACGGGCTGTATTGATATCATCGAAGAAGTTTTTTTCAATAAAGACGGTTCGGGAAAATACACCATGCGTATGGATATGAGTGGTATGGTGGGTATGATAAAAATGATGTCGCAAATGGAAGACATTATGCCCGAAGAGGAAGGGGAAGGAGATACAGAATCAGAGCAAGGAGATGATATGGCATCGCTGATGGAAGAAACAGTGGACAGTATCATGTACCTCAAAGATGCTTCTGCGGATGTACGCCAACAGTTTGACGATAATCCGGGTTTCGTGGATAAAGTCAATATGCGGATGAATATCAATGCTGACGAAAATATCTTCCAAATCGACTTTAATCTTGATTTTGATGATATGGATGATATTGATTATTTTTTCAACAACTTCGACAAAATCACGAGTATGATGAGCAATGATGAAGAAAGCAGCGAACTCGATATGCTCGGCATGGGCGGCGGCATGGGCGCAGACAACCCACTTGGCGGTATTATGGGTGGCGATGGATTCACGCGCTATTTTGATATGACCAAACGTACACTCATCCGCCGTGATGCCTCCAAGGGGGAAACCACAATGACCGAAGATATGAGCGCAGAAGAAAAACAAATGATGGAAATGATGTTTGGCGATGCCAAATATAAGATGATTTATCATATGCCCGGCAAGGTCAAAAAAATGACCAATGGCGAAGCTACACTGAGCGCAGATAAAAAAACAGTAATACTCGAAGGGGATTTGATGGACTATATAAATGGCGATTTTAAGGTGGCTAATATCATCAAATTTGGGAAAAAATAACAAGGTATTCACTCATAGTAATTAGCATGAATTTCAGCATTTTAATATACGAATGCACTAATACTTGTGTCACATTTAAGTTAAATAAAAGCATCATAAAAATATTTTACGGTGCTTTTATTTTTTTTTCTGGAAAGAACCAAAAACTTAAATTTAACTAAACAGCTGAAAATCAATAATTTGAACTTTATAAAAAATAAAAAACACTTACTTATCGAAACAACCTGCTACATTTCACCGTATAATTTGTGACATTAAATTTAGATTACTTCACCTTTTTATCGTATATTTGGATGACTAAATAATTTCAGTCACATAGAGCTATTAATTCAAGTTAGTAGTTTTTTGTTTTTCAATACAAATGTGACATCGTAGTCATCCAAACTAAGTAGATTGTTTATTAATAAGTGAAAGAAATTAATTTCAGCAAGCAGAGTAATATGAAAAACTTGATAGAGATTTCGAAGATCGTTACAAAAAAGAAAGTCAGAAAAATAGAGATATTTGACGACCATTCATTAAAACACAAAAATAGTAAGTTCAATGATTTTTATGAGGCATTGATGGCAAACAAATTTAAGAACGACCGCGACGCTGCGGCTTTTTTATACAGTTGTGCGCCCACTGACGATAAATATAGACAACTCAAATCTCGCTTCCGAAAACGCCTCCTCAATACACTCTTTTTCCTAGATGTCAACAGACCTTCCTCTTCCGGTTACGATAGAGCCTATTACTCTTGCAATAAAGACTGGACACTTGTAAAAATCCTACTTTCCAACGAAGCTTACCTCACCGCCGCTTCACTTGCCCGACAAATACTTACGACAGCACTCAAATTCAAATTTGCGGATGTTATCGTGAATTGTTCGCGCATATTGCGAGAACATTGTGCGCGCGAAGGCAACGAAAAAGAATATGAAATATACGACCAACACAGTAAGCAATTTCAAAATGTACTCGATGCGGAAATACGCTCCGAAGAACTCTATCAGCGAGTAGTGATGAACTATCATAAACCACCCTCTAAAAACTTTGACCTTGCTGAGAAAATTGATGTCTACTGCCAGGCATTAGTCGGATTATCAGAAACTTACGACTCTCCGATTATTATATATAATATGTACTTGGTGTGGACATATCGCTATGAAATGTTGCACGATTACAACTCCACCTTAGAGGTTTGTGAGCGTGCCGAAAAATATATTGAGCAGAATCCGCTCTACTATCAAGATGAGAAATTGGCGACTTTCCAGCTCAAAAAAATGTCTGCTCACTTGCACATGCGCGACTTTACGAGAGGTCAGCAAAATGCGGAAAAGGCTTTGCAGTCATTTCCCGACGGAAGCCCCAATTGGTTTGAATTTATGGAGTACTACCTCCTGATTGCATTGCATACCGACAATTACATTCAGGCAGTTGCTATATACAATCGAACAACGGGCAATTCCAAGTTCAAAAAATTGACAGGTGTACAAAGAGAAAAATGGAAGATATACGAAATATATCTCAACTATATTATCGAAAGCCAATCGGCACTCAGTCCGGTGCTTCGTGCACACAAACGCAAGAATTTTAGGCTTTCACGCTTTCTCAATGACCCAATTTTATATCCAAAAGATCAACGCATTTTTACTATATTGCAAGTCGTTGCTCAGATGCTTTTCCTTATAGAAAAACGCAGTTTCAATGCTGTAACAGAGCGCATAGACCGCCTGAAAGGTTATGCCAACCGCCAGCTGAAAAAAGAAGAATTTACGCGAGTTATCAACTTCATCCGCTTGCTTCAACAATTGATGCGAGCCGATTTTGTACCCGAAAACATGACCAATACCGATAAATATCTGGCGCGTCTTACCGAGACTCCTTTCAATTATCGCGGCTTGATTACAGAGTTAGAAGTAATCCCTTATGAGAGGCTCTGGGAAATGATTATCAACCGTTTAGAGAGAGATTAAGCAGTTCATAGTAAGGGGAGACGAAAAAAATAATCTACCCGTCTGAATTGTTCTTTTTCTTATATGCTTCACTAAATTTTCCTTACGTAGCCCAGCTATGCGCGTCAAATTTAGCCAAACATATAAAAAAAATAACGGCTTCATTTGGGGTAGATTATTTTCTTCCTCTTCCCTAAACAGTCATAACCCACCCATAATTAGATAGTTCGTAGTCTAACGTGAAATACTTCACGATAGACTATGGACTTTTTTTGTAAATAATAAGGAACGAGGCATAAATGGTAAGTGAAAGAAATTAAATAAATTGTTCCATAATGCGCCGTAATTTTTTCTTCTAAAGAATTCAAAAAATCGTTGTATAGCCATCTACGGAACTATTTTTTGTGTTTTTTGAAGGTCGCACTGAAATATAGCCATTTTTTAATTAATTAAAATTATTTTTTAATTTATTTATTATTAAAAATGAATTATTTATAAATATTTTTTATTATAAA
>Ga0209187_1002237_pt1 | contig 18998 bp, 16 predicted proteins | sample BantaG_FD_187430 | JGI IMG/M metagenome (GOLD analysis project Ga0209187, IMG submission 187430) | Marine algal microbial communities from Bantry Bay, Ireland - BantryBay_4 metaG (SPAdes) (version 2) | ecosystem: Host-associated > Algae > Red algae > Unclassified | place: Bantry Bay, Ireland...
CTGAATTTATAGAATTTGTAATTCAAAAAGATAGAAAAGTCAATTTATCTAAGATCGCTGCTTAAATAGCAAAGCAGGAGTTTTGTCACGCACTCAATTTTATTTTAATCTAGCGGATGTCTTGATGCTTATATTCTATGCACAATAGCCAAATTTTGCAGGCGAGCGAAACAAAACTACCTAATAATTTCAGACGTGTCGATAAACAAAAAACATTAATATGAAAAAAATAATATTATTTTTTATTTGTATTTCAATTGCTAGTTGTGTTTCTGTTCCAAAAGAATCAATCACTTTATCAGAATCTTTAGGAAAAGCAATTAATGATACCGAAAAAACGCATTTTTCATTATTGAAGCTTTTCTTTAAGGAAAAAAGAGAAGAAGTAGATTTAATTTTAAATGAAGTTTGGGTTCCTAAGTTTGCCGAAGAATTTTTTTCAATTCCAAAAGTTTCTGAAAAATGGAAAGAAATATGTTCCAGCGAAGACGACGAAGAAAGGTTAAAGTTTATAACAACTGTTGGAGTGAAAATTCAACAAAAGATCAATAAAAAAAGACAAGAGTTAATTGATCCACTCGATGAAATGGAAAGAGATTTGGAAGATAAACTGTTGACAAATTACAATTCTCTACAAGTAACAAATACCGTTTTGACAAGCTATTTATCTTCAGCATCTAAAGTAAAAGATAACCAGGTAAATGTTTTAAGAATGTTGGGGATTGAACAAGCTGAACTTGACAATACACTTAGTGAACTCTATTCCATTATGGGAGATGTGAATAGTAAAGTTTCTAACCTAAAAAAAGGAGAAGAAGCTACACAAGACTATTTGGACAAAATAAAAAATTTACGTAACAACCTAAACTCTAAATAAGATGCCAAACGATGATTTTTATGATAATTTAGACAGTTATATTAACAATGCCAGCGAAAACACAGACAAGAAATTGGCATTATATATTTCCTCTTTAACAATTTTTAGAGATGAGGAGATACTGTCCTTATTTCCAGATTTAGATCAACTTGAAAATTTAGCTGACTTGATTGAGATTGTTTCAAGTACTACAAATCAGAATAACAAAATATGTGCTTTTATGGATAATGCTGAAAATTTGGCTTCTGTAGCAATAACTTTACTTAGCAAAATTACTTCTAGTTAAGTAGAAAGTCAAGTTAATTCTGATAAGTTGAATTATTCAATAATTGGATAAAGTCGTTTTAACTTCACTCTTGCGTCTTCGGTAGTAAATTGCCAATTAACTTTTTTGACTTGGTCGTTTTGCTGTTTTTGAAATTTTTGAACTTGGTCAATGAGGGCATCTTTAGAGGCAACTCTATTTTTGAGTCCTTGTCTTTTTAAGACACCAATTTCAATTTCTGCCATATTTAGCCAACTACCGTGTTTAGGAGTAAAAACGAATTCAATTTTGTTCAAAATTTCACGAGCTTTTTGCGGTTCAAATATTTTGTACATTGCAAAAGGTTTGTGAGCGGATAAATTATCTTGAACAAGAGTTATTTTTTCAGCACCTGGATACTTATTAAGTACCAAACCTGATACGATTTGCGCCCATTGAACCATTGTATGGTTATCTGTTACAGTTATGTAGCGTTTGCCCGCCAATAGTTCAAAACACATATATACTTCTGCTGCTCCTTCTCGCTTATATTCATAATCGTAGAGAGTTCGACCGTCAGAAGTAATAATTCGTTTACGAGTTTCACTAACGAGCTGCTTAGGCGATTCATCTAGGCAAATAATAGGGTTTTTAGCGTCAAAAGGGCGTTTATATACATCTAACACTTCCTCCATTTGACACACAAATTCTGCGTTTTGTTCAGGAGGAATTGCCTACATTTCATGTTTCCAAGGTTTAATTTCATTTTTTTTAAAACTTGGCGAACTGACTTGTGGGAGATTTCTGAAATAACCTCAAGTTCTACTGCTTTATCTGCAAGTAAGCGTAAAGTCCATTTGTTATACCCGTGAGGCACTTCGCTACAAGCTATTTGTACGATATGTGCTTCTACATCGCCGTCTATTTTGAGGCGACTTTTTTGAGGACCTCGCTTTAGACCATGTAATGCAGTTGAGATACCATGCAAAACAAACTTTTGTCGAGTACGCTGTACTCGTAGCGGATTTACATGATAAGTTCCTGCATTTACAGTATCTGTCAGATTATCTCTATCTGCATCAGCGGCTAATAAAATTTGAGCATTAAGAACTACGCTACTTTTTGAACTACGAGTAGATATTATTTCTTTCAAGAATTCTACTTCAGCATCGGTAAGTGCTACTATGTACTTTTTATTCATAATTAATATATTTTTATCAAAACGTGAACTTATAATAATTTGTTTGACACTACTAAGTTAAAATCGTTAATTCTTTAATAGTGTTTTGAGATAAGTAAAATCCACGTCCTTGGGCACGCATAATCGGACGCCATTTGGATATATACGAGTTCGACCGCTGTTGGTCGAGCAGGCGCTACTAATGAAACTAGAGACCATGTTTCCCCACCGTTGAATAATGGTCAGGTAGTTTCTTTCGGAATCAGAATAATTTTTAAAGGCAAGATTGATTTCGGTAATGGTTTTTTTGCTGCACCTCCTCCGGAATCAAAATCCTCCGGTAAACTCCCCAGCCATTTATGAAAGGCCTGTTCCGCTACGGCCAGTTGCTCAAAAGCCCCTTCCTCGGGAGCTGCCAAATAATCTATGACACCTTGTAAAAAAGGATCATTCCCGGATTCCTGCTTCTTAAAAATGGCTACCGTCCACTTGATATATTTGTCAACAATAGGGGAGTGCGTCCCAAAAGAATATAGAATACTGTCAATGTAAGTTTTGCTACGCGCTAAACCCTCCGAATCTCTCTCTGAATAATGGTCATATCCTGTTTCCCAACTGAAATCAGCCATTTCTAAGGAGGAAAACTGGTTTAAAAAGAACTTCACATCGGGAATTCCATAAAAAATTCTGTTAAATATGCTTTTATCAAAAATATATTTTTGTATATTTGCAGTATACTACCATACTATACCATAGCTAAGTATATTAATCCTATTCAGTATACCAAATAAGATGACGAACACTCAACCACCAGAAATGACCACAATTTTCGATAAGATTCAGGAACTCGAAAAGGTGAACCAATACTCCAAACACGAGCAACTGGTGCAAGGGATCATTCATACGATTGAGGAAAAAATACTGGTCCAGGGTGATATGCTTCCTTCTGTAAATACGATGGTTAAAGAATTGGGCTTCGCCAGCAAGACGATAGTTAAATCATACAAAGAACTCATCGAACGAGGTTTGATAGAATCTAAAAACAGACTTGGGTATTTTGTGATCAATGAGGATATAGAGCAGACCTTTAAAGTAGCACTCTTACTTTACGCCTTTCATCCTATCCAGGAAGCCTTCTACAATGCTTTCCGCACCGCACTTGGAGAGAAGGTACAAATTGACATTTTTTTCCACCACAGTAATATTGATGTTTTCAAAACTATGATTGGAAATATAAAAGGTCAATATGGTATGTACGTGGTGGCTCCCATTCCGCATCCCCGTGCTAAAAAAATTCTGAAAAAAATATCTGCTTCCAAACTCTTGATCGTGGATCGTTTCGAAAATCTGGGAGATGATATATCTCACGTCACTCAGGAATTTGAAATTTCTACCTATATGGCTTTGAAAGAACTTTTGGGAGCCATCCAGAAATTTGATGAAATCATTTTATACTTTAGAGAAGATGCTGATTACCCGGTAGAAATAAGCCATGCTTTTCAAAAATTCCTTAAAGACTTTTCTATCAATGGAAAAATCCTTCGAAATTATAACCCTGGTTCTGTCAAAAAAGGAACGGTGCATTTTACGATTGGTGACAGTGACCTTTGGGGGATCCTGAAAGATTGTAAAGAACAACAATTAGAAGTGGGTAAAGACGTAGGGATCTTATCAAACTCTAATGATCCGGTAAAAGAAATTATCTGTGATGGTATTACCACTAATTCCATCGATTTCCGATTGATGGGACAACAAGCGGCTGAATTTGTTCTAAACAGAACGCCCATAAAGTCAACAATCCCTACTTTACTAACTAGACGAAATTCGCTTTAAAAAAAAACAGCCTATGTTTCCGGCAAGAAACATAGACCATTATCATAACTTAGTAAATAAAAATCAAAAGTACATGAAAAAATTTTATGTTCCCAATCGAAATCGGTCTATCGATAGGTTTCGACTAGATTCTCATTTTAAAGCCATTTGGCTTCTTACAATGGTGTCGATGTTTTGCTCCGTAAATCTTCAAGCAAAACACAAAACAACTACTGCAACTAACGATTACTCGGAAACAAAGGCGCATGCTGTAGCCGCTATTACAGGTAAAGTAACGGATGTCGCAGGCGAAGAACTCATCGGGGTAAACATCCTGGTGAAAGGAACCAGCACTGGTACCGCAACGGATGTCAGTGGTAATTACACTATCAATGTGCCTGATGGTAGCAATACCCTGGTTTTCTCTTATACCGGGTACAAACCCCTGGAGGTAGATATCGCAGGAAGATCTATTGTAGATGTTGTATTGATGGAAGATTCCGAGGTGCTCGATGAAGTAGTCGTCATTGGCTATGGTATACAAAAAAAGCGAGATGTTACCGGAGCGGTTTCTACCGTAAAGGCAGAAGAACTAAAAAGTTTGGTGGTTAGTAATCCGACCGCTGCCCTACAAGGTAAACTCGCTGGAGTTCAGGTAGAAAGTTTTGGTGGACAACCCGGTGCACCGGCTAACGTATTTGTTAGAGGGGTAGGCTCCTTGACCAATTCTGCGCCACTCTATGTAATTGATGGAACTTTTGCGGAAACTATGGACTTTGTCAACCCCGCTGACATAGAATCCATTGAAGTACTTAAAGATGCTTCTTCCGCTGCGATTTATGGTTCGAGAGCTTCCAATGGAGTTGTTTTGATCACCACCAAAAAAGGAGGTTACAATAGTGATCTAAGGGTAGACCTCAACATTCGAGGTGGATTTGAAGTGGCTAGTAAGCGACTTGATTTTTTAGATAGTGAACAGTTTTTGAATTACAGAGATAACCTGGAAGCAAATGATAATTCAGGTTTCCAAATAGATAGAGCCGACGTTACAGAAAATGGTCAGCTTATTTACACAGATTGGCAGGATGAAACTTTTAAAACGGGAGGGCTTCAGGATTATGGACTATCTGTTTACGGTGGAAATGAATCGGCCAAATATTATTTATCGGCCAATTATTTTAAACAAGATGGAATTTTAGTCGGGTCTGGTTTTAAACGGGTAAATCTGCGGGCAAATAGCGAATATCGTTTAGGAAAATTTACCATTACTCAGGCTATCGGTTTAGTACAGAGTGATCTTCAGGAAAATGAATATTTTGGTTTTGAGGCCGCTACTGCGCCTATTCTAAGATTGAACGCTCCGGAAAACCTGGGTGGATTTGAAGCACCAGAAAGGGAGATACATGGTTTTGGTGGAATCAACAACTACGCACTGGCCTCCATCGAAGATAATAATAATACCAGACGAAATGTCTTTGGCAATATTACGGTAGGATATGAAATCATAGAAGGGCTTACCGCCAAATTAAATCTTGGACTAGAGTATGTCAATGGTTTCAAAACTTCGTTCCGACCTACTTATTTCATGAGTAGTACCGATGCCAGATTCAATGATAATCAGCAAAATGATTTGACCCACGTTCGATCCGAGTTTTTTAGAACCCAGATAGAACCTACCTTGAGTTATGCTAAGGAAATTGGAAGACACAGCTTTAACGTAGTATTGGGATACAGTGAAATCAAAACTAATTTTGACCTGCTCGCCAATTATGTGGGCAACCTTCCTACTAATGATATTCGTACCACCGGGGCGGCTGGTGTTTCCAATATTTTAGGTACGGCTGGATTTCGGGAAGTAGATGGACTTATTTCTGGTTTTGGAAGAATCAATTATGCTTTTGATGGTAAATATTTAGTCTCTGCCACCGTTAGAAATGATGCGTCTTCTAAATTCGCAGAAGGATCAAGATCCGATATCTTTCCTTCTTTTTCCGTAGGTTGGAGATTAAGTGACGAATCCTTCTTCCCGGAGAGTTCATTCCTGACTGATGTAAAATTAAGAGCGGGTTATGGAGCGTTGGGTGCTCAGAACGTAGGGAATTATTTGTATCAGTCGGTCGTAGGTTCCACTTCCAGGGCTTCTTTTGGAAATGCCATTCTTCCCGGGTTTGCTCAAACCGCATTCGCTAACGACAACTTGCAATGGGAAACTTCTACCACCGTTAACGTCGGGGTGGATCTAGGTTTTTTAAACGACAAGATGAACTTCTCGGCAGAATACTATAAAAAGGATATTGAAAACCTGTTGATTGCCGTTCCAATTCCAAGTTCTAACGGTACCAACGTTCCCGTAACCCAAAACACCGGAGCATTGGAAAACAGTGGTATTGAACTGGAATTAAGCTACAGAAAAAGAGAAGGAAACTTCAAATACGATATTGGATTTAATTTAGGTACCCAAAGTAGTACCCTGGCAGCCGTTCCTTCTCCTTTTTTCGGTCCTTCCGTAAACGAAGGTCTGCAGTCGGTTAACATCTTTAGAGAAGGGGATGATCCAGGATCTTTCTACGGCTTTATCATCGACGGTGTTTATGATAGTCAGGCGGAGGTCGAAAGCGATCCTAACCGAGCTAATGGCGATATCTCTTTACTCTCTGCTGGTGATTTTATCAAAAGAGATGTCAACGGAGATGGAATAGTTAATAACGAGGACTTGTCTGTTTTAGGAAGCCCGGTTCCTGACTTTACTTATGGGATTAATTTTTCTGGAAGTTACCTGAATTTTGACTTTGGTTTGTTCTTCAGTGGGGTACAAGGCAATGAGATTTACAATCAAGCCAGAGCCTTTAATACCCTTTTTGCAGATGGTAATAAACTGACGGATGTAGAGGATCGTTGGACAGAGGCCAACACCGACGGTGAATTACCACGGGCGGCTTCTTTAGATCGAGCATCTAACGGTGCACCAAGTTCCTTCTTCGTGGAGGACGGCTCTTATTTTAGACTTAGAAACGCAACGCTGGGCTATGACCTTTCTAGTCTGGTTGGCAACAATTGGGCACAGAAAATTCGGTTCTCCGTCACGGCTCAGAACTTATTTGTCATCACTAAATATTCTGGTTATGATCCCGATGTGGCTTCTACTAATGGTGCCAGGTCTAACGAAAATGACGGATTCTTTGGCTTTCGGCCAACCGTAAATTCTATTACCGGTAGAGGTATTGACATTCGGGCTTATCCGAATTCCAGATCTGTAGTCTTTGGACTTGAAGTCACTTTTTAATAAAAAAAAATTAATAATAATGAAATATATATATTCAATTCTAATTACAACCCTGCTCGTATTCATTACGGTAAGCTGTAATAAAGATCTTTTGGATCAGCAAAATCCAAATGAAATTCCAACTTCTGGTTTTTGGAGAAATACAGAAGATGCTAAATTAGCGGTAAACGGCATGTATCACCCCGTGACAGGAACCTTTTTTTGGGGAAGGATTGTACACGTAGGAGCAATGTTACGGTCCGATGCCTATAATGTGATTGCTTCGGGACAGAATACCACCTTATCTACTTTTCAAGGAGCACCAGGGGTCGCACGATGGGCACAGGAGCCTTGGGAAGAAGCTTACAAATCAATTTTTAGAGCCAACGCTATTCTTGAAAATGTTACGGCCGAAAATGTGCCGGATCAAGCAGATCGAAATGGTATCATTGGACAGGCTTACTTCTTTAGAGCTTTTGTTAATTGGTATATGGTTAATCTTTACGGTAATATTCCTTTGGTAATTAAAACTCCGGATCCGACCAATGACGAGGAATTATTTCCAACGCAGGCCTCTACTCAGGAAGTTTGGGATCAAATTATCCTAGACTTGGAAGAAGCAGAAAACCTCCTTCCGGAATCATGGGGCGCTGAAGATTTAGGAAGACCCACTAAATGGTCTGCCACCGCATTGAAAGGAAAAAGTTATTTATACCGTAGTGGTTTACTCGGCGTAGATGAATATAGACTAGCAGAAACTGCTCTGGCTGCGGTGGTTAATAGTGCGAGTTACAGTTTATTACCGGCAGATCAATATCAGGATAACTTCACACAGACTAATGAAAATAATGTAGAGTCTGTTTTTGAACTACAATTTCATCCCATCGGTAATGGAAACTTTGTCTGGGGCCAGGATATTCCTAACGCTGGAACACAGGGTAATTTTGTTATTGAATATGCTCCACCAAGCCAAACACCAGATGCAGGTCATGTGATCAATCCTTGGGTCAAAGATTTGTTTGAAGAAAATGGGGAAACGGTCAGAAGAAATGCCACCCTGGCTTACGATTATCCGGGTAGTACCGTAAACGACGGGATTCCTTTTGTAGACGGTTTGGCTGCGGATATCACCTTGGTTAATGGTTTGGCTGGTTCCACCCAAAACGCAGGTCTGGAGCCGGTTTTTACCCGAAAATATTCTGCCCTCGAATTGCCGGTCGGTGGCTCTGGATTCCTGGGAGATGATTACGGACCTAACTGGAGAATCATCAGATATTCCGACGTATTGTTAATGTTAGCGGAAGCGATAAACGAGCAAGGTAGACCAGATGATGCAGAAACTTTTTTAACGGAAGTTAGAAACAGAGCAATGGTGGCGCCTAAAACTGGTTTGAACCAGACAGAGATGAGAGAAGCAATTATCGACGAACGGGTGTTGGAGCTAACCGGAGAAACACATCGATTTTTTGACCTGGTTAGATGGGATTTAGCAGAGACTTTTTTAGGAGCTAACTCTGCCCATGACGGACCACACCCCAAATCAATTTCTAATGGTGTATTCACAAAAGATAAGGATGAAGTGATCTGGATACCAGTTAGTGAATTGCAGTCTAACGGTAATTTAGATCAAAATTCAGGGTATTAATCACAGCTCTGACTAACTATTTTTCATACAGTTAAAAATTAAGACCCTTTTCGTTTGCACATTTCTGCGATGTGAAAGGGTCTTTATTTTTTCAACATTTCTAATGGACCATATAAATTATGCATTTTCTTTTGAAAACATTTTATAACGTTTTTGCTAAAATACTGGTTGTCGGTTTGATAGCTTTCGTTTTTAGTTGTTCTCCTCTGGAAAAGAAAATGTTTATCACCCTTCCTTCTTCCAGTACTGGTATTACCTTTATGAACACCATTACAGAAACTGATTCTTTGAGTATTCTTAATTTTCATTACATTTATAATGGCGGAGGAGTAGGGGTTGGTGATTTTGATAACAATGGTTTGCCGGATCTTGTGTTCACTGGAAATCAAGTAGCTTCTAAATTGTATCTAAATAAAGGAAAATTAAATTTTGAGGATATTACAACCGAAGCCAATTTTGTTACAAATGGTTGGAATACCGGGGTCTCAGTGGTTGATATTAATGGCGATGGGTGGTCTGATATTTATATCAGTACGGGTGGCTTTATCTGCGATGGTTCCTGCCGCAACCAACTATTTATTAATCAGGGTTTAGATGAAAATAACAAACCATTTTTTAAAGAGCAAGCGGCGGTTTATGGCTTGGAGGATGGTTTGTATACGCAGCAAGCTGCTTTTTTTGATTACGATGGAGATGGGGATTTGGATGTTTATTTATTACATAATGTCGTAGATAAAAGAGATAAAAACGCTCCGTCTCATCAAAGTTTAATTAACGAAAAATCTAAAGATCAACTGTTACGAAATGATGGAATAAACAATTCCGGAACGATTATATTTACGGACGTTTCAGAGCAAGAAGGCATTATTTTTAAAGGTTATGGATTGGGTATTACGATTAATGATTTTAACAAAGATGGATGGCCGGATATTTATATTGCAAATGATTTTCTTTCTAATGATTTAATTTATTTAAATGATCATAAAAATGGAATTCATACCGGGTTTAAAGAAATTGGTCAGCAAAAATTAAAACACACTTCCTATAATAGCATGGGGGTTGATGTGGCTGATATTAATAATGATGCCTTGCCCGATATCTTTGTTTTAGACATGTTGCCCGAATATCATGAACGTCAGAAAACATCGACGGGACTCATGAATTATAATAAGTTTTTATTCTCCTTAAAACAAGGTTATGCGCCACAATTCGTTCGCAATACTTTACAAATACATAATGGTTTTTTGAATGAGAAATTGTTGCCTTTTAGTGAGGTTGGATACCTTTCCGAAGTGTATAAAACCGATTGGAGCTGGGCACCACTTTTAGCTGATTTTGATAATGATGGAGATAGAGATATTTACGTAACAAATGGTTATGGAAAAGATATTACTGATTTAGATTTTATGAATTACAGCAGTCAGTTTTCTGATTTTGGCACCCCGGAATCTAAACAGAAAAGATTATTCGAATCGGTGCAAAAAATGTCACCGATTACCTTGCCTAATTGCTTTTTCGAAAACAAAGGTAACCTGCAATTCGATAACCAATCAGACAAATGGATAAAAACCACTCCGTCCATTTCCAATGGTGCCGCCTATGCTGATTTGGACGATGATGGTGATTTGGATATTATTGTCAATAATATTAATGAAACGGCCTATGTTTTAGAAAATACATCTCCAAAAAACGAAAAAAATAATTACCTAAAAATAAATCTGAAAGGACCAGCTAATAACGGCTCCGGTATTGGAACAGTCATCTATCTTTGGGGAAACGGAAAAGCGCAATACCATTTTCAATCTCCGGTTCGAGGCTATCTTTCTTCGGTAGGGTCTATTGTACATTTTGGCCTTGGAGAAACCAGCGAAATAGATTCTATCCAGGTTGTCTGGCCAAACGGATTAGTGGAGGGGCTAAAAAATATTCCTGCTAATCAAACATTGGAAATCCGGATTGCCGAGGCAAAACAAAAAAAAATCAATCAACGTCCAAATACTCCTGCTCCTGTTTTTAAAGCGACTCAAAATTTAAAGGGAATAATTCATTCCGAGAATCCATTTCAGGATTATGATACGCAGCCTTTATTGCTACACCAACATTCCCGACAAGGTCCCTGTTTGGCCACTGCCAACGTAGATGGAATTCCGGGAGATGAAATTTTTATCGGTGGTGCAAAAGGCTTGCCATCCCGAATTTTGTTCCCACAAAAACAAGACACCTATAAAGTGTACACCTTTCCGGATAGCCTGTCAGAAGATACGGATGCTGCCTTCTTCGATGCGGATCAGGATGGTGATTTGGATTTGTACATCGTCAGCGGAGGAGTAGAGTTTGTAGAGAACGCAGAAGAATGGAAAGACCGGCTTTACTTAAATGATGGTAAAGGGAATTTCGAAAAAGACCATGAAATGTTACCGGATTTAAAATTTTCCGGAAGCTGTGTGGTTCCTGCCGATTATGATCAGGATGGCGATATTGATTTATTTGTTGGGAGCAGACTGTTACCTGGAAAATATCCAATGACCCCACAAAGTCAATTATTGACCAACCATAATGGAAAATTTATTGTCAATACCGATAAGTTAGCTTATGGCCTGAGAAATATTGGAATGGTGACCAGAGCTACCTGGTCCGATTATGATCAGGATGGGAAACTGGATCTAATTGTTGTGGGAGAGTGGATGCCTATTACAATTTTTAAAAATGCAGGTGGTGGTTATTTTGAAAAATCCCATACCATAGAACATTCAAACGGACTATGGAATACCATCACTTCGGCAGATATAGACAACGATGGAGACGATGATTACCTCCTCGGCAACCTGGGGCGAAACTCCCGATTACAAGCCTCTGCTTTAGAACCGGTAACCATTTACAAAAATGATTTTGATAACAATGGCAGTCCTGATCCACTGGTTAGCAGTTTTTATGAAAATAAAAAAGGAGAAAGAAAGTCTTACCCGATTCATGCCCGGGATGACGTAATGAAACAATTATCGAAGCTAAAAAGTCGCTATGTGAAATATGCAGATTTTGGGAACGCGACTTTTCCGGAATTACTAAATATAAAAATAGCGAACCTCGAAGATCAATTATTCGCTAATGAACTAAGCTCCATTTATTTGGAAAACAAAAGTAATGGTGAATTCAAAATAGGAAGACTTCCTCCCGAGGCACAATATGCTCCCGTTCAGTCCATCCTCATAGAGGATTTGGATGGCGATGGTCACAAAGATGCACTCCTGAGTGGCAACGACTACAGCGCAGAAAAAAATGGTGGTTGGTATGATGCTTTCAATGGCTTGCTCTTAAAAGGAAATGGTAAGGGGAATTTTGAAGTTGTACCTGCCAGTAAAAGTAATTTCTTCGTTCCTGGTGATGGACGAGATATTGTAAAAGTAAAAAAGGAAGATGGAACAGCGCTGATAATGGTGGGACAGAATGACGGGGAAGTGAAGACTTTTAAATTAATGAAAAAGTAATAAGTTTATATGAGTGAGAAGAATAGAATAGAAAGAGCCATTGTTCGTAAATTTATTATTAACTCATTCCTTAGTACCATATTTAGTAAAAAATACAGAGATTAATGAATATAATAAAAACCCAAAATACAGATCCTGAGATCCGTATCATACAGGAAGATGCTGCTTTTGACACGCAACTTGATTTAATCAGCGACCAGCAAGACGTACTGATTTATAAACTATCCATTAAAGCAAGTCAACCAAGCGAACCAAAGCCCATTACCCTAAAATGGAAGCTCCCTTCCATCAACGTGAAAGGCGTCTGGAAATGTGGCAGCATCTACGACAAGCGGCTTCAATACGACTGGGAATTAAACCATCTCCATACAAGAGTGTCCGTAGATGCTCCCGTCATTAGTGTTTTTGGTCATGATGAAAACAATGTGATTACATTTGCTTGTTCGGATGCAATCAATCTCATAGAGATGAATGTCCTGTTGCGAGAAGAAGACAATCACCTCTATTGCCACCTGACCTTTTTTCAGGAGCGCCATCCGGAAATTGAAAGTTATGAAGCGCAAATTCGGATAGATATACGAAACGCAATTTTGTACTCGCAATCTTTGCAGGACGTATCGAAATGGTGGGAGAGTTTCGCATCCTTGAAGCCCTCGCCTGTTCCGCCATTGGCGAGAATGCCTTTGTATTCAACCTGGTATCAATTTCATCAGAGTTTGGACGAGGATATCATTTTGGAAGAATGTAAAATAGCAGCAAGCATCGGTTATAAACTCATCATTCTGGATGACGGTTGGCAAACAATGGATACCAACCGGGGCTACGATTATACGGGCGATTGGGAACCTGACCGCTTTCCGGATATGTCAGGCTTCGTGCAAAAAATACATGCGCTCAGAATGAAATTCGGGCTTTGGTTCTCCGTTCCGTTTTGTGGAAAACACTCAAAGGCCTATCAGCGGTTTAAAGGAAAATTCCTGACTGAAAACCACCGATGGGCACCGGTTTTTGATCCTCGCTATCCGGAGGTGCGCGAATATCTGATTGATATTTATACCAATGCCTTGAAAAATTATAAACTCGATGCTTTCAAACTGGATTTCATTGACGATTTCAAAGTCTACCCGGAAACGGAGCTCACTAAAGCGGATGGCCGCGACTATGCCAACGTAAACGCTGCCGTGGATCGACTGATGACGGATGTGATGAGAGCACTTCGTGCAATAAAGCCAGACATCGCCATCGAATTCCGACAACAATACGTCGGCCCTGCGATGCGTAAGTTCGGTAATATGTTCCGTGCCTTCGATTGTCCAAATGATGCCGTTTCAAACAGAATACGAACGGCAGATGTAAAATTATTGTGTGGGAATACCGCAGTTCACTCTGATCCGCAAACCTGGCACCGGGATGAAACAGTAGAGATCGCCGCTTTTCAGGTACTCAATGGTTTTTTTGGGGTTCCACAAATGTCTGTTTACCTCCGTAATGCCCCGAAGGCTCAGCTGGACATGATTAAGTTTTATACTAAGTACTGGAATGAAAACGCAGCAATATTATTGGATGGAGCTTTTAAAGCCATCAACCCTTTGGCTAATTATCCTGTTTTGCAAACAGAAAAAGGCGGACATCTCATCGTGGGCGTTTACGACAATGTCATTGTCGAAATTAATGGTCAGGAAAAAATAGATTTGCTAAATGCAAAAGTGTCTGATCATATTGTCATTCGAAATAAAGGGAAAGCAGATAATTATAAAATGACCACCTGGAATTGTCAAGGAGTAAAAACGCATGATGGAGTAGTGATGATACCCAAAGGTTTAATCGAGTTTGAAGTGCCGGTTTCGGGAATGATAAGATTGGAAAGAGCATAGGAATAAAGAACATAAATAAAAAAAACAAAATTATGACTACGGGAATTTCCAACATTGACATCGGTATCATCGTTATCTATTTTATAGTTGTAATGGGCATCGGGATTTACATTGCCAGGAAGACGGAGACCGGTGAAGACTTATTTTTGGGAGGCCGTAGTTTTGGATGGGGGCTGATAGCCTTGTCCCTTTTTGCTTCTAACATTTCGAGTACCACGCTGATCGGATTATCTGGAGCGGCCTATAGTACTGGGATTGCGAATTCTGTTTATGAATGGATGTCGGGTATCCCTTTGATTATTGCGGCTATGATTTTTATACCCTTGTATTTGCGTTCCCGGATTACGACGATACCTGAGTTTTTGGAATTGCGCTATGACAACAGATCCCGAATTTTCTTTTCCGGTGTCACTATTTTTACCAGTATCGTGGTAGATACCGCAGGTGGACTATATGCCGGAGCCTTAGTGTTGCAACAGTTTTTTCCTGATTTGGTTTTGTGGCAAACCACCTTCGTATTGGCGATTGTGGCAGGTTTGTACACCGCATTTGGTGGCTTAAAAGCGGTGGTGTATACGGATGCCATTCAGGCCGTAATATTGATTTTTGGTTGTTCGGTATTGACTTATATGCTGTTTGAAAAACTGGATTTTTCCTGGGCCAACGTTTTAGCAGCTGCACCAGAAGGACACTTCTCTGTGGTACGTCCAGCTACTGATAAAACCTTACCCTGGACCGGACTTTTACTCGGCGTCCCTTTTTTGGGTTTTTGGTACTGGTCTACCAATCAGTATATTGTGCAAAGAGTATTAGGAGCACGTGATATCAGGCAAGCACGCTGGGGAGTAGTTCTGGCCGGCTTTTTAAAAATCATTCCATTGTTCATAATGGTTATTCCCGGTGCGATGGCGATCAGCCTCTTCCCCGGTCTGAGTAATCCAGATACGGTGTTCCCAACTGCAGTTATGGAGGTATTGCCAGTAGGTTTAGTAGGACTAGTGTTAGCAGGTTTGATTTCGGCGATTATGTCAAGTGTAGATTCAACATTGAATTCTGCCTCGACCTTAATTGTTATAGATTTTATAAAACCGAGCAATCCGAATTTATTAGAAAAGCAAATTGCCAATTATGGCCGATGGACCACGGTAATCCTCATGTTGGTAGCAGCTGCCTGGGCACCCATGATAGAAAATTTTGAAGGTATCTGGTCTTATTTGCAGCAAATGTTTTCCATTATAGTACCTCCGGTGGTGGTTATCTTCCTGGTCGGTGTTTTTTACAAAAGAGGAAATGCTGATGGCGCTTTTTGGACACTGTTGATTGGAACTTTATTGGGAATTCTACTTTTTATATTGGGACAAAATGATTTGTGGCACCAGCACTACACGACCAATGTGGGTATTATGATAGTGGTGAGTACCATTATATTTTTGGTGGTTAGCAATATGACAGTAGCTCCTGATCCGGAGATTGTAAGACAATATACTTACAGAAAAGGATTGATTAATGAAGGAATGGAAGGATTGCCCTGGTATCAGGATTATCGGTTGCATATGGTACTCCTGTTGGTAGTGATATTTTGGTTGCTGGTGAAGTTTTGGTAGACAGGTAGATCGACAGGAAAAATGGAAAGTAGTGAAGTTAAAAAAGAAGGATAAAACTAGATCTAAGATGGCAGCATCAAACAATGTAAATACAAAGAAGACGGTTTTAGCCGAATCTCCGGGTCGAATTAATCTAATAGGCATATTTTCCAAGATTAGATGATTGGATTTGGCAAATGCAATTAATCCCTCTGTTTTCTGTGCTTTGTTTTCGTGTTTTTCTTCAGCCATTGGACCTGTGCTCTTGCCTCTTCTAAGGTGACTGGCAACTGTTTGGATAACTGCATCATAGCTTGCGCCGCTCTTTCCCGAAATGAGATTTTGTAATTCATTTATTGCCAATAAAAGGGATAGCACCACAAACACTTCCTTTTTTACATATTGGCAAACCAAACTACATAATCTCTTAGTAATTCATAATTCTCAGAGTTTTTCTCTTTTGCTTCCATATTACATAGCGGAAAAGTAATAGCTCCCATTTCGTATTTGCCAATTCCAAAAATACCATATTTATCGTCATAGTCATCTAGGTCTAATAATTTTATTTTTGTGCCAATTTTTAGACTTCCCCTTTCCGATTCTGCTACTTCAACATCTAATGGAAATTTTAGATTTTCAATTAAGTATTCTTCCCATTTTTGAAAGAATCCATTGTAATCTGATGAACTTATTCCCTTGAATAATTCTCCATATTTTTGATTCTTTTCCTTAGTTTCATAAAAATCAATCCAATATATTTTCGATTCCAAATCTACTTTCTCCTTCTCGGAATTTTCTCTTTTGTTTGCTGTTTCTAATTCATCGATTAACAGATTCATTAATTCATAATCATACCCTTGACTGATTATATCGTGCAAATATTGATAAGGGGTCGCTAATAGCGTTTTAATGTCCCATTGAATTTCTACTGTTTTATATTCCTTTTCAATTCCAGTTATTTTTCCTTGCCACCCGTCCATAAGTTGATAGTCAAAGTCAGGCGCTTTAATTCCATTTTTCACCTTTATGTAATCCCCTGGTTTTATCGTTGAAATATCTAATTTCATTTAGCTTATTTGTTATTGGTTAAATGTTAAACGATTTAAATTTCTTTCTTAATTCGTCTCTTATAAATAGCACAATTTCCCCCTTTCTTGTAGCTTTTTTATATTGATCTTTTAGCATTCCCTGTGACTTTTGATTTAAACTATTCAGGTAATCTTCATAAATGTACGAGTAAATTTTATCTTCTGCTCTTTTCATTTTTTCTTTTTTGGTGGAGACAGAGTGATAACCTTACCTCTTGCTTTTTAGCTCAAGCGTAACAGCACCTTTCGCTTGTCTCGAGTAACGAGGCTTAAATAGTAGTTCATTTACATTTACCATATCATCGTCCTTAGCATAGACAGATTATAGTACTAACCTGTTGATTACTTCCTTACGGGTTCACCTTACCATTACATTGTCTCCCTGCTTGGCACCTCAAAATTACTCTTGACGCACTAGGGATAAGGAACCATTTGCAATAAAATGAGTTAATGCTTCCACTAAGTTTTGTGCTATTAATTAGTGGGTTGATTAACAATATATTGAGTGACTTAACGTCGCACGCCATCTACTCGATTACAGGCGGATTTTCATCTACTAGGATATGCAATGTTTTTAACAATTTTCTTTTCTTTTTTTCTTTCTTTTTTATCTTCTTTGATTTCTTTTTCAATTTCTTTTTGAACAAGTTTCCACCAAAAAATTGCAGGAATAATATCACCAGAATGAATCTCAAGTCTATAAGCTAATTGAAGACTTATTCTCTCTCTATTGTTTAGAATTCTACTTAATCTGGTTTTATGTATGTCTAAATCGTTTGACAAATCTTTTTGTTTCTTGTTTAAAATTGTCATGTATTCTTTTAAATAGATCGCGACAGATTTACTTTCATCATGAAGGCTATTATCAATATAGCTTTTAATTTGATATTTTAATTTAAGTAGACCGGAGTATATTTTATCTTCAGGCGATAATCCTTGCAATAATTTTTTTCTTATGTCCCAAATTTCTTCAGCAGATTGCTTTTTTTCTTTTGGAGTCATTTTCTTAGGAACATAAAAATTTTCAGCAACTTCCTTTTTGCTATATTTTTTCTTTAAATCGTTATATATTTTTTGATTATTTTTCATAATAATAAGTATTCATTAATTAAAGAATCTGAATTGTGTAATTGAGAAAAAAGATGATTACCCTTTTCTTGGAAGCCATATTTCTCTTTGTAAAGTTTAACGATTTCAGTTTTAGAGATTAAAGAAACAAATCCATCATAATCTTTTTCAAAAGCTAAATTGCATGTATAAGCAATTAGACATCCAGCTAATCGATCAATGATTTTGTTCTTTCCAATGTTATTTTTAGAGATTTCTAATAGGTGAATTTCTATTCTTAATTCTCTTGGGAAATCAATCAGAGAGATCAATCCAAGGATGTCTTCTTCATTTTTTTTGTAAATTTTAAAAACGAGATTATCTTTTTCTTTACTCCAGTTAAATTGAAATTGACTGCTTTTTTTGATTTTAAGATAATCTTCTTTAGATACTAGATCAATGATTCCTTCTTCAAAGATTTTTTTCTGTGTGTTCCATAGTTTCATAACGCTAAATTAAAGAAAATAGTTTACATAATCAATAAACTTTAATGATTATTTTTGTCTTTTTATATTTGCCTGTAACGGATCTGTGATATGTGGCGTATCCCGAAGGGTATGCCAACATCATCACTTGTGTGTGCCTTGAATGGGCATCTATTTTTATCTGCTAAAGATAGTAAAATATCGTCATAAAAGTATGACGACTCTAGGGAGATGAAAGTTCTCCTATCGCTCAAAGTAAGTGAGAGCGATTAGCAAGCCGCAAGGGTGCTTGGAGTGATCCATGATCTGAAGTAAGCGGGACTGTCTCGGTTAAAACCGAGAGAACGTACGAACAGGAACTACATAAGAGGCATCGTGGCGTGGTCGAGATAGCACATCATATCAAAGGCTGTACA
>Ga0209187_1002238_pt1 | contig 18987 bp, 17 predicted proteins | sample BantaG_FD_187430 | JGI IMG/M metagenome (GOLD analysis project Ga0209187, IMG submission 187430) | Marine algal microbial communities from Bantry Bay, Ireland - BantryBay_4 metaG (SPAdes) (version 2) | ecosystem: Host-associated > Algae > Red algae > Unclassified | place: Bantry Bay, Ireland...
ATAAAAGTCTTATCCAGAAAAAAGCTCATTCACATTCTAAGGAATGAGGTATTAATAAATTAAGAATTTTGGGTTAGAGATTTTTGTTGCTAGTAAGGCAAAAAACATGACTGAACCATGTGAAGGGACCGGAACGGTCGGGCTGCCATAGCCGCGCTATCACGAGGCTTTTTAACGAAACTAGCGGCAAAAAGATCAAGCCAAAAACGTAAATTTATTATTAACTCATTCCTAATTCACATTCTTTCTTATTTTTATTCTAATTCTTATTCTTATTCACATTCTTATTCACATTCTTATTCACATTCTTATTCTTATTCTTATTCTTATTCTAATTCTTATTCTTATTCTTATTCTTATTCACATTCACATTCTTATTCTTACTCACATTCAAACTATGTTAACCATAAAATACCCTTTAGAAAATATCGCCGTTCGTGATTGGCGAGCGCTACTCGAAGAGATCGTCGTCGCGCATAAAATGGAAGAAGTTAAGACGCTTAGCCAACCTGTTTTGGAAGAAGACGATGCTACTGCAACCGGAGAAAAAGAAATCTACGAATACCTAAAAAATCTAAAAAAATCGGTGGACGATTGGCGCGCGCCGGGTTGTGGAATTTAGGACGTAATTAATAATTTTTTAAATAAAAAAAGCCCCATTGAAAGAAAGGCCCACCATCTACCAGTCCCACCATTTTCAAGTTCCACGGACCGCACATTATTACACCATTGGAAACCCATCCGTAGAGATAGAGGAGTTCTGGCTGGTCTGCCACGGATACGGTCAATTAGGGAGTGAGATCATTCATAAATTTGAAAAATTTGACGATGGCAAACACCTGATCGTAGCCGCGGAAGGACTCTCCCGTTTTTACTGGGGCGGTGTGACAGGAAAAATCTCGGCTTCGTGGATGACCAGTGGTGACCGTCTTTCCGAGATCGACGATTACGTTCATATGCTGCAGACCATTTACAAAAAATATACGGCGCTGCTTTCCCCTAATGTTCGCATCAACCTATTCGGATTTTCCCAGGGCGTCGCCACTCAAATCCGCTGGATGATGGCACGGTTCCCAAAATTTGATCGCCTGATTTTATGGGCCGGCACCCTTCCCGATGACCTCGACTACCGGCCCCATCAGGATTATTTTAATAGTCGAGAATTGATTTGGCACTGCGGAGATGAAGACGAATATCTGAATGAAAAAGTATTAAAATGGCATCGAGGTTTTGTAGAAAAAAACGGCTTAGAGTATCAGGAAAAATGGTTTAAAGGAACCCACCATATTCCACGGGAAGAATTGGAGAAACATTATCTCAAATTCTAATCAGTATTAGTAGTTACGCAAAATTTTGACTTACCTGATAATTTGCCTAAATTTGTCGGGGATGAGGATTAAATAAAAAATCATATTTTAGAAAGTCAGAATGGATAGTTCTTTATTCCTCATCCCTGACAAATCTGTACCACTTTTACACATTACATCACAAACTTTCACTGCCCAGGTCTTGTTGTCTTTGCACAACAGGCTCCTTTGTCTATGGATTTTTCTAAGTGGTCTCCAACCATTTTCGCTTCCTTTTATTGAAAGTTTTACAAAAATTTATCATGAAAAATTACCGATTTCCAATTCTGAGTTCTCTGAGCCTTTGCTTACTTTTTTGTGTAGGATGTTTTGTCATGGAAAATACCTTCCCGTCTATCGCACCTGGAACCTGGCGGGGTGTCCTGCAACTGGTCCCCAGACAACAGATCGAAAATGAAAAAGGCGAACCGCTCCCCGAACTGGTTAATCTAAAAATGGAAGAAATCACCGAAGGCGAACTGCCATTTACTTTTGAAGTTACTTACACCAATGAAACAGATTTTTATATTGAAATAATCAACGGAGAAGAGCGTATTAAACTGGATGAGATCAAAACGGGTAAAGACAAAAAAACGGGTAACGATACGCTCTACGTAGATATACCCGAATACGATTCTTACATCCGCGCGGATTACGATGCCGGTGTCATTGCCGGAAATTTTTACGTTCCAAGTCGTGGTGACAACTACAAAATTCCCTTCATTGCCCGGTACGGACAAGGCCACCGTTTTACCTTATTAAAAAAAGAACCCACCACAGACCTGACCGGAAAATGGGAAGTAACCTTCGGTATTGACAGCGACGATCCTTATCCCGCCATCGGAGAATTTCAACAGGAAGGCAATCACCTTACGGGAACTTTTCGTACCGAAACGGGAGATTATCGCTTCTTGGAAGGAACGATCCAGGGGGACAAAATTTATCTATCCACTTTTGATGGAAGCCATGCCTTTCTCTTTGAAGCCAAGGCCATTGATAAAGACAACCTGATCGGTAGTTTCCGGAGTGGGACACACTACCGAACAACCTGGGAGGCCAAACGAAATCCCGACGTCACCCTGGCCGATCCCCATGAATTGACCTTTTTAAAAGAAGGTTATGATAATATTAGCTTTTCTTTTGAAAACCCCGAAGGAAAAACCATCAGCCTGGACAATCCCGAATATGCTGGAAAGGTTAAACTGGTACAGATTTTCGGAACCTGGTGCCCCAATTGTCGCGATGAAACCGAATTTTTAACCGAATATTTGAAAAATAATCCCCATGAAGATCTGGCCATCGTCGCCCTGGCCTTCGAGAAATACAAAGATGCCGATCGGGCCAATCAAACGCTAAAACGGTACCGGGATAAAATGAACGTGCCCTACGAAATGGTCGTCGCAGGTAGCTCCAATAAGCAGGAGGCCGCACAGGCTTTGCCTATGCTAAATCACATTTTATCTTATCCAACCATGATATTTATTGACCGAAATAATAAGGTCAGACGGATACATACGGGCTTTAATGGTCCAGCAACCAGTAAATACACTGATTTTAAAGAAGAATTTGGTACCTTCGTACAAACACTACTAGGAGAAAAATAGTCGTTATAACGGAACAAAAGACTGGTCTCGCCAGTATAAATGACTGGAATCAGCCACTTTTTTTCACTCCATCGGCTAGGAGGGACTAGGTCTTATGAAAACGAAAACGCTAAAATACTTATGGGCTTTATATTAGCATACTGTAAAGAGAATCAAAATATTGCGTACGAAATCGACGCCAAACTCAGTCTGGTGGGAATCGAATTCGACCACGTTGCCGGAGATGAAATCACCGGGGACTATGGCCTGCAAGCGCAACTAAAAGAACGTAAAGAACCAATTTTACTATTGGTAAGTGATAATTTTCTCCGTTCTACCGAATGTATGTACCAGGCCTTATTTATGCTACAGGCCAGTGAGCACACCAACCAAATCCAGCCCGTGGTCATCGATGGCCGCAAACGACAGCCAGATGGCTCCTACCAACCCGTACTGACCACTTTTGAACGAGTCTCCAACGTGATTCAATACATGAATTATTGGCAGGAACGGTACCTCGATTTAAGAAAATTAAAACGCGAAGCCACCGATGCAAATTTACTGGAAAAACTGGAAGGTCAGCTAAAAATTGTTCGTAGCACTTCTTCGGAAGTTGGCGAATTTCTACGAATTTTGCGAGGCGTGGATTTTTGGACTTTTGACCAAATGGCTCACAATGATTTTAAACTGTTTTTCGAAACCCTGGATGCCCCCAACCTGCACCAGGATTATCAGGAAAAAATTAAAACTACTAAAATCGTTCTGCCCGAAATTACCGAGGATGAGCCGGATCCGGAAGAATTTTTTAATGGTCCAGTTCCCATTGATCCCGTATCTATGGTCAAAGATGATCCGATCAACCTGGCCGCCGAATCTGCTATTCCCGGTACGGCACAGACTAAAGAAGAGATTCCCACTCTGGAAAAAACAGAAACTGACCAGCCTCCCATTTCAGAATCGGAAATATTAGAAAATATTACTGCTAAAGAGAAAGTTCCATCCAACCAAAATTCACCCGAAACCAAAGAGGAAGAAGATCAGGAAGATGCCGAAATTGATGCGGTCATCAACCAACTCAACGTAGAACAGGTGCTGAAAAATTCTTACCATGTAGCCGACAAAGGTCCACTCCTTGATCGATTACTGGAGCATCAGAAAGAGAAAATGAAAGAAGAACAGCACGAGCATAACTTTGCCCAAAACAAAAATGAAAGTGAACTCGATCGCTACTTAAGAGATTTATCGGTAGACGAATTAAAAAAGGAAGATCCGCAGGCAACTCCCAAAGATATTATTGACGATATATTTGACGACGAAGCGGAGGACGGAAAAGAGGATATTTTTTCGATCAACGAAGTACCTAATGATATTCCTCCTGTAACGGTAGGTGCCTTTGATTCGGTAGGTGAAGAAGCCGTACAAAGAGCAAAAAATTTGATCGACGAAGGAGATACAGAAGAAGGATTAGAATTGTTAAAAGTGTTAGTAGATCGGTATCCGGACAATACTCGTTTACGGTTTTTATACGCTACCTTTTTGGCCAGTCCAGCCGAAGAATTTGATACGGCCAGTGATCAATTAAAATTAATTACACAATCTGATCCCGCTTTTTTGGATGCCTACATATTGTTGGCTACCCTGGCAGAACAACGGGAAGACTGGTTACTGGCTAAAGGCTATTACGAAAAAGTGCTTGGTATCGATACACGACAACCTTTGGTTCACTATCGGTTGGGTAAACTATTACAGGCACATTTCCGTGGTCAGCTTGAAAAAGCCACTAATTCTTTCTACCATTCGCTACAACTTGATCCGGCCAACGTAGATGCACGGTTTCAGTACGCAATCCTGCTACAGGATGTACGGGATGATGCAAAAGGTGCCATTAAAGAACTGGAAAATGTCTTGTCTTTTGAACCGGGTAACTCAGAAGCTTATTTCAAATTAGCACAGATTTTATATCAGATTGGCAAACGCAAAAAAGCAAGCCGTGCTTACCATTTGTCCTGGCAGTTTGATCCTGCTTTACGAACGGAAGGAAATGATAAAATTTATCAGTATCGTAAAAAAGACAAGAAGAAGCAAAAAAAGAAAAAGAAAAAGAAAAACAGAATGGCCAAAAAGTCATTCTCGCAGGATATTCCTTTTGAAATAGCAGATCTGGAAGCGAAAGGAAATGGAGCAATTTTGACTAAAACCGTTTTAATTACCGGCGCTACTTCTGGTATCGGAAGGGCGACCGCAGAGCTTTTCGCAAAGCATGGATATCGCCTGATTTTGACGGGAAGACGCACCACCCGACTCGAAACCATCAAAACCATTTACACTAAAAAATACAACGCTCAAATCCAGATTTTACCTTTTGACGTTCGGGATCCAATGGCCGTCAAAAAGGCAATTAATGAGTTAGGGGAAGATTTTCAAAACGTGGATATCCTGATCAACAACGCAGGACTGGCCAAAGGCTTTAGTTCGATCCACGAAGGCGATCTGGCCGACTGGGAAACCATGATTAACACTAACATCAAAGGCCTTTTATACATGACCCGTTGTCTGGCTCCCTTGATGGTAAAACGACGTCAGGGACATATCATCAACGTAAGCTCAAGTGCCGGTAAAGAGGTCTATCCCAACGGAAATGTCTACTGCGCTACCAAACACGCAGTAGAGGCCTTGACCAAGGCGATGCGCCTGGAGTTACACCAATACAATATCCGGGTAGGACAAGTGAGTCCGGGTCACGTAGAAGAAACCGAATTTGCCTTTGTCCGTTTTGAAGATAAAGAGAAAGCAAAAATTTACGAAGACTTTCAACCTTTAAGAGCCAGCGACGTGGCGGAAAGCATCTACTTTATCGCTACGCGACCAGCCCACGTTAATATTCAGGATATCCAGTTATTTGGTACCCAACAGGCAAATAATATTTTTATTGATCGCTCGGGACGGGGTTGATTTTTTTGATTTGTGAATTTTTGGATCCCACCTAACGGCTGCACATTATCGTTTTTACGATTAAACAACTAAACGATTAAACAACTAAACGATTAAACAAATAAACGATTAAACAAATAAACGATTAAACGATTAAACAAATAAACCATAAAAGAAATTACCTAACCACAAACCTGGCCTTCGGCGCTTGCCAAAAAGTCTGTCCTGAAACAATAACCCGGGAAATAGGAATTTTTTGATTAGATCTCTTTAATTCAGCACGATTACCCACAAAATTTAAAATGGCTTTTCTGTAGAGCAAATTATTCCTGAAATTTGCAAAATCAAAATCATTATTTGTTCCATGATAGATGGAATAAGTATGGCTATCATTACTCAGTTTTATCAATACGATATCGGAATGAATGTCTTCCGAAACCTTAACGACTTTACCAGTGATAGATTTTACGTTTTGCAGAGAGGAGGCGGGAACAGGGCGCAAGGCCAGTAGTAGAAAGCATCCCATAACGGTGAGGACTGCAATGAATAGATTTGTTTTTAGTGTCATAATATTTGCTTTGGGGGTTAACTGCTTCTGTATTCTCTATAAAGATAAATAAAGAATTACAGAAAAGATAGCTTTATTCATTTTTAATTTTAAAAATACCACGATTTTACTTATTTTATTTTAACTCAGACAATGATCTCAATTTATTTAATTACTAAAGTAGCGTTTCACATTATTTACGAAGGTCCTGGATCAAAAAAACGCAGAAACCTAAGTTTCTGCGCCTGTTTCCCGGAAGGGATGATTTTTCGCTACTGCGTTCTATTTAGAAATAAAGAATAGTTTACGTATCTTCTTCCCCTAGTCCACCATCTTCATAAATCGTTCTGTAAATATCTCGCTTCCCGCCTGTACCCGTACCACGTAGTATCCTTTTTGCAAGTTAGAAATATCAAGTGTTTTGGTATTAATCGTACCGTCAAAACTGCTCATCATGACTGTACGACCTACCATATCATAGATTCCGATCAAGTTGTTTTCTCCAGAAGTTTCCGCAAGCTGTACGGTGATTTCAGCAATCGCCGCAGAAGGATTGATCGTAATCTTACCGGTTCGCTCGATTCTCACTGCACGGATGTTGCTATATTCAAAGGCACCATCATAATCTACTTGCTTTAAGCGGTAATAGTTGACACCTTTAGCTGGCGTTTTATGCGTGTAGCTGTATTCCTGCTTTTCCTGGGTGGTTCCGTTTCCGATTACTTGATCGATGGCGCGGAAATTAGCTCCGTCGATGCTGTGCTCGATGTTGAAGTGGGAGTTGTTTAGTTCGGAGGCGGTGGTCCAAGAAAGAATAGCCTTACCACCATCAACAGATGTACTAAACATCACAAGTTCCACAGGTACAATACAATCTGAAAAAACCATAGTTCCAACCGACAATGCACCTGAACCTGGGTTTGGAAGAGCATTTAAGGGGCCATCAGTCCAATTAGCTGGATCAGAATCATCTGATAAACTCGTTAACTGTAACGATTCACAACCTCCGTCGGCATTACCATCTCCCATTCCTGCCCAAGTTGTTCCACCCGCATATGTGACTGTAGTAACCGTATTATCACAGTCATCATTTAAGGTAAGAGTTTCTCCACTATTTAAAAGAGACCCAGTAAATGTAAATGAATTTCCTGTTAAATCGTAGTCATTACAATCACCGGCAGCTGTAGAAATAACGATATAACTATCACCGGCAAAGTTAGTACCTGTAGGAAATGTATAACTTATACCAGGTATCTCCCATCCAGAAATATCAATCGTATTTGTAAATCCATTGTAAATCTCCATAAATTCACAAGCTGAATCAAGCCCCTGATCACCGCAAGGATTATAGTGGATTTCAGAGATGACAATTTGAGCATTTAAATTAAAAGTATAGCAAAACAATAAAGCAAACAGTAAAATCTTTTTCATAATATAAGTTTTTGTTTAATAATTTAAAATAGTTATGGAATAGATATTAAATATTCGAAATAGGATTTTTCTCGCAAAATCAGAACAATACTTGAACAAAGTATCTCAATAAATATTAACTCAGTAATATAATATTAAGTGTATTTCACTTTCGTAAAAGTAATAGTACAGGGGTTAATTATAAATGAGTAGTCAATTATTCGGTGGGCAATTCCAAAGTTAAAATATTTTCCAGCAATTCTAAGAGATTAGCCTGTTTTTTATAAATCAATATAACTCTGGAACGAGGTAAAAACCCATCAATTCCTTCCTAAACGGGACCAGAAGACCCTCCATATAATTGCTCCCGTAAATTTACCAATAACGCATTCACCTCATTCATATTCGGCTGGGGCGGCAGCGAACTATCCTCGTAAACCTGCTCTACCATCCGCATTTTCTCCTCGGCTTCCCGTAGCAAATCGTCGTAGGGTCGTTCTCCCCTGCGGATACTCAGCAGTTCTTCCCGGTTAGGACGTTCGACCCGTATTTTTCCGTCTCTGAGAATTTCAATGGCCATATCCAGCAAACGAAAAGTATGCATCATATTTTTAGCATCGTAATTTTTACCCGAATCAATCGTATTTTGGTAGCGTGCTTCGTTGCGTTTTTCTACCCAATTCCAATATTCTTTGTAGTCTTTGCAATATTTGGTGTAGCCGTCCTGGTTAAAATGAAGGTGGCTGATGGGTGCTTCCTGTTTTGGGATACTACTCAATAATACCATACTGGCCGCTTCCTTTTTCATCACGCCCGCATATTTTTTGGTGCCCAATTCATCGTAGTATAAACCAAAAGTATCGCGAAAATGCGGGATGCTCACCAGTCCGATATTTTCTTGTTGACGCCCCGTTTCTTCCAGCCATTTAGACAATACGATGGAACCCTGGGCCCGTAAAACATAACAAAATTCCAGAATGGATTTCTTCCTTTTCCCCATCGGATTCATGATCTTTTTATTGAGTCCTGTGGCCTTCTTTACTTGTGTAAACGCATAGCCACCAAAAGCGTCTTTACATTTTTTGGATAGAAATAATTCCGGTTTTATCTCGTCCATAATCGGATGTCTCACCAGGGTTTTATCGGCGGGTGTAGCGAGTAATTCCAGGATATTGGGATTGTTCTTTCCCAATAATTCGATAAATCTACCCAGTTCGTAATAGACCGTATCGTTGGTCGCATCGGCTACCTGCGGGATATAATTTAATCCGTAGAATTGGTCTCTAGGCAAATAAAAAACACCTCTGATATCGGTATCCGAGGTAGCTATCTCTAGTCCGTATGCCTTACTTCCGGAAATACATTCCAAAAGAATCAAGTTGTCTTTTTTTAGGTCGGCAATCGTCATGCGTTTGGTAATATTTTTTTATCTAGAATCCACTTGGCCGCCAGCAACGGTCGCAGCACGTAAAACAGTTTTTTTAATTTAATGGTCCCGTCGGCAGGATTCAATTGATAACTGTTTTTTGCGATACCTCGGTAATGGTTGACGGCGTGATAGGGACGGAAATAGGTTTTGCAAAGTGCGAGGACGGTTTCACTAAAATTATCTTTTTCCCGATAGACTACGGGCGACTGTGACCACTCAAAGGGCGTCGCATTAGACTTGCGAATCAAGCCAAAAACCTTCCGTACATCCCAGCCGTTGATGTCCATCAGTTTACCGTGGAAAATATTCAGGTCTTCGACGGGTTTGACGACCGACAGATAAGCTTCCAGCGGACGAACAAACATAATCCGAACATCGTAATCACTATCCGGCGAAGGACAACCCCAGGCACGGCTGCCACTTTCTACTGCCAAAAGAATGTTGATTCCTTCTTTCTTTTCCAGTTCGGCCAGGTATTTTAAGATTTTTTCTCGCATGTTAATTAAATCAAAAAATGAGGAATATAGTTTCCTTGTGTACAACCCGGAATCGGCAGTAGTTGATCGCCCGTTTAATCGACGTCGAGTGATAACATGTCTTTATAGAAACCAGCTTTAAATTCCGGAGCGATTTTTTTTAGATTGACTAAGGAATGAGTTAATAATAAATTTACGTTTTTGGCTTGATCTTTTTGCCGCTAGTCTCGTTAAAAAGCCTCGTGATAGCGCGGTTATCCCTACATTTTTTGCCTTACTAGCAACAAAAATCTCTAACCCAAAATTCTTAATTTATTAATACCTCATTCCTAATAAGTGATAACCACCTCTTGTTTCCAGAATCTCTACCGCATCGCGATTGATAAAAGCATCAAGTTGAGCAGGATCAAAAGGCTTATAATCAAGGTCAAAATCAAGATAAATTTTCCGCCCAACGGTATTGTGAATTACCGTCAACATTTCCGATTGGGGATCGAAATGCTTCTTCCCATCCTTGAGTAATTTCGTCAATTGAATGATTCCTTCGGAAGCCGCTAACCGAAGATTACGGGGATTTGGGTTGATATAAACGGCTAAGGATTCCTGCGGGACGGGTCGACCAGCAACTTGGTAGTTTCCCACCTTTACCTCTAATTGCCGTAGCTTGTCAAGGAGATGTTCTTTTTTAGTAACGAATCTCTTAATTTTCGACTTATCCGTTTAATTGTCCGCCTATTGTCCGCCCACTGAAAGCCAATTGTCCGCCAAACACGTCAAAAGAGAAAAGCCTATTGTCCACCGCCGAAGGCCTCCTCCTTCCCCTCGTAAAGCGTAATCATAAAAACCAGCACAAAAATACATTCAAATATTTCCCACTTTTTTCCGTGATCAATAAATAAAATGAGTAATACACTAGCCAACAAAAGCAAGGTTTGATTCCACTTAGGAACAGGAACACCCAATCGCTTCGTCCAGTTTCCAATCCACGCTACCCTTCCGGTCAACAGTCGAAAAAATAAATAATAGACGGCAATACCGATTGAGAGACCAAAAGAAAAAATCCACCGATTGACACTGAATCCACCGTAGGTTAGATTGTGAATACCGACTTCGTATTGTTTATTGTGTTTTTGAAAAAAGACGGGTGTATCAAAACCGACAATCCGTTGTCCCCACGATATTTCTTCCGCAAATCCAAACCACAACGTAAGACCAAAAACCACATGAAAAATTTTCCACCAGATTCCTTTGTCGTTTTTATTTTTAAAAAAATGGTAAAAAACAAAACCTCCTCCCAGAAATAAAAGCAGGGCCGTCAAATTTTCTAACACCCCATCTTCTAAAATTAAATATTCCAGTAATTCCCGGTCAAAAATTTGGGCGTATCCACTGACCAACATAATAATTAAAGCCACGCCCGTCAAAAAATAAACCGGCCATCGGGGTAAGGAAGTCGTACCGGGAAGATTATTCATATTTAAGAAAAATCAGGTTAAATCAATATCGAATATCGAATATTGATTGTGGGACCGTGCACAAAAAAAAGCAGTAGATAACGGTCAAATGTTAATTTAGTGTACTTGTCAGGCCAATAATTCAACAAGCGAAGCGATTCAACAACTTAAAATTCAAATTTCTCATACGTCGCCATGCCCGGCTGACTTAAAGAAACGATAATCAATTGAGAATACTCATCCTCCGGATAATCACTAAAAACATCTTTCCCGATTAAAATATTTGCCAATTGAGGAGTAGTATTAGAATGGCCCACCACCACGACATTCTGTTTATTAAAAACCGTAAGATCCGTAAATAAATCTTTTTGCGTAGACGGATCGTACGATTGTACCGCTAACTTTTTTGCTTTGGCCAAGGGCGCTACGGTCGATTGCGTCCGATTATAATTTGTACTCATGACCTGATCAATTTTTAGTCCATCGAGTAGTGCCGCCAGCTTGGCCGCGCGGGCCTGACCAGCGGTAGTTAGACCAGGGTCTTTAGAATCGGACATTTTTTCTGCGTGACGAACCAGAAAATAAGTGCTCTGCTTATCGTCGGTTAAGCCAGGAATATCGATGACTTTCCCGTTTGCCGTAACCGCTTTGTTATCTTTAAATCCGATGAGGTTACGCGCACCGTCTTTTTTTAAGGCGGTCTTTTCCATTTTTTTTTCGGAACCATCCCCGGACTTTGGCTCGGTTTTACAAGCACTAAAAACCAGGAGGCTACTAAACATCAAGACGAGAAAGCGTACCATTTATTTTACTTTTAGAGGTTCAAAAATATTTAAGTCCACCTGCTTTTTTAGCAAATCTTCAAAATTATCTCTTTCGCGAATTAGGTGAGTTTTGCCTTCGTGTACCATGACTTCCGCCGGACGGTAACGGGAGTTGTAATTACTCGCCATAGTCGAACAATAGGCTCCGGCATTTTTAAAACACAAGATGTCTCCCTCCTGCACTTCGGTCAGTCGACGATTTACGCCAAAGGTATCGGTTTCGCAAATATACCCAACCACGGTATAAATCCGGTTTTTACCAGCGGTTTTGCTGACGTTGATAATTTCGTGGTAAGCATCGTAAAACATCGGTCGAATTAAATGATTTAAGCCAGAATCGACGCCCGCAAAAACGGTGGAGGTAGTTTGTTTTACCACGTTGACTTTTACAAAAAAGTAACCCGACTGACTGACCAGAAATTTTCCGGGTTCAAACATTAAGGTTAATTCTTTTCCGTATTTTTTTGAAAAGGCGTTAAAGCGTTCGGACAACTGTTCCCCCAAATCTTCGATGTCCGTTGCGATTCCTCCTTCTTTATAAGGCACTTTAAATCCCGAACCAAAATCAATATAATTTAGATCTTCAAATTCCTGGGCCACGTGAAACAAAATTTCTGCTCCTTGCAAAAATACCCCCGCATCAAGAATATCCGACCCCGTATGCATGTGGATTCCTTCGACTTTTAAACCCGTTGCTTTAACCAGTCGAAGTACCAATGGAATTTGATGTACGGAAATACCAAATTTGGAATCAATGTGTCCTACCGAAATTTTGGAAGAACCACCCGCCATGATATGCGGATTGATACGAATGCAAACGGGTACGTCCGGATAGGTCTGCCCAAACTCTTCGAGAATACTCGTGTTGTCAATATTAATTTTCACCCCTTCCTTCACCGCCATTCCGATCTCTTCCATCGACACACAATTGGGTGTATAAATGATATCTTCCGGAGCAAAACCCGCTTTCAATCCCATCCAGACTTCCTGAATAGAAACCGTATCCAGTCCAGATCCCAAAGATTTAAAATATTTTAAAACGTTGATATTCGTCAAGGCTTTACAGGCGTAATTAAGTTTCAGTTTGGGAACGGAAAAAGCATTGAACAACTGATGATATTGTCGTTTCATAATCGCCGTATCATAGACGTATAATGGACAACCGTACTGTTCTACCAAGTCTAGCGGATTAACCCCGCCACTCAATTCGTATCGATGGTTTTTTAATAACATAATGAAAATATAAACGTTAGAAAATTTATAGCTTTGGAAAAGAACCCTAGCGCAGCGCCAAAGATTTCATTTTTTTACCAAAAACCCTGCATTTAAGTGTATTTTTTAGCGAAAATCGGTTTTTTTTACTAACTACCCACCAAAAGACTACTCATTTATCATCTGTTAGGTAAGAGTTGTGTCGATTAGGTATTAAATATTGGATATAAAAGTATCTGATTTTGGAAAATGCTTCTTGCCGTAACCTAATTGGCAAATTTATTTTAAAAAACCTAATTTATACAAGACAATAAGTATGGTTTTACCTTATACATCGAAAACTCATTCAGTGACAGAACAAGAACTCATTGCCGCCTGTCAGCGTCGCGATCGTACCGCCCAAAAATACCTGTTTGACCGTTATTCGGCCAAGATGTATGGTATCTGCAAGCGTTATGTGAAGGATCACCAGGAAGCGGAGGATGTGCTGATTGATGGAATGTTTAAGGTGTTAACGAAGATTGATGACTTTCGGGGCGCTGGAAGTTTTGAAGGCTGGATAAGGCGGATTATGGTCAATCAATCTTTGATGTTTCTTCGCAAACGCAACGAACTAAAATTCGCACAAGAAATCAATAACCTGGAGCTGACTTCTAATATCAGTGTAGAGGATGATATGGCCGCTCGGGAGATTCTTGCACTGCTTGATCAACTCCCCACTGGTTACCGAACCGTTTTTAATTTGTACGTTGTGGAAGGTTATAAGCATCGGGAAATTGCCGAAGAACTGGGCATTAGTATCAATACCAGTAAGTCTCAGTTGATTCTGGCAAAAAAAAGAATGAAAGATTTAATTATCAAAAATAATGTTTAGGAATGATCATCAACATCCATAAACTTTAGTATACGGTTTACTACCGTTTTAAATTTTAATAAATAAAATGGAAAATAAAGATCCACTTTTTGAAAATATTCGTCGTAACTCAAAAAAAATAGAGCACGCCCCTTCCGGCGATGCCTGGACTAAACTGGAAGCGCGATTGAATAAGCACGAACACCCGGTGGCCCGTTGGCGAAGGTTGCCAGGCCAGAATCTTATGTCCGTAGCAGCCTCGGTGCTCTTGCTGGTCGGGTTGGTTTTTGTCATCAGTCAGACAGTGTTGAAACCTGACCATTCTATGGCGAGTGCAGAAATACAGGCGATGCCGCACCAGGTGGAAGATCTCCCTTTGCTGGGCATCCACGAAGCGATTAATTCTCCTCAGATGGCTGAATATCAACGGAAGATTAACGCAAATCCAAGAGGAGTTATCAAGGAAGGTGGTTACCACAAAAAACTGGTGGCACAATCCATTAGCCAGGGAAAAATTATGGCGATCAAAGATGCTCACGGAGGAAACGGAAATATGGCGAACATGAAATATTTTAAATGGATTTTAGGAACCTGGATATCAAAAACTCAAAGTGGGACTTCAACAGAAACGTGGAAAGAAGTATCACCGAGACATTTTGAAGGAACGGGTAGTTTTACGAATGCGGATAACCAGGCTATTTTTACCGAAGAGATGGCATTATTCGAAAAAAATAATAATATTTATTTTGAGGCTACTACGCAATCCGCCGGAGAAAAGGTGACTTACATACTAAAAGCACTGGAAAATAATCGTTTTCTATTTCAAAATAAAACGGTCGACTTTCCAAGTCATGTAATGATCGACAGTAACGACTCCGGAGGTTTTATGATCTCTTTTAAAAATTTTCCACCGGTAGCAGTTCCCGAGAGCAGTATTTTATTAGAAAATGGGCGTAACGTACTTGAGTCCAAAAAAATAACTCGAATGATGAATCGCAAGATATAAAGGAATTATTTTGAAATTAAAAATCCCCAAAGCGATGTGCTTTGGGGATTTTTTTATCGGAACGGTTATTCTTACGAATTCCAGTAATTGAGTGTCGTACCTGGATAATCCAGCAAAATTTGATTATTCAAATATTTCACTTCATCATCGTTTTTAGGATTTACCAGCAATACAATATTTCCTGCTTCAATCTCCCGATTGTATAATTTTGCGTAATCCTCGGGAATACCAATGTTGGTTAATGCTCCAATCAATGCACCCGTTGCTCCGACTGCTCCAGCACCTGTCAAAGCACCAATTATTGGTCCTGCTACCACAATTCCTAAACCGGGAATTAAAGCCGTAGTTCCTAAAGTTAACAATGCTCCGGCAATGGCTCCTAACGTTCCACCTACACCAGTTCCAATCGCAACGTTTTCTGCTGTCGTATTACCTACTGTTTCTACTGGAGCTACTCCAGAAAATGCGTGTTCCTTCGTTGCTTTGCTCATTAACAAACTGATTTCATCTTCTTCGTAACCTCTTATTCTTAAGCTGTTATACGCGTCTTCTGCGTTAGCTGGGTTTGAAAAAATAAATCCTGTCGTTCCGTAAAGAGAATCTTTCGTGCTTTTCATGATAAAAAATTTTTGATTTAAATTGTTATTTAATAATGTTTTCACTGGTAAAAAGCATTAAGCAGAAAAATGTTCAGTTGACAGCAAAAAAAATTAACACATTTACGCCATTATTTAATACCAAACTGTTTTTATTCCAAATAAACAGTCAACATTTTTAAGTAAATCTGTTTTGTTAACATATTAAATCACCTCGGCTACCACGAAGATACTACCACAAATTAGAATCAGGTCTTCAGGTTTGGCCCTCCGCTTGGCAGCAGACAAACCTCTCCTGACGGTGGTATACGACTTGCCCTTCAGGCCGTGTGGGTACGCCACTTCGCAAAGTTTTTGGGCGTCAAATCCCCGCGGAATATTCGCTTTGACAAAATAATAAATCGCGTCATTCGGTAAATACGGAAACACCTTACTTACGTCTTTGTCACTAACGGTACCGAAGACAATGTGAAGTTTTTTATAAGATACATTTGCCAATTGCCGATTGGGGAATATATTTTTTAAGCCCGCTTCGTTATGAGCACTCTCGGCAATAATCAAGGGGTTTTCGCCGAGCTGTTGCCACCGTCCCAGAAAGCTGGTGGTTTTCTTTAAATCACGAAAACCTCTTTTGATCACTGGAAGATCAATTGGCAAAAAAGGGCCGTTTTTAATTGAATTTAAGACTTCCAGGGTCATCAAGGCAGTTCCAATATTTTTAGCCTGGTACGGACCGTGGATATTAACCGGGAGTTTATTGGCCCAGACTACTCCATTTTTATTGATGGTGTAAAAACTATTTTTCACCGTGGCTTTTTCCAGAATTACCTCGTAATTTTTTTGATCATTGGCGAGGTACAAAGGCGCGTTTTCAGCCTTCGCTTTTTCTTTAAAAACCTTAAAAACTGCTGACTGTTTTTCTCCGATAACCACAGGTATCTCAGGCTTAATTATTCCGGCTTTTTCAGCGGCAATCTTCGGCAGGGTATCTCCCAAAAATTGTTGATGATCAAAACTTATATTGGTAATGACTGATACCAACGGCGTGATGATATTGGTAGAATCCAGCCTACCTCCCAACCCCGTCTCAATGATCGCAATATCTACTTTTTCTTTAGCAAAATAGTCAAAAGCCAGGGCCACGGTAATTTCAAAAAAAGAAGGACCAATTTTTCTAATTTCAGATTGATGCCTGGCTACAAAACGGACTACTTCTTTTTTAGGAATATAAATTCCGTTTATTTTTATTCGTTCTCTAAAATCCCGATAATGGGGAGAGGTATACAATCCTGTTTTTAATCCGGCCGCTTGCAAAACACTGGCCAACAGGTGCGCCGTTGAACCTTTACCATTGGTACCCGCCAAATGGATAGTAGGTATATTTTTGTGAGGATTACCCAGATAATCACAGAGCAAAAGAATATTTCCCAAATCTTTTTTAAAGGCCGCCGGTCCCGTGCGTTGAAACATGGGTAATTGTGTATAGAGATAATTGAGTGTCTCTTTGTAGTTCATAAGTTGTTTAAAAATAAAAACCCGAAGCCTAGACTCCGGGATTTCTTAAAATTTATATTTTAGGAATGGCGATTAAATAAATGCAGATTATAGTCATAACTCTAAAATCATTGAACTCTAAAATTGATCTTAATTGTTCCACACTGAGACGCTCGATCCGTTTTATCAAATTTATACCCTTTGGCACCCGCTACCGCTTTCTTAATCAAATTCGCGTTAGAAGTCGTTGACCCGGATTGGGTATATCTTGCACTGGTTACGTTTCCATCAGAATCTACACAAACCTTCACGTTGACCGTTCCTGTATTTTGTGAGCGATCTTCAATTCTCGGTTTTTTAACAATCTTCCGACCAGAAATACCTCCTCCCAGGACGCCACTTCCGGTACTAATTCCGTCTAGTGCTTCCCCATTAGGATCTCCGTTGGTCTGTCCCTGATTGCCCGGTTTGGTAGTAGATCCACCTCCAGTATTACTTCCGGCAGTCCGTCCAATGTTACGGTATTTATCCGCTTCGGCCGCTTTAGCATCCGCAATTCGCTTTGCTTCCGCTGCTTTGGCATCCGCGATTCTTTTAGCTTCCGCTTTGGCCTTTGCAATTTTATCTTGCTTGGCTTTTTCTGCGGCCTTCGCTGCATTTCGAGCATCCGCTAGTTTTTTCTCTGCCGCTTTTTCCGCTTTTGCCTTTTCCGCCGCAATAGCCCGTTCTTTGGAATTTTTATCCGTTTGAACCTCCTTCTGGGGTTGCTTTACCGGCGCAGGTTTTTCCTTGGGTTTGGGAACTTCTTTTTTGGGAGTCTCTTCCTTGACCGGTTCTTCCGGTTCATCGGCCTCTACTGGATCTGCATCGGCAGTAACCGGTGGTGCAGTAGCAATATCACCCCCAGATTCTCCCGCATCGGGTTCCCCAAAGGCGATCAATACACCGGCTTGTCCAGGAGGTGGATCCGGAGGATGTAGTAACGGTAGTAATACCAAAATAAGCAAGCAAAGATGAATCACTCCACTAGTGATCGCTCCTCTCCGCTGATCTTCTTTTTCTTGATGACTAACTGCTAAATAAGACATAGTACGTAGTTTATGTTCTTGAATCTGTCTTTCTTCTTTGACTTTATATATGGTCAAAGGTTAATAAGATAACGTAAAATAATCAGTTTTCTTTTGATTTTTATGGGAAGTGGGGGAAATTTTCTATTTTTTTTGGAGGGAGAGAATTTATAGTTGAATTTTGAATGAGTGAGGGATGGGCGGACAATTGGCTTTTTCTCTACTAATTTGTTTGGCTTTATTTTGATTATTTTAAGGTTTATGAGAAAATTGAAGTTGTTATTGAGGTTGAAAACCCACCTCTTCTCCTGCCCGAAAGATTCGTTGCAAGTTCAACTGCTCATCTAGCAACAGCATATCGGCGATTTTGCCTACGGCCAAATGACCATATTCCAAATCGCCCAGAAATCTTGCCGGATAGGTACTGGCCATTTTTATGGCCTCCGGAATGGGCGTTTGAACATATCGCACCATATTTTGGACCATCATTAATAAGGATCCACCCGACCCCATTAGACGACCTTCTGAATTTCGGTAGGCCCCGTTTTTTTGGGTAATAGTCTGTCCATAGATAAAAGTGGAAGTTTCTTTCATACCAAAAAAGGTAGCGTCAGAAATTAGCAGCAGACGATCATTTTTTAGTCGTTGTGCCAGTCCAATCATCGAATAGTCTACATGTTTGCCATCCGCAATAATGGTCGCAAAAACCCGGTCATCCATCAAGGTTGCTCCCGTCAGTCCCGGACGGCGATGGTGCAT
>Ga0209187_1002239_pt1 | contig 18984 bp, 23 predicted proteins | sample BantaG_FD_187430 | JGI IMG/M metagenome (GOLD analysis project Ga0209187, IMG submission 187430) | Marine algal microbial communities from Bantry Bay, Ireland - BantryBay_4 metaG (SPAdes) (version 2) | ecosystem: Host-associated > Algae > Red algae > Unclassified | place: Bantry Bay, Ireland...
AATTGGCAATGAGGACGCGCGGTGCGTCTGCGTGAGTGCGGAAGACGGCGACGGGCTTGCCCGACTGCACGAGCAACGTTTCGTCTGGCTCCAGCGTGCGCAGGCTGTCGAGGATAGCGTCGAACGTAAGCCAATTGCGCGCGGCTTTGCCGCGCCCGCCATAAACGATCAAGTTGTCGGGGTCGCCAGCCACGTCAGGATCGAGATTATTCTGTAACATGCGAGAGGCGGCTTCGATCTGTCAGTTTTTACAGTGCAAGTCTGTACCACGAGGGGAACGTATTTCGCGCTTTGGTCTGCTCATGATGATTGACTCAGAGGGTTTGTGTATGAATGGTATACTGCTCTTGATGATAGACGGCTTGAAACAAAACAGCGGGGACTTTTTCGCCGGCATTGTTGATTGTAAATGTAAGGCGGTCGACGTGGAATGCTGAGCCCCCCGCAGATATTTGCAAAAGTGCCGCTGTCTCTTCATCCACGGGTTCTATCTCAGCCACATGTTCCATGCGCACTAACGGAATCTGGTATTTTTGAACAAATAGCCAGTGAAGCGAAGCGTTTTTCAGCTCTTCATCGGCTAGCTGTGGGCAGAGTGATTGCGCCAAGTAGCATGTTTCCACGGCGGCGGGCTGTCCATCCACCACGCGCAGGCGTTGGATATGAAAGACGGGGGTTTGCGGCGTAAGGGCAAGACGTTCGGCAACCGCATCATCGGCTGCGCATACTTCATTATCCAGCAACCTTGTTGTTAGTCGCCGATTTGTCGCCGCAACTCGCTGGCAAATGAAGAGAGGCTAAAATGTTGTGAACGTTCGGTGGGCGAGGCAACAAACGTTCCACGCCCTTGTTCGCGCACCAGCAATCCTTGATCAACTAGAAGCTGAATGGCCTGCCGCACCGTCCCGCGGCTGAGGCTGTACAAATCGCAGAGCGATGGCTCCGATGTGATCTGCTCCCCGTTGGCAAAATGGCCAGACTGAATCTGCTGGCGCAGTTGTTCAACTAAAGCACAATATTTGGGATGAAAAGCAGTTGATGCCGTTAACATGAAACTACTATACCACCTGTCTAGTTGTCTATATAAGTTGCTGGTTAGGTAAATTTTGATTTGCCCACCTACGAGAATGTTGGTCGAGATACACTTAAACCACTCCTTGGTATCGGTTATATCCACAAACCGCTGTGGACATTCAATCGGCGGGAGGAACTGAACGATTACATAATATATTTTTGTGCTATAAAACAGAAGAGGGAGGGCAGATGAATGTGGTTCATCTGCCCTCCCTCTTCTGTTTTATCTAAATTTGTTTGACTTCTACATACTATGTAGAAGTCAAATAGACAGGGCGCTTATCGCTTGTACGATATGGAAATCGCTCGCATCGACGACAGCGATACATTGCGCATTTGTCCTTTATTTTAGTCAGTTACCCTTTCTAGCGTCTGTTGATCATCCTGCCCCAAACCAAGATGCTCCTGTTATGAGATGACAAATCCACCTAACTGTTGTGTGGCAGGGCGAGAAATGTCGGATTTTTTCGCCGCAATATAATTATTTGATTTAATTTTTTGATTTCTGTGGTTCTCGTTAATCGGCTCTTGCGAGGTTGCCCCAATAACGCAGCAGGAGTAAACCACCAGAGTCGATAGGATAATTGAAATTGTACCGAAAACAATCAATATTGTAGCAAGCATGTGTTTACTCTCCCATTAAGGCTAAACCAGAAAAATAATTATACGTATTTTAACAGTTTTTTGGTTTAGCTTGCGGCCATACTGTATATTTTATTTTTTGGAATGGCCTAAATATATGCAATTCGTTTCTTTAAATCGTAGATAAGGCCATCCAAAAAATGGATCATATAGTATGGCCGCACACTAAATCTAGAAAACCAACGTATACGGATTTGAGCAGTTTTTCTGGGTCAACCGAACGCTTAGAACACGAAGAGCAGGGTCTGCACAAGGTTCATCAATGATAAAACCCTTCATGCGGTGGATCTGTGGAGCTGCTATACTTTAACAGTAATAAATAGATGTTACGGCCAATTCTAATTGTGTGAATGGCTTAAATCATCTCTTGCGGCATACCGTAAGAGATGATTTCGTTCGTATTGGCTCACGCATAGTATTGTACAAATAAATATAGTATAGAGTTATTGTTTGGCAATTGTTGGTGAAAAGGTATCTATATTATCCATTTAATAAATTATATTTCTATAGGATATTGGTACTAGGATATTCATAATAACAATAATCCAACTGACTTAATAGCGATGTATGGGTGTTGTGTAGTTGGGCGTGGATGGCACAATCATAGAGTGTAGAAACTAATTGGGGATGACGGGTGGGAGCCTCTTTGTGCGCCATTGTGTCACGACATAACCATCGAAAGCTAACTACTAACTCACTATTATTCGACGGGTACATGACGCTGTATCGGTAAAAATCAGCCTGAAGAGGAGGGGGGCAACTATTTCATCTAAATATATGATCTGTACTATCTATATCCGTTCAGCCCCCCGCCGATTGAGTGAGCGCCGCCGATGCTATAGCAATATATGGCTTGCGTCGAAACCAAGAGGGCTAAACGATTGAGACTACTTCGGAAGATTAATTATGTTAATTTTAGCGGTTTTTCTGGAGTAGCTTACGGTCATGCTGTGCTTCTATTTTGGAATGTCCTGACGCGAATAAAACGCAATAGCGAATGAAGAGGCTCACCTTCAAGTGGCGGCTCTTCTCATTCACCATTCAACAATCCCTGCTGTAAAAGCACGAATTTCACGGACAAAGGTATTAGCGCCGTTCACGGACAAAGGTATTAGCGCCGTTTTTGTCTATAAAAAACCTATGTGTATCCAAATCCCTGGCCTATGACCGTTTGTGTAACGCCAACACTCATAAAGGCATCTGGATCAATTGTACGCACAATACTCTTTAGTGTATTGACCTGTGGTCGAAAGACGGCACACTGAACAACGGTTTTCTCTTCGCCGGTGTGTCCACCGACCACTGTCCAATATGTTGACCCACGCCCAAGCTCAAGCTCTATTTGTTCGATGAGGGCACGTGGTTCGGATGTAATGATCATAGCCATACGTGTCCGGCTTGCTCCCTCCATTGTATAATCCGACGCCATGCCGCTTAGCAGCAGTGTAAGCATAGCGTAGAGTGCTGTCTCCCAACCGAATATGACGCCGGCTGCCAACACAATCACGCCATCCGTATAAAGATAAATTTGGCTCAGCGGCGTGCCAGTTTTCATTTGAATGATTCGACCCAAAATGCCCGTACCACCCATGGTTGCACCAGAACGATAAACTATGCCGCCCCCGATTCCGCCGATGATGCCTGCATAAACTGCGCTTAAAAACACATCATTTGTGACGGGAAACTCACCTAAATATACCGGCAACCACTTCAACATTATCTCAGTCAAAATACCAAATGTAAAGACCGCAATCATAGTGCGCCGCAGAAATGCCCACCTGCCTAAGTAAACGAACCCGATGGCCATTAGGGGAATGTTTAACACTAGATAAATTGTGCCGATAGGCCAATCTGTATAGCGATTGACGATAATACTAATACCTGTTACACCGCCTGCGGCAATGTTGTATGGAACCTGGAAAACGGTGTAGGAAAAGGCTGCAATCGAAACGCCGATAAGCAATAATAGTAGAAGCCGTATTTCTTCTATCAGACTGGAAAGAGTGGGGCGCTCCCAGACAAGAGGGAAGTGTAGAAAATTTTTATTTGATGGTTGTATAGCAAAAAGGAGAACCGAAAACGGTCTCGTATTTTTAAGAAAATTCATGAAAAAACATCCTAAATATAATTGGGTGAACAAGTGAATATGCTAAAATTTTTACTGTAAGATTAGCGCATATAAGTCTACTACTACTTTGTTTGTGAATTGTATAGGATCTGGTTTTAATCATGTAATAAATATTATTGAAATTTGTACAATTTATACAACCTGTATCGCCTTGCCATTCTATGCACCAAAACATGTTTGTGTTAGAGGCTTGCTGAGTCATCAAGGGCTAGATTGTTAGGTGCTATCGGAGCCGAATATATACCCAACGCGAGGAATTGTGCGGATATATTGAGGCGTGTTGGGGTTTGGTTCGATCTTAACGCGTAGACGGTTGACAAGACCTCGCACTAAACTGCGATCCCCCTCCCCAGTATAACCCCACACTAATTCCACAATCGTCTCGGTGGGTAACACATTGCCTCGGTTGATCATCAAACTGTGTAGCAGACGAAATTCTAATTGGCTAAGTCGTTGAGGTGAATTCTGGCCAACGCTAACCGTGCGGCGCGACGGGTTTAGGTGAACCTCTTCATGCTGTAGCGGTGGAAAGCTCTTGCGTAAAAGCCCACCAGCTCGACGCACCAATCCACGCAGGTACGCTACTAAAAGACGCATACTGTATGGCCGCACTGCCACATAATCGGCCCCACTTAAAATGAGCTCTGCATGTAATTTTTCAGGAATTTGTTCAACGATTACTGCAATCGGCACAATGACGGTACGCCGAAGTTCGTGAACTGCATCCAGCGGATCGGTGGAATTTAAAGCAACCACAATTAGTTCGGCAGGTTTTTCTGTCCACGTATCAAGCGCGCTATTAATATTTGTTTCTACTTTGGTTTGCAACCCAGCTGATTGCATTGCAAACATCAAAAATACTTGTTCTTGTGGATCATCAGTAATTAGCAATGCTTTCATGGGCCGATAGTAAGTGAAGGAAAAATGATAATTTTTGAGTGCAACTTTACGAATTGACGAACAAACAGACCAACAAATAATACGATAGGTTCTGCCATAAAACAACAAGAGTAAATGCTTGATGTGATAGAATAGAAATTTGTAGATCAACGATTGAATGCAGCAAGGAAGAGAGTGAGAATGCATGAAAATTTACAAGGAGATTTTATGAGCTTTTCTGAGAAATTAGCTACAACAATTGAGAAGAATAATTCTCTTTTATGTGTAGGGCTCGACCCCGCGCCGAAGCAGATACCTAATCGATATCGGCAGCAGGGGGACACCGCATCCATCTTCGATTCGATCTACAATTGGAATAAGGCCATCATCGACGCTACGGCGGATCTTGTCTGCACATATAAGCCAAATCTTGCGTTTTACGAAGCGCTAGGAGAGCCGGGTATGATACTGTTGCGCAAGACCCTGGCGGTAATTCCGGCACATATTCCTATTCTGCTTGATGCAAAGCGTGGTGATATTGGATCCACCGCAGCGGCTTATGCGCAAGCCTGTTTCGAGGATTTGAAGGTAGATGCCGTAACGCTCAGTCCCTATTTAGGACGCGATAGTGTTGATCCATTTGCGGCCTATGAGGGAAAGGGTCTGTTTGTGCTCTGCCATACGTCCAACCCTAGCGCAGACGAGTTTCAAAAGTTAGAGATTAGCGACTGGCGAATGTTGGATCGAGAAGAGAACTGGCCTCTCTACTTGCACGTTGCGCGGGCGGCAGTACAGTGGTCTCCTGCTATTGGGCTTGTTGTGGGGGCAACCTATCCGGATGCTATGAAAGCGATTCGTAGCGTTGCGCCTGACGCTTGGTTTCTGGTGCCGGGCATTGGTGCTCAGGGTGGGGATTTGGCAAAAACGATGGATGCAGGTTTGCGTATAGATAAAGCAGGTTTGATCATCAGCGTGAGTCGAGGTATTGCACTTGCGGATGATCATCGCGCTGCGGCAGAGACTTTCCGCAAAAGCGTCAATCAGGCGCGTGAATGATCATGGATATCTCAGAAAAGCCCCACATATTAGTCATCGGCACAGCATCAATCGACCGGCTCCATCTTACGGACAAGCAAGTGTATGACACAATCGGGGGGGCGGGTGTATATACCGCGCTCGCGGCAAGCAGGGTGGATGCAAAAGTTACGCTCTTTGCCCCACGCCCAACGCCAATACCTGAACGGTTCGAAAAGTTTGATGCAAGCGTGCGATGGATTGGGCCGGAAGTATCAATAAATAAGATACCACGCTTAGAGATTGCACATTATGGGGGCGGCCAAGCAGAGTTGCTTGAGGCGAATTGGGGGGCAGAGAGTCAGCTTGGGCACAATGGGTTGCCAGATGATCTATCATCATATGCAATTATTCACATTGCGGCCCTTAGTTCGGCTCAGCGACAGCTTGATTTTTTGCGAGCATGTCGTAGGCGTAACGCTAATAAAATTTCTGTTGGCACCTATGCTCAACTTATTCGTAATGAAGATGCTACTGTACTGACTTTATTTAAAGAAGCCGATCTTTTCTTTATGAACGAAAATGAAGCAACCATGCTATTTGGATCAACCGAATCGTTGTGTACAGAAAGAGGGCGCATACTTTTTGTCACACAAGGAGAGAGAGGGGCAGTGGTGGTGGAGGCAAACAATATTAGCCACGTATTAGGCAGCAGCGTCGTGGAACTAGACCCGACCGGAGCTGGGGATTCGTTCTGCGGCACAATCCTAGCAGAGCTAGCCCAAAACAAAAGCGCGATTGAGGCGGCTAAAGAAGGTAATCAAATAGCTGCAAAAAATATACAACACATCGGGCCAGCAGGGCTGTTTTGAATCGGATAAAGCCATTCCAAAAAGTAAGGTAACAGTTCACTTAGCAGGCAAAAACTTACTTAAAGTGAGCAGTGAGCACGCCCTCGTGCGGGTTCGGGGCCAGAATAATCGGGAACGCAGCCGCACGAGGGCGTGCTCACTAGACAGATAACCAGAATAGGTGAACAGATACAAAGTAAGATATCCAGCATGAGTACAAGCCAGGCCAGAAAAACTATCGATGATTGAACAATTGTTTTTTGATCAACTTAACATTTTTTGAGTGTCGGTGTTGCAATTATTGGGTGGTAGAGTCGGCTTGACATAACGGAGCGTTTTCTGATTTCTCGGAGCTTGCTGCGCTTAATTCTCCTAGAGTTGTCGTGTCTAAACGATAGCGATCTGCACGTGCGGCTGCAATAATTGCAGACAACCAGAGTCCGTTACAGAGAATAAATAATCCAAGTAAAGCTATTGCGATCATCGACATAAGGTACCTGCTTTATTCTGTCTAAGTCTAAATGGCACAAAAAAGAGAAATAAAACGCTCCATTGATGCAAAGCGTCTATTTTCAGGGATTGTACCACAAAGTGCATAAATGACTTTCTCTGGTTAAGTAATTTAATGCCATTTACACAAAATTTGGGACAGTCTCATTTTTCATTAGTGCTACGTCCAGAATGCTCGAGTTTACACACAATAAATAATCCAAACTTTTAGTGTGGATGATGTACTAGTGCATCTTAGCGCAATTAGGGCTAATCCAGAAAAATGATTCACAATATTGAGGAGATACATATTAAGCTCCAAAAAATGTTATCTTACATTGCAGGGTATATTTGGAGAGAGATGCTTTTTTCAATATACGTTACGGTGTGACAGGGAGTTACGGCAATTACTAGATATAGTAACCGTAAAAGTCGTTCAAAGATCTACTCTTAAAGTCTTTAGAAATGTTTCAAATATTAGATATTCCCTAAAAATATAGTGGAGAGCAGATGTAATGTCGATGATGTAGAAGTAGGATGATAAGTGACTGTGGGGTCACTTTATGTGTTATGTTTGGTGACTTTGCACTCGTTGCCGCATAACGACACTGATTCGGTCGAGGATTACTCGGATTACATATAAAAATATTGTCGAGCCGATGGAATCCGCACGAACCATAACTGCGGAAAATAATATAGTGCTACTTTACTACGAAATAGGTAATTGAAGCAAATTTGTTGCCAACAGATTGATAATTTGCTATTGCGGGAAAATTATAGCTCCTCATTCTGATCGAATAATGACTTGAACCTCTTCAAAACCGAGAGCGCGAAGCAGCGATTCGTAATAGGCAATACCTAACTGCGCTGTTTGTTCAATGATGCCACTTTCGCGCGATGCCTCGATAAGCATTGGCCCCGCCTGGGGCATGACTGATTCCTGCAATGCATCAAAATCAGTTGCACAGATGAAGTCAGGACAGCTATCTCCTTCAGCAATGATGCGGCTTTTGCTAAAATCGACCGACACATTTTCCTCGAAAATTGCGGGTGCTGGTAGGGTAAGCCGTACCTTGCTGCCATCCTTGCTGATCCAAATATCCTCCTCCTGTAATGTGTTCAACTCGAATCCGGCAGGGACTTGCCCACGCAGCAGCACCACAAACGATTGCTCGATTGGCAGCAGTTGCAGCCAACCTTCTGGCGCTTCGCGGTAGTCGATGTAGACCATGTTGTTGTGCTCGACCATTATCTGCTTGTTGACCTGACGGATTGATGCTACTACTGGGCCTTTGGTCACTACCGTGGTGCGCGTATTGGGGTTGACCAAATCACGGGTGACCGTGCGCGCCGTCCACAAACCAGAGCCAACAATCAGCGCTATCAGCACTGCTGCAAAAAGTAGCGTCCAGCCAAACATTTGTAGCAGCGTTCGGCCAATTCCCTTGCGCGGCGGCATACTTTCTTGCTTGGGATAGCTGGGCTGATCTGCTGGATAATAGGATGGGTACGGCTGCTGTGTTGTTGGCTCGTATTGTGCAGCCCCGTAATCTGTCGGCGGATACTGTGCTGCCGGCTCATACTGTGCTGGTGGAGCATACTGTGGTGAATCACGCTGTGCTGGTGACTGGGCGGGGGGCCAGGGAACATTGTTTTGTTCGACATGTGGCACGCGTGGAATCATGGCCGGCCGATTGCGTGGATCGGCTGCGGGATCATTTGATGGGTCAACGGGCAGATTTTGCGGACCGTGATTTGGACGATTTGGATTCATAGTTGGTATTAGATACGATACTTGTTGAGAAAAGCTCCACACCACATTCCAGAGAACAGGAATGGAACAGAACTTTTCTCGGAAACTACAAGGAGGCTAATTTAATTGCAGACTGATTCTCGGTCGCGTCTCTATTTATTGAGAAGGCGCTCATTCTGTCTCGAAAATAACTTTCGCATAGCCGATTGACTCTAAAAACTCGGCCAGCTGTAAACGGGCCATTTTGCTTGTTAAGTCCATAATGCCTTGATTGCTAGCGCTCTCTATACGTAATTGTCGGCGTGCTAGTTCCAGTGCATCCGATTCTAACCCTTCATATTGGGAAAGAAACATCGAGCTTGAACTGGCATAAATCTCCGATTGTTCGGGCAACAACTCGACTGCCATTACTTCTGGCGCAGGTAATGTGAGACGGATAGAATCACCATCGATCTGAACATCAGAGATGCGGCTGAGGTCAATACCAACAGAAATGTCACCCACAGCTTTAAGCAGCAGTCTGTCTGTGGTAATATCACCCAAAACCGAGAGCGATTTGTTGCGCTCTGCCTCGATGATAGTAGATGCGTTAAACTTGACGTTGGTAAGCCTATTCATCGTCCGCCATGCGGGCGTCGGTAAGACGCGCCGCGTCGGTGTGGGGAAAGGTGTGCTGGTGGTGGCTACTGTCGCTGTTGCCCGCGGGGCGCTGGGTGTAACATTTCCAGATGCCGCGAGAATATCGCCTGACACGGTGGGCCACGTTTCGGCCAGTGGATCAGATCCCGCGCTGAACTCTTCTGCTGTGCCCATCGTACTTTCCACGGCACCGGTTCTATCCTGCGCAAATGGAAACCACGTGGGCAGCAAAAAACCAAACCGCTCTGCTATTAGTGGCGAAAGCAGAAATGCAAGCATCAAGGCCGCAAGAATTGGTATACCTCGACTAAAGAGCCGGTTTTGTGAATTTAGTTTATTCGTCAATTGTCGTACTTTGTCTGTCAATTTAAGATGGGCCACATACGCAAAATGCTCTGCTACCAGTATATAACAAGCAACGCGATAGACGAACATTTTTTGTAAAGGTAAATAGCAGGCGGACGAAACTTGCTTGTTCTGTCGGAATTGATGGGATGTGGTAAACTCGGCGCTTCATTATGGATAAAAAAAACTGGTATGTTTACATCATTCAAACTGAATCAACTACGCTCTATACGGGGATCACGACCGATGTGTCGCGCCGTTTTGGCGAACACCTTGATATATTTAACGGGGTGCGCACTGCCAAAGGGGCAAAATATTTTAGGCGCTCTAAGCCCGTTGCAGTGGTTCACCAAGAAATATTTGCCAACCGCTCGGATGCATCAAAGCGCGAGGCTGCAATCAAGCGCATGACCAAAGCAAAAAAGTCAGCCCTCATCAAACAAAGAAATCAGATGAAACTCAAGCAACTTTCCCCACACGTTTACTGGCTCGAATCAGACCATACAACGGATCGACCGGTGCTTGGCGCGATTGTTGGGCAACGCGCAACGCTCATTGTGGATTCGGGAAACTCCGAAGCGCACGCCAATCTCTTCTTAGATCAGATTGCTGGCTACGAAATCAACCCATCTCACTGGTACGTAGTGCTTACCCACTGGCATTGGGATCACGTTTTTGGATCCCACATGTTTGAACGGCCTGGCTCTACTTTAACGTTGATCGCACATAATGAAACGCGTCAACTTGTGGCAGAAATGGCTGAGCAGGATTGGAGTGACGAGGCGCTGGATCAGCGCGTGAAAGATGGAACGGAGATCGAATTTTGTCGTGACATGATCAAGGCCGAACTGCCTGATAGATCCGACCTGCGGATCAAAGTGCCGGATCTATCGTTTGCCACCCAACTTGAGCTTGATCTAGGCGGGGTCCGCTGTGTGGTAAAACACGTTGGTGGGGATCACGCCGCAGATTCTTCTATTGTATACGTGCCAGAAGAGCGTGTACTCTTTCTGAGCGACTGCCTCTACGAAGATCTGCACCATGGGCCGCGCTATTACACAACCAAAAAATTGCTGCCACTGTTAGATGAAATTGAACGCTACGAAGCTGACTATTATATGTGGGGGCACGATCCCGAGCCGATGTCGCGCGAGAAGTTTGTGGAGTTTACTGCACTAGCCCGAAAGATCGGCAAGCAAGTAGATCAGATCGGCAATAATCGGGAATTGCTTCTACAGAACCTTGTAGACGAACTCGGTGCCCCGCTAGATGAGGAGGGTATTGAACTGGTCGACTCATTTTTGGCTGGATTGTAATTACCCCGCATAAACCGCTTCGCGCAACCCCTTAATATACCCAATCGCAAAGAGCCTCCCCACCGCGGAATAGGCCGGATTATCGTTGCTGTCTCCCTCCATCGTCGGCACATGATCGGGCCGCAGGACCCCCTCGAACCCGATGTCGCGATAGGCTTGCATACAGGCCAGCATGTTTGTTTTACCATCATCATGGAACGTCTCCACAAACTTTTCGGGCGTTCCCGCCACGTCGCGAAAGTGAACAAAGAAAATCTTCTCTTGTTTGCCAAATTGCCGGATCGCAGCGGGTAAATCCTCGGTCATTAATGTGAAATTACCTTGACAAAGGCAGACACCATTCACCTCGCTTTCAACCAGATCGACTAAGCGCTGGTAGTTGTTCACGCTGCGCATAATGCGGCCCAGCCCCCGAATGGGCGATAGCGGCGGATCGTCGGGGTGCATGGCGAGTTTGACGCCCGCTTTTTCGGCGACCGGGATCACCTTTTCCAAAAAGTATGCCAGATTTTTCCACAGCGTTTCCTCGCTGACTTCACCGTACTCGGTCAGCGGGGCATTTTGCATCAGTGCGTTATCGTAACCAGTGGCATAAGCCCCGCCACGGGCAGGTGCAGTAGTCGACGTTCGCATCCAGTTGAAGACCGGCATCCACTCGTAACACCAAATGGGAATGCCAATCGCACCCATATTGCGGATCAGATCGCAGGTGGCTTCGATCTCATCGTCGCGACCGGACAGACCAAGTTTCGCCATGTTTAGCGGGGGGCGACTTTCGAGCACGTCAAACTGGAATCCAGCATCCTCGTATCCCGTCTTCAGGCGCACCAAAGATTGGTAGCTCCACGGCAGATCCTCTTTCGCCACATTTTTGATGCCGCCACTAAAGTCCATGCCGCCGACAACATAATCGACCCCACATTGCTTAACTAGATTCCATAAAGGGGTGCGCTTGGGGGGCAATACCTCTGCAATTTTTATCATAGCTTTTCTCAATCCTTCTCCTCTTTTGCGAACAGGAATCAAGGATCCAGTCAGATTGTTCGTAACCGTTCAGTCCCCGATCTCTACTCTTGGTGAATGTCTTCTAACTCGACACCCAACCCGTCGACCAGCCGATTGGCGTAGGCATAGTAGCCAGTAACTTGATTTGTGTCTAAAATTGCGCTGTCGGACCAGCCCGCATCGCGCATGGCAATTACGTCGGCTTCGACCATATTCCATGGCTCGCGCGTGAGCTTGGCTGCATAGGCAAGCATAGCTTTTTCGGCATTGCTGATGTTGGCTTGCGTGTAATCATCTGTCAGTTGAGCCGCTAATTGGGCATCGCCCGTTAATTTGCGGAGACCCGCTCCGTGATGGGCTAGTCAATACTTGCAATGGTTAATGGCCGAAACAACGACGGCGATCATTTCGCGCTGTCCTTTACTTAAATCAGACTTGCCGCGCATAAGCGTTTTGTATAGTTCGAAGTGACCAGCCAGTGATTTGACGTTGAGACTGTGGATCTTCATGATATTGTCCACGCCACCCCACGGTTCGATCATTTTGTTGTAGAGCTCTTTGAGACGTCCTTCGGCTTCGTACTCGTGGATCATTCTTATCCATGCCATGATGCTTTCCTATTTATGATGTAAGTAAAGTTCATTCGATGACTTACATTTTACATAGTCATTCGCTTATCTGTCTAATCGTTTATTATATCGAACTGTAGCGTCTTATTTTTTCATCGAATGGTAAAATATATTTATTTGGTGAGCCATGTTTGACATTTTGTGGTAATTGATATAAAATTTAGCTGCAACTAAAAATAAATTATTTGTTGGATGAATTAGAAATTATGTCGCAACAAGCAATTGAAGATTATCTAAAACATATCTATCAACTGGCCGAAATCGAATCTCCGGTTGGGACAACGCGCTTGGCTGACTCTCTTTCGGTTAAACCCGCTTCTGTAACAAACATGATGAAGAAGCTGGCCGACTTGAAATACGTAAACTACGAAAAGAGTCGCGGTGTGACATTGACCGCGAAAGGCAGAGGTGTGGCACTTGAAATCGTGCGCCATCATCGACTGATCGAACTGTATCTGACCGAGGTGCTAGGCTTTGGCTGGGATGAAGTTCACGAACAGGCAGAACTACTGGAGCACGTAATTAGCGAAAAGCTCGAAGAACGCATTGCCGAAGTGCTTGGTCACCCCACACATGATCCACATGGCGACCCAATCCCTACGAAAAAAGGGCAAATTACGGTCGTGGAAAGCGTACCGCTTTCCACGCTAACTAAGGGCTCTACCGCAACCATCACGCGCGTGCGTGATAACGCAAATAGCGGGCTGCTTAGCTACCTGGCAGAAATTGGCGTCGTGCCAGGAGTCAGAATCGAAGTCTTTGAGGTGGCCCCATTTGATGGGCCGCTTACGCTGACGATAAATGATGGGCAAACCGTTATCGGCTTTAATGTCGCACAGCGTGTACAGGTACAAGTAGATAAGTAAATAGCATTTTCTTAAACAAAAAAATTCAAAAAAAGCACAAAGAGGATAACCAAACTATGTTGACCCCAACTCACGACATCAATCAATCAACACGGCAACATCGCAAAACGCTTATGCTTTGGTGTGCCATAATTGTCTGCGCACTGTTCACCCTTACAGCCTGTGAAACGGGCGCAGATGCGGAGAGTAACGGAAAGCTCAATGTCGTTGCCACGACCGGGCAGATTACGGATGCACTCGCCAATATCGGCGGCGATTCCATTAACTTAACTGGATTGCTTGGCCCCGGTGTGGATCCACATCTCTATAAGCCAACGGAAAGCAACGTCGCTACCTTTAGTTCGGCTGACCTTATTGTGTACAATGGGCTTGACTTAGAAGCGCAGATGTATCGTGTGCTGGAACAGATGGATGACCGTGGTGTTTCGGTATTGCCCATCGGCGACAACTTGCCCGACGATGAGCTACTTAACTGGGATGCACAGTTTCCAAATGATCCACACGTTTGGAATGATCCGCTGCTGTGGTCACAAGGGATCGAACTGATGCGCGACCGGTTGATTGAACTTGATCCGGAAAATGCTGACGCATACAGGGCCAACACCGAAAGCTATCTTGCTGAAATCGAGGCGACCCATAACGAAGTCATGGCGCTGCTCGATGGTATCCCGGCAGATCGACGTTTGCTGGTTACGGCGCACGATGCTTTTGGCTACTTTGGGCGCACATATGATCTAGACGTGATCGGCTTACAGGGCATTAGCACCGAGTCCGAAGCAAGCGCCGCCGAAGTGAAGGATCTGGCTGATCTGATCGTCGCACGCAACATCCCGGCCATTTTCATCGAATCATCGGTGTCGCCAAAGACAATAGAGGCGGTACAAGCTGCGGTACGGGCGCAAGATTTTGACGTGCAGATCGGCGGCTCTCTTTATTCTGATGCGTTAGGCGAAGAGGGCAGCGGGGCCGATACTTATATCGGGATGATCTTGAGTAATGCGCAAACACTTGCCACAGCACTTGGGGAATAAGGAGCAATTTGAAAATGGATTATGCGCTAGAAATGACGGATGTCACGGTTGCATATCAAGACAAACCCGTGCTGTGGGATGTGGATATGAACGTGCCGTCGGGGGTGTTGATGGCCATTGTTGGGCCAAATGGCGCAGGAAAGACGACGCTGTTGAAGACGATTTTGGGCATGATCAAACCCGCGGCGGGCCACATACAAATCTTTGGGAAATCTTACGAAGAGCAGCGCCATCGGATTGGCTATGTGCCGCAGCGTGGCAGCGTGGATTGGGACTTTCCTACGAATGCGCTTGATGTGGTGATGATGGGACGCTATGGGGATTTAGGGTGGTTTAGGCGACCTGGCGCAGCCGAAAAACAGATGGCAATGGAAGCACTGGAAAAGGTCGGCATGAGTAAGTTTGCCAATCGCCAAATCAGCCAGCTTTCGGGTGGGCAGCAGCAGCGCGTCTTTCTGGCGCGTGCATTGGTGCAGGATGCAGAGCTCTACTTTATGGATGAGCCATTTCAAGGCGTGGATGCAACGACCGAACGCGCGATTATCTCGCTTTTACAAGATCTGCGCAGCCAAGGGAAAACGGTAATTGCTGTACATCACGATTTGCAAACCGTGAACGAATACTTCGATTGGATCACGCTCTTAAACGTGCGCTGTGTCGCCTTTGGCCCGTCGTCCGAAATCTTTACCGAAGAAAATTTACGCCAAACCTATGGTGGTCGCGTAGCATTTTTAGGCCGCGGCGCGTATGAGGACAATGGACAAGCGGCATCATCAGTTGTGGTGCAGTAAAAAATATTCGTGGCGCGGAAAATAGCGCAGATTGCTGTTATGCTATGGTAAGATTTTATAAAATTGCGTAGTGCGTGAACTAGTATTCAATCAGGTTGTGCTATATGATTGAATACTAGTTCACGCACTATGTTTTTGATCTTTTGATGATCTTTTAACTTTTTAACTCTGTAACGTTGCAACTATTATGGATACACTACTCAGCCTCTTAAACGATCTCTTTTTCAACTATACGCTACGTACTGTTGCACTTGGCACCGCCATCATCGGCGCGATCAGCGGCATTTTGGGTTGCTTTGCCCTGCTGCGTAAACAGAGCCTGCTGGGCGACGCAATTTCTCATGCAACGCTGCCCGGTGTGGTGCTGGCGTTCATCATTTTTCAGAGCCGCTCGTCGCTTATCTTAATGATTGGTGCGGCAATCGCAGGGTGGCTTTCGACACTGCTTATCCTGTCCGTTGTGCAAAATACGCGCATCAAAGAAGATAGCGCGCTAGGCATCGCGCTCTCTGTCTTTTTTGGCTTTGGGCTCATGTTGCTCAGCTTTACGCAGCGCATGACCGGCGCGCGTCAAGCTGGCTTGGATCGCTTTCTTTTTGGTCAAGCCGCGGCCATCATCGAGCGCGATGTGCTCATTATGACGGGGCTTGGCCTACTTGCTTTGGTCGTAGTATTGCTCTATTGGAAAGAATTTAAGCTAATTAGTTTCGACGCCGAATATGCAGCCAGCATTGGATATCCTGTGCGTGGCCTAAGCATTGCGTTAACGTCATTAATGGTCATTGCGATTGTGATCGGGCTGCAAACAGTTGGGGTGATCTTGATGAGCGCCATGCTCGTTGCCCCCGCGGCGGCTGCCCGTCAGTGGACAGATCGACTCAGCGTGATGACGCTGCTGGCCGCGCTCTTTGGCGCACTAAGTGGCGTTGTGGGTGCCCTCTTCAGTGCCGCCAATTCGGGGCTCTCCACCGGTCCCGTTATCGTGCTGGTCATCAGCATGATCACCCTGCTCTCGATGATCTTTGCGCCAAATCGTGGTCTGCTCTGGCGCTGGACCGCACGCCAACGCAATCAACGACGGCTGCGGCTCGACTTGGTGCTCGATCATCTCTACGATCTGTCGAAACAGCACGACGATCCATTTTACGGGCACGATATCGCAACGTTGCAAACCATGAACAGCTTCGAGGGCGGGGTTGGCATCACGCTGCAAGAACTTGCCGCCCAAGAGCTAGCTGCTGAGGTTGATCTGGGTAAATGGGCCATCACCGCAACGGGGTTAGAAGAAGCTGCTTTCCGGCGCAGCGAGCGCTGGTTTGAAGAACAACTGGATGAAGAAAAAAGCGCGTATGCACATCCTACTTTACCCGAAAAAACGGCTCATCAGCTAAATAAAAGAGGTGCAACAATATGAGCGTTCCACAGATTGAAATTCAGCTAATTGCCGCCGTAGTTGCCGCCGCTTGTGCCTTACCAGGTACCTTTTTGATTTTACGACAGATGGCGATGATGAGTGACGCGATTAGCCATACTGTCTTACTGGGCATTGTGCTTGCCTTTTTTGTTGTACAAGAGTTTGGTCACCCGCTGTTGATGGTTGGTGCAACCATTATGGGCATTCTAACAGTAAGCCTGGTCGAAGTGCTCAACCGCACACGATTAGTCAAAGAAGATGCCGCGATTGGGATTGTTTTTCCCGCACTCTTTAGCCTTGCCGTGATTCTTATTTCGCTCTTTGCACGGAACGTCCATTTAGACACCCACGTGATCTTCCAAGGGGATCTGGTCTTTGCGCCCTTTGATCGGTTCGAACTCTTTGGTATGGACATTGGTCCACGCACGCTCGTTGTGATGAGCGTTATCTTTCTGCTCAACCTGCTCTTTTTGATGCTATTTTATAAAGAGTTGAAACTGTCTACATTCGACTCTGGTTTGGCCGCTACGCTTGGATTTTCTCCCACGCTGCTGCACTACGCATTGACTGGCATGGTTTCGATTACGGCGGTTGGTGCATTCGATGCCGTTGGGTCGATCCTTGTGGTCGCGTTGATGATTGTGCCACCCGCAACCGCCTACCTTCTTACCGACCGGCTCGACATGATGCTTTGGCTTAGCGTGTTAATCGGCGTCGTTGGTGCAATTGCGGGGTATTGGCTAGCGCACTGGATGGACACAAACATTGCGGGCGCGATGGTCACGATGATCGGCCTACTTTTTCTGCTTGTCTTCCTCTTTTCGCCCGAACGTGGATTGTTAATGATCATGCGGCGACGGTTGCAGCAAAAATGGGAGTTTGCCGAGAAGATGTTGGCGATCCATTTGTTGCACCACGAAGGTACCCCCGAAGCGAAATACGAAAGCCGTGTAGAGCACTTACTTGAACACATTCGCTGGGAGCCAGGTTTTGCCGAAGATGTTGTGCGCCACGCAGAGAAAAAAGGCGTGATTCGGCGCTATATGGGCAATCTACAATTGACCGACGAAGGGCGCGAGCTGGCGCAGAAAGCGATGGTGCATTAACCAACACCAACGACAATTCTTATAAGGTGTAGCTAATTTGCGCCTTCACTGGTACTCAGGACGTTGAGCGGCACGCTTAACGTCCTGAGTACCTTTATTAATTTTTATCCACTGCGAAATCAAACTTGTCGCCAAAATGATACCAATGAGTGAGCGTTGAGATGTAGGCCGATTGAGCAAAGTAGGGCCCTTCTGCGCTATGTGACCAAAATCTCCATGAGCAGTGGAACAACCCCATGTTTTACAATCTGAGCCGCGCATCAGAACCGCCAGCCGTGGCATCGTGATTAGGGATGGTCTGCTATTGTTGATAACTGCCTGCATTTTGACAACTTCACCCGAGATCAGAGCTGGCTGACTAATCGAAATCTGGTCGATGACGATTAGGTCTGATGTTGGTAGTGTGGGTTTAGGTGGTGGCGTTGCAATGGGCGTTGATGTTGCGATTGGTGTCGATGTTGTGATTGGTGTCGATGTTGTAGTGGGCGTCGATGTTGCTGTAGGTATTACTGTAGGTATTACTGTAGGTGTTGATGCATAAGTGTAAATTTAAGGGTTATCGCCATAGCAAAAACGGATAAAAGCGACGAAAAAAGGCTATCATTTTTCACCTAAGAACTGTTACTAAGCAGAATCAAAGGGTTGTTACGCAAGCTCAGCTGACGCTATTTGCTACGAAGTCTACGCCACCCGATTCCCTCGATTGACCACAAAGATCCCCGCCGAGATCAACAGCAATGCTATGCTCATCTGCGGTGTGAGCGTTTCGCCCAGCACCAAGATGCCCGACAGCACGCCCGCCACCGGAATCAGATAGATCGTCATCGCCGCGTTGCCCGCACCCAACTCTTCGATTAGAAAGAAATAGGTCATCGTGGCAAAGAGTGTTACGCCGATCCCCAAAAAGAGCATGTAGAGCCAAATGTCAAACGTGGGGCGGAGCATCCACGGTTCTTCGAGGAGGAGGCTGAAGGGCAGCAGCAGAAAGGCTGCCGCGATAAATTGCGCACCA
>Ga0209187_1002241_pt1 | contig 18961 bp, 14 predicted proteins | sample BantaG_FD_187430 | JGI IMG/M metagenome (GOLD analysis project Ga0209187, IMG submission 187430) | Marine algal microbial communities from Bantry Bay, Ireland - BantryBay_4 metaG (SPAdes) (version 2) | ecosystem: Host-associated > Algae > Red algae > Unclassified | place: Bantry Bay, Ireland...
TCAGAAGCAAGAGCCATAATGGCATCATCTGTCTTCATGATTACTGGATGCTCAAAGGAACCTTTAGAATAGGGTTCTTTGAAACTCATTGTTCTTTCTGTGTTATTGTTGTTGTTGTTGTTGTTGTTGTTGTTGTTGAAATAGCTCCCGAAAATTGAGGCTATTCTAAGTCAGATTAGTCCCGATTTTAATGGCTATTTTAACGTTTCACGAAGATAATAAAATTGGTGAACTACTCAACTAAACGGTTCATTCAATTTCTGATTTCTGTTTTTAGTTTGTCAAAAAATTCGATAAAATGCTATGTTTATTGACGATTGACCCTTAGTTTTACCCCTTTTGGGGTAGCAAAATCTTCTCTTGGGCTATAAAATAGAAGAGTTTGTCCAAAAAATGTTAAGGTCTGTAGAGATATGGCTTATATTTGCAACCTAAGTACACAGTGTACTAGTATGGAGACAAATATATTTTTGTCGCAGTACTTACTTTTTTTTGTTTAAAATCAATAATCTATGACTTTTTTTAAAACAATAATGGCTTCCTGTTTGGGGGTCGTGCTGGCTGGTATCGTCTTATTCGGTATATTATTTATGGTAGGTGCCTCTGCGGCTTCTTCGGCCATGAATAAAAAGAGTACCGTCAAAACGAATTCAGTACTAAAATTAACGCTAAAAGATCCTATCCCGGAGCTTACTGGAAACGCGGAATCTGCGCAAGGTTTTAAGCTGGAATCCGATCAGGTGGTAGGCCTTCATGATTTGATTGCCGCCTTAAGGCATGCCAAGACGGATGATAAAATTAAAGGATTGCTGCTGGATGTGAGTTCCGTTGGTACGGGACGAGCAGGAGCGTCTAATCTACGGGATGCTATTTTAGACTTTAAAGAAAGTGGAAAATTTGTGTACGCACATTCAAAGTACTATACGCAAGGAACTTATTATCTCGCTTCCACGGCAGATAAGGTTTTTGTTCATCCTTTGGGTGGTGTGGACTTTTTAGGATTTGCGGCCACGGTTCCGTTTTTAAAGGACATGCTGGATCGTTTGGAAGTTGATATGCAGGTTTTCTACGCGGGTCAATTTAAAAGTGCTACGGAGCCTTATCGTCGTTACAACATGAGTGAGCAAGCCAAACTGCAAACCAGAGAATACCTGGAAGGTTTGTACAAAATTTATCTAAATGATATTTCCGAATCCCGCGGGATTTCTACGCAGCAATTAACCGAAATTGCCGATAATTATTTATTACGAAATGCGGATGATGCCATTAATTATAAAATGGTGGATGGAAAAAAATACTGGGACGAGATTCTGACCATGTTAAAGGATGATCTGGGACTGGATGAAGACGATAAAATCAATTCTACCAGTCTACGAACCTACGCGCGTGATCACGTTAAGAAAACAGACTTTACCATCAAGGATCGAATCGCCGTCGTTTATATGGAAGGAACCATCGTGGATGGAGAAGGGAGCGTTGGTAGTACAGGTGGAGATAAATATGCCAAAATTATTCGTAAGCTACGACAGGATGATAAAGTGAAAGCGATTGTTGTTCGAGTCAACAGTGGCGGGGGTAGCGGACTGGCTTCGGATATAATGTGGCGTGAACTGGAACTAGCCAAAGCAGCGGGTAAACCTTACGTAGCTTCGATGGGAGATGTCGCTGCATCGGGTGGTTATTATGTGGCTTGTAACGCTGATACAATCTACGCAGAGCCAAATACCATTACTGGATCCATCGGTGTATTTGCGATGATTCCCAGCATGGAAGATATGTTAAAAGATAAAGTGGGGGTTACTTTTGATACCGTTAAGACGGGACCTTTTTCCCACGGTCTGACGCCAATCTTCGATATATCTCCCGCCGAAGGAAAAATTCTGCAAACCGGGGTAGAAGAATTTTATGAGATATTTTTAAAACGCGTAGCTGACGGTCGGGGCATGACTCGAGATCAGGCGCACGAAATCGCTCAGGGTCGGGTATGGACGGGTGAAAAAGCACTGGATATCAAATTGGTCGATGCGATGGGCGGTCTGGATGATGCGGTGGCGACGGCCGCAAATCTGGCTGGTCTAACGCAATACCGAGTAGCAGAATATCCAAAAATCAAAGATCAGTTTGAAAGAATTTTGGACGAACTACAAAATAATGATCAGGCTTCTATTACACAGAGCGTTGTAAAATCAGAATTGACAAAAGTATTTCCTTACTTTGATTATGTGCAGGAAGTGATGCAGATGAAAGGCGTGCAGGCGAGGTTGCCATTTGTGGTGGAGCCAATGTAGGAAGATGGTGATATTAGACTTGCTACTCTCTAACAAAATATGAGTCATCCCGAATTATTTATTTGGTAGCTAATAGCCAACTAGCAAACCAGCCTGATTAGATGATTATGCTAAAATTCGGGATGACTCATGTTTATGGGGGAAAGCGCTCACAAAAGCTATAGAGGGTTACACCACTACCACTCTGACGCACTAGCGATTCCGCGTCGCCAACACCCGATTCACAAACATATTCGCCTTACCCGTTTCTACGGGCAGGATTTCCATCTTGTCGCCGTCGGGCATTTTGATCATCAAGGCCTTTTCTTTCATCCCCGCTAATTCATCGTAGAAGCGAGTGTTGCTACTACCAATTTCCAAAATACCTTGTTTAAAACCAAAGTAGTAAAAGTAATCGCTAGGAGATTTGATATAAATATAAATTCGGTCATCCCCGTTGGATGGCATCTTAAACTCTACGTGACAAGTAAGAATTCGATTAATGGGCGTCCCCGCAACGGTACCGAGGGAGGCCTCACTTTGACTCGAGATCATAGACTGATATTCTACGTCCCACTTTAGATTCAGTTTTGAAAATAAAAAGGTATAACCATTGTATTTTTTTGGTAACTCAATCCCAATACTTTGGGTCTTGGCCAGCACATTTTTGTAATCCTTGTCATTATCAATTAGTTCGGCCAACGCTTTTTTGTAAAAATCACGGTCCGTCATATAGTTTACGGGACGGGCATCGTAGGAGCTACTGATCAAGTCGGTGAGCAAAATTTTCATCAGCTTTTCAGGAATAGCCATCGTAATGCCAGCCATGGCTTCCGCCTTAAACTTTTGGTCGGCCGTACCTCCTGGAAAGGCGGTTTCTACAAAGCCCGCAGCGTCTACATCCACGTAGGTAAGTTGCGATCCCAGTGCCAGCTTTCCTTCTGCTTTCACCCCGTTGTCTTTCACCGAATAAACCATCCGGTTGCCACGGACATAATCTCTGGTCACGTTGGACGAATCTCCAAAAATAAAGGTGTCGTCTTTTTTATCATACTTAAAAACACCCCGTGCGTCAAGGATCGCGCGATCCTTGCGCAATTGAGTAGGCTGCATGGCCCGAGGGTAAACGGTCGCATTGGTTTTACTCAAAAATATGCCCGTCCGTAGTGGTTCTCCGGCAAAGTTTTTAGGTAGATCAAATGGAATCACCAAATCTTTTTTGTCCGCTTTAGTCCCGATGGCGAACCATTCCCGGTTGGGTAAAAGTGGTGCATCGAGTTTGGCAAAACCTGCAAAAGCCAGATTTTTATCATTCGCATTCAGGGTGATGGTTCCCTGGTACTGGGTTTTAGTATCGATATAAAAATTATCTTCTGGCTTGATTTCTCCATTTGCTCGAGTCTCGGTTGGTTTGTTCGATTGGTTCCCTTTTCCAACTCTAGCCCCAATGATATCGGCAAAATAAATCTCTTGTTTTCGATCTCCGATATTATATTCGTAGTATCCCTTGGCGGTATAGTCTTTTTTACCTTTGATGTCGATCGTGGCCCGGTTAATCACGTGGTATTCGCTTTCGGTATTGGCCACAATTTTTGCATTATCGAGGGTAGACATGACGCCCCCTTTATTGATTTTTATATCTCCGGTCTCGCTATACACGTAGGCATCTGCCGTTTGAATTCGGGGAATACCACCGATTTTCAATTCGTTGGTTTTTAGATCATAAAAAGCCGTCTTTCCCTGAAAATTAAGTGAGTCCTGATTGGGATGAATAGATACAAAATCACCGTATTCTTTCCCTTTATTTTTAAAAGTGATGGTTTCTCCGGCCATATCCCAGTCCAGTTCACCCATTGAAGTTTGGTATTGATTGTACGGCATCGTAGTCGTTAGACCATCTTCGTTGGCGTAAATTTTTCCCCGTTGTGTATCAAAATCCAGGTTGGCGTTGACGTTTTTGGTATCAAAAGCAAACTCTCCTTCGAAGGCTTTAATCTGAACATTGGCCGTATCTGCGAGGGCCGAGAAGGCGCCAAAAGACATTAATTTGGAAGTCATGATTCCCTTTTCCCACTCAAATTTACCGGTTCCTTTTAATCCATCGGGCGTCAGAATCAGCGATCCATCTACCGTATAATTATCCACTTTAAAGAGTTTAAACGATTCCTCTTTGGTTCGAATATACATACTATCCTGATAGGGTTTCCAGTCAATGGAAACATCGATTCCTACGGCTTGCGGATTCTCTACCGGTCCGGTACGATCTTCGGTCAGGTCGAATCGTTTAGCTGTTCCCGTCATTTGTTTTGGACGGAAAATTAAATCTTCACTATCCATTGAAGCGCCCAGATACTGGATATTTCCTTTCCCAAAAAAGCCTGCGTTACTGAGGTCAATTTCTCCACGATATTTTCCTTTTTGAGAATAAGCGGGATAGCCTCCTGGTCCAGTGTTGGTCACGAAACCAAGACTTTCGTCTTCTTCGCGAACTACTATGGTTTCTTTAAAGATGGGGAAAATATCTGAGCTGTGCATTTCTCCTTTAAAGGTAACATCCTCTTTGACAAAATCATCCAGGTGATTAAAACTGAATTTGGATAATTCGAAATAAAAAGAGTCTCTTTTATAAACACCGTTGAGTGTTTCCTGGTAATCGTAGAATACGAAAGAAGGGCCCTTGGTATTATAAGATGGAAACATGGGAAGCTCTTCCTTACCCGATTTATTATCCGGTGCGTCAATCAATAAAATGCCGTTGCCGTGTTCAATTCGGGAGGAAATGGAGAGTGCTTCCGGTTTACCATTTTCGTCTTCCACTCCGGTGGGAATAAACAAATCGAAATAGCGAACGGAATCCATTTCAATATGATTTTTATCGTAGATATAGTGCATATTTTTACCTTCCAAAACTCCAAATCCGGCAAAAATTCTACCATCGAAATCCATGTCCCGATTCCCTTTAAAAACGATATTGTCATTAAACGGTTTGAGGGCTACCTGTTGGACTGGACTGAATTCAACATTTTCGATACCCTGGGCATCGATGGTGTTGGTTTTTAAATCGAGTACTGCGTTGGTTTTAGAAGAATTGGAAGTTATTTTTAGAATATCATAATCTACTTTTTTGGCCGCTGCATCGCTGTAATGATAAATTTTATCTTTTACAAAAACCTCTTGTTCGTCCGCATCGTAATTGATAAAGCCCTGAGAAACAAGGTCATAGAGTAAACTCTGAATGCTGGTTACGTCAAACCTCGGATTCATTTTTTTAGCCAGGCCATTAGCATCGAGATGTCGAACCCCTTCCTGATTGGCGTAGGCACGAATGGCCGTTAAGGGATTGGTGGTAGAAATGTTTTGAATACGGCGAAGATCTCCTTCGTTAAAATAATGTAGCGATTCAAATTCAACGGAACTGGCGTTGGAAAAACTAACGGCACTGGTTCCTAGTAATAAGCTATCACTGTTCATTTTCCACAACAATTTGTCTACACTTATGTTCATGTTTTGTTGAGAAGATAAGAAAGGGTTTCGGTCACTTCCTCTTTGTCCTCTGTAAAGTTGCATTTCTTGTTTGGGAATATCAAATTTTATATTGATGGAAGGGTGGTAAATAGAATCCTGACCGCTGTAAATAATCATTTCAGTTCGTTCGGATGCAATCCGCTCATTTTTCCGAATGACAAAATTTTCGGAGTACCCACGGAATCGTTTTTTGTTACCGTCTTTAATTGTGATATAGGCTTTATTTTTTTTGCTACCATAACCGTAAACCGTTGTACCGTTTAATTTAAAACCACCACGATAGCTTATTCCTTCCCCGATGTCATCTATTTTTAAAAACTGATCAAAAGATTCAAATCGAGGGTAAGAACCATCGTCCTGATTTCTTCGGGTCATAATTTTATCTTCAAATTTCCCTTCCACCTTTGTATTACCAAAGATATCTGGATAGTTCAGTGTCGCTTTATTGACGCGATATAGACTCTTTTTTACATCAATATAATACGTGTCGAGGACCGCCGTAATATCGAGGCTTTCGCCGAATCTTTTCCAGTCGACCGAGCCACCTTCTCCCATCCATTTTAGCTCGGTTGGATAGTAGGTTCCTTTGGTACCGGCAATCCTGATCGTATCGGCTTTTCGAAAACCGTAAATGTCTACCTTATCGTAACCCACTGACGGTTTTTGCTCTTCGTACTCCAGTTTAAACACCTCAGCCTGCGCTAGCCAGTTGACGCCCACTTTAGGTTCTCGGAAAGTACCGTGTTCAAAAAAGTAATTGGAAAATTTCAGATAATTCTGGTAAGGTTTTATCTTTCTATTTTTAATATCTCCCAGCATTCCATCGAGCACGAAGTGCCAGTCTTTAAATTGTTGCTCGCCATTTTCTAATTTTTTTACCTTCACCAAAGCGGCTAGATAATCGATGAAATAAGGAGAAGGTCGCATTTTATTGAGTAACATCGCATTACTCGTTTTGACCAATTGATTAAACTCATCATCACTAAAAAGACCTGCTTTAAATTGTTCCTCGTAAGCCTGGTAAGCTTCTTCCATTTTTTTCTGCTTACTGGAGGTCATAAAAATTTTGAGCTGTTCCATGTATTCGGTAGGTACAGACGAAAACTCGCTTAGTTTTTGCGCATTTAATAAAAAGGAAGTGAGTAAGAATAGGGTAGTAAGGAATAAACTTCTTTTGAACATAAGATTAAAATTTTGCCATTTTTATGAATAGCATTGTACACGGTGGATGAATTTATTACACTGAGTACTAAAATTGGGTGAATCAATATTATAAACGGTGCCAAATGATACTACGGCATCCATTAATTTTTGTTTAGAGCTTGGAGTCGTTAATGGTAGTTTACTCAAGCTCTTAGGACGATACAAATCCAGTTTTCCCGGGTTTGAATTTCTTGAAGGGTAAAGCCTTGTTGTTGGGTAGCATTTTGCAGGAGGTCAGTATCTTGCTGGATAAATCCGGAGATTAATAAATAACCGCCTTCTTCCAACTGATTATACAACGTTGGTAAGCTCTTTAAAATTACGTTGCGATTGATATTTGCGAGAATTATCTGATAGTGGTTTTTTCCCAATTGGTCCAGGGTGCCTTCGTAGGTGGTTATTCTGGTGCAATTGTTTAGTTCAATGTGTTCGAGTGTATTTTCGACGGCAGGAGGCTCAATATCGACGGCATCCAAGGCGTTGGCGCCCATTTTTTCTGCCAAAATGGCCAAAATTCCCGTTCCACAGCCATAATCCAGGACTTTTTTACCTTTAAAATCCAGTTTCGCCATCTGATCGATCACCATCCAGGTGGTGGCGTGGTGTCCCGTTCCGAAGGCCATTTTAGGCTGAATATGAATTTCGTGAGTGACGGGAGGGGCGAAGGGAGGGTGAAAATCGGTTCTGATCCCACAAAAATCTCCTACCCGAATAGGGGTAAAATTAGATTCCCAGAGGGTATTCCAGTTCTGATAAGGGATGACAGAATGTCTATAATTAAAGTTAACCCGCTCTTTTAAAAGGTCGAGTGCCTTCCGCATCTTTTCCGTGTCATCTTTAGCGGGAAGATAGGCTTTCAGGCGATTTTCTTCTACTTCAAAACTATCAAAAGGGAGGTTCTGAATAAAGGCGAGCAGGAGCTCTGGTTCGCTGGTGTTAAAGGTGAATTGGTGGTAGTCCATTTTGCTTGCTGTTAGCTATTGGCCGTTAGCTGGGTGTTCAATTGATTTATGGTTTGTAGCCAAGACATTGTGAAAAAAAATATTCCTAATCTGGAATTCAATACTATAAAAAAAACTGTTGGCCGGATAAGCGGGTTCAATTTTCTCTTTAAAAAATAATGCGACCCCGCTGGGGTTGATCGTACGCGGGCCTCGAATCTCGGCTAACATAATGTGACCTCTCCGAGGTCATAATCCGCACATCTTACCGTAAACTTCCTTGCGACAAGACTTTAACGTGTTCATCAACAAAGCCGTCACCGTCATCGGCCCTACACCTCCGGGAACGGGCGTAATAAAGCTGCATTTGGGGGCCACTTCGTCAAATTTTACGTCTCCTGCCAGTCGGTAACCTCTTTTGCGGGAAGCATCATCGATCCGATTGATGCCAACATCGATGACTACGGCACCTTCTTTTACCATATCTGCCGTCACGTATTCCGGAATACCGAGCGCTACAATCAGGACGTCGGCCCGGCGGCAATGTTCGCCGACATTTTTGGTGCGGCTGTGACAAAGTACCACCGTTGCATTGCCGGGACTGGCTTTCCGGGAAAGGAGAATACTGATGGGCGTTCCGACAATATTACTTCTGCCAAGCACGACACATTCTTTCCCTGAAATATCAATGTTATTACGGTCCAGCATTTGTACGATACCGAAAGGGGTTGCTGGTAAATAGGCGGGAAGTCCCTGTGCCATCCGTCCAAAATTAGTGGGATGGAAACCGTCCACATCTTTTTTTGGATCGATGGCGAGGGTAATTTTTTGTTCGTTAATGTGTTGAGGGAGCGGGAGTTGTACAATAAAGCCATCAATTTCTGGATCCTTGTTTAGCTTATCGACGATTTCGAGTAGTTCGCTTTCGGTCGTTTCTGGACCTCTTTTGATCAGAGTAGAATTAAAGCCTACTTTTTCGCAGCTTTTCACTTTATTACGCACATAAACCTGGGAGGCAGGGTCGGCACCCACTAGCACCGCCGCCAGGTGAGGAGGACGATTTCCCTCGGCTACGTAAGCGGCGACCGTTACGGCAATTTCTTCCTTGATGGTATTGGCCAGTTCGCGGCCATCGATTAGTTGCATAGAAATATAGACTGTTGGTAAAAGCGCAAAGGTACTTTTTTTGTTGAATTGTTGAGAAGTTGAATGGTTGAATGATTGAAACGCTTCGCTTGTTGAAACGCTTCGCTTGTTGAAATGTTGAGTAGAATAATAATAATGAATAATTTTTTAAGGAGTAACGTGCTTTTATGACGTAGAAGTTATTTATGAATGAAGAGCCATTATTCCGTTAAAGTCTAATTAAATTAGTGATTATTAAGAAATAATTCACAAATAAATCATACTTGTATCACCAAAAGACTTATCTTTACCATTTATATTGGAATTTAGATTTAACTAATATGGGCGGTACAAGTATTATTACAAAACGATTTATTAAATGTCATAACAAATTGCGGGAAGACAACCGGGTTCGGTCCAGTCGGCAATTTGCGCTTTCTTTAGAGTATTTACCACAAAGTTTGAGTGAAATTCTCAAGGGACGACGGGATGTGACCATTGAGTTACTACGTAAAGCGGTAGAAAAATACAAGATTAATCCGGTGTATATTTATACGGGGGAAGGTCCGATGTTTATGACCGAAGAAGATCATAAGTCCTTTCGAGTGCTGACCATTGTTACCAATGCACAGGAAGACGAGCGAATTGTCCACGTGCCTATTCCTGCTCAGGCAGGGTACGCGGCGGAGACATCCGATCCCACTTATATTCAGGATTTACCCACCTTTACGTTGCCCGACTATAAATACAAGATTGGAACCCACCGGTCTTTTGATGTATCGGGAGATAGTATGGAACCGACCTTGTTTGAAGGGGATAAAGTGATTTGTAGTTTTCTGGAGCCGACGCTTTACGAAAATGCGATGAAAGACAATTATGTTTACGTAATTGTGACCAGAGGCGACGTTGTAGTCAAAAGGATAACGAATATGATAAAGGAGAAGAGTCAACTACTCTTGCATTCGGATAACAACTTTTATGAGGACTATACCGTTAATTTAGGGGATATCCGGGAGATTTGGTACGTACGGGCAAAGATCAGCCCTTTTTTGCCGAGTCCACAGAATATCCAAAATTCGTTGCACGAAGAAATGCGACAACTGAAAACCATTATCACCAAACAGGGCCAGTCGATCCAAAACCTCAATATGACGGTTGGAAAAGCACTGGATAAAAAATAAGAAAAAATGAAAATTACAGGAAAAGTAGTTTACCAAAATATTGGAATGGGATGCTGGGGAATCGTTGCTGACAACGGTAAGGAATACCGCCCGGTCAATATGCCCGAACAGTTGAAGACCAAAGGAGCGAAAGTGACGGTGCGTGCCAGCTCCGTAAAGGAAGAAGTATCCATGTTTATGTGGGGAACACCAGTGAAAATAACCAGTTTTGAGACGATTGGGAGTTAGGGAATTAGAATTGGAATGAGTTTATTAACAATCGAGTTAATTCAGCGACCGTGATAAAAGCGATGCCTCTTCACGTTTTAGAGGAGCTAAAAGCCAATAGCAAAGTTTAGCTTTAGTCGAGCAAAATAATCCCTAAAAAAAAAGAAAGTGAATTTTATCATATACGACCTGGAGGCTACCTGTTGGGATTTTAAGGATGATGCGTACGTTCAGGAAACCATTGAAATTGGGGCCGTAATGATGGATCGCTTCGGCGAACAGCTAGGAGAATTCAATAAATTTATCCGACCGATTTTACACCCAACTTTATCCGCTTATTGTTACGAACTGACTTCGATTGATCAGATTTTGATTAATCGATCGGATACTTTTCCGCGGGTCATTGATTCGTTTAAGGAATGGGTCGGTCTTTTTGACGACGAGGAATATGTGTTATGTTCCTGGGGGAGCTTTGATCGAAAGCAGCTTATTCGGGACTGTCAGTTGCACGATCTGGAATGGGAATGGGTAGAACAGCACCTTAATATTAAGCAACAGTACCAGGAAATGAAGCGTTTACGTCGTTCGTGTAGTATGTCGCGGGCCTTGCGGACCGAAGGGATTGAAGCGTTGGGGACGAAGCACCGGGGGATTGATGATGCGCGGAATTTGGCGGAGATTTTTGTGAAGTTTCGGGATGAGTGGGTGGTGGGGTAGCGAGGAAAGGAATATTGAATGTTGAATGTCCAATAATGTATATTGATTTTTTTGGCTGTTTTTAGAGAGTCATAGATCAACTTGACAATTTAGTATGGGGAAAAAAATTACGGATATACGGGTAGATATAAAGAAAGTAATTGAATTCCTAGTGTTACTACCAGCTATTAGTTGAGCTTTGTTTACAACTACTTAAAAAATATTAAATAAATAACCATGAATAATAAACTATCAATCCTACTCCTCCTCCTATTTTTCACTACCGCCTCCTTCGCACAGAAAAAAATGAAGAAAGGGCAAATCACCTACAAGGTAACCGAAGTAAAAAGTAAGAAAGCGGGAACCCGGATGCTGGAAGGCATGGAGATGCAGCTTTATTTCGACGGACCTTTGCACAAACTGGAACTCAGTACGATGGGTGGGTTGATTCAGATGGCGACCGTCAGTAATCTGGAGAAGGAAACCCACGTTTCCCTTTTTAATATGATGGGGCAAAAAGTTAAGGTATTGGCGGATTCGCTTCCCAAGGCAGATGCCAAAAAGAAATATCAGATTGCCTATAATCGGGAGCAAAAGAAAACAGTGGCGGGGTATCCATGTTACGAGGCGATGATGACGAGCCCGGAAGGGACCATTTTGACCGCCTATGTAACCAATAAAATCAAGGCCCGGCATCCTTATTTTGTCAAGTTATTTGCTGGACTGGAAGGTTGGCCGATGGAGTATACGGTTGATAATAACGGAATGCGGATGACATTTACCGCCCAGTCAGCGGATGCCAACGCCGATGTTTCTCAGGTATTTTTGATCCCGGATGATTATGAGGAGAAAACGCCAGCCGAATTGAAAAGTATGATGGGCGGTTTTGATTTTGGCTTTTAGGTTGAAAATCGCCGAAAAAAAATTGAAAAGAAGAAATATTTCAAATATAAAGACTTGATTAACAGATTTTTAACTTAAAAGCGGTGCCATTTTGAGATTAATTCTTTCATGGTAAAGGATTTATCCTTATATTTGTTACGTTATCTTAGACGAGTAACTCCTTGTATTGACTTTAGTTTTTGTTATTTATTAGCACTTCTTAAATCCACATTGAATTCTCTTCTGATTTTTTCTTATTTATTTTAATTTTTTTTTATGAACATTTTTGTAGCAAAAATGAACTATGATACTCAAGAGAGTACATTAAGAACCTTGTTTGAAGGTTATGGGGAAGTGGACACCGTGAAAATTGTAATGGATCGCGAAACAGGACGATCTAAAGGATTTGGTTTCGTAGAGATGCCAAATGATGACGAAGCGCAAAGTGCTATTGACGCTTTAAACGATCAGGATTTCGACGGTAGAACTATCGTTGTGAAAAAAGCAGAACCACGTGCACCAAGAAATAACAACCGCGGAGGCGGAGGTTACGGTGGCGGAAACCGCGGAGGCGGTGGTTATGGTGGCGGCTACGGCGGCGGCGGCGGATACAATCGTCGGTAATCATCGAACCTAAATTAGAAAATTCACCAGCCGATCCAATTCATTTTGGGTCGGCTGTTTTTTTTATTACTTTGTCCTTTGTTGCCGAATGCAAGACGAAAATTAATTGCCACGAAGGCACGAAGGCACAAAGAAAATTCCAAAGGAAAAAGCTTTCGTGAACTTATTTTTGGGACTGTCCTCCATAGCCGTCAGGCTATTAGGTGATTATACAAGTGAAAAACAAATTTCCTTTTGAAAAACAACTATCTATGTAATATGTGATTTTATAAATTTAGGTTTAAGTGCCATTTTAAATGACTGATAATCAGTAGGTTTATTTTTTAACCTGACGGCTATGGACTGTCCTCTAAAGTGTGTCAGCGCGCAAGCTTTCCTTTAGGAACACAAGTTGCGGGTGGCCAAATGACACACTTTGCAAGACACTCCCCTGACATCTTGAATATTCTAATTCTAATTTCGATATTTCGATTCATATTCTAATTCATTTGATTCTAATTCATTCTGGTTCGCTCGTGTATAGTTCCTTTCCTTAATCTCAAAAAACTCCCGGTTCTATTTCTAAAATGAGCGATAATCTCCCCTGCAATTGAAAGCGCAATTTCCTCCGGTGATTCGGCGCCAATATCTAAACCAATGGGGCTGAAAAAGAAGTTTAGTTTTTCTAAATTTATAGCGTCGGAATGGTTTTGCAATTCTGTTTGCATTTTTAACATCCGCTTTTTAGGCCCTAGCATACCCATATATGGCGGATTTTGCTTTAAGAATATTAGCAACGTTTCGAGATCCCATTTATAATCATGAGACATCAAGACCACGGCGGTGTATTCGTCAATTACCAAATCACTGGCCTGCTCGTAGGGTAGAATTTGTTTGGATAAACTAAAAATAGATTTGTTCAACTTGCGTTTTAAACCTACGATATTTATTTCCCAGCCCAATTCGTTGGCGATTCCCGCAAAAGCATTCACATCATAATTATCCCCAACAATAATTAGTTTCAATTCGGGACGAAGAAATTCTATCAAGATTGAAATAGACTGTCCAGTTGAGGTTTTAAAATCAAACACTTTAGATTTTCTACGCTGATGAACAAGTGCGGTTTTTTCGCTCAGCTTTTCTTTTGAAATACCCAACGTATTCACAAAAATAGCAGCATTATCTTCATTGGCAAACAAGCCCATTTTGCGGATATCTTTTTCTTGCAGACCAATTACCTGATAAAAAATAGAAGGCGTTCTTTTTTCTTGTATAGTCTTTAGACGTTCAATAGGGTTGTTTTTATCATTGGGATTGATTGGCGTAAAAAGCACTTCAATACGTCCATTGCAACCCAATCCTACCCCTATTTGATGATCATCATCGTCCATTGTATCGTAAACAACAATGGAAGGTTCTTTTTTAAAAATCGCAACGTTGGCTCTTTTCAAAGCATCTCCTTCCAGGCAACCCCCGCTAATGCCACCAATCCAGATCCCTGAACTTTGTACCAACATTCGGGCACCAATCCGTCGATACGCCGATTCTTCCACGCTCACCACGGTAGCGAGTGCCGCCTGTTCCTTTGTCCAATCGATTTGGTCGTAAGTATTGATGATGTTTCTTATTTCTTTCATTTTATAAATTAAGTCTACATACAGGACAAAAATTCTAAAGAAAAAGTTTATAGCCACAAAGCCACAAAATTGTTATTCGCGAAGTATGTATATGAGTATTCTTTTATCGCAAATTTTACGTATTTTTTTCTTTGTGCCTTGGGAATGGCGATTAAATAAATGAAGATTCTAGGCGAACTATTTTATGGACGCAGAGTGGCGGAAAATTCTGTGATTTATTGTTTGGGCGATCCATTAAAAAAAATAACCAGTGGGAATTTACGGAACTCTTTTTATTTCGCTTTGGAAAATTAGTAATGGCTAGTTAATCTTTCCACTTCCAATCCTTCCAGTTTTTCCAGTTTCTCTCCAGCCTCATTGCCAAGCCCCATGAGCAGAAAATGTCCACCGAGTCGATTACCTGCTGCGATGCACCAATCTTTTTTAGATGGAAATAAATAAGCGCTCAGATAAGGAAAAGGCTGATTGAGCAATTCGTTTTGTTGCCTGAAAGTGATGGACCAATCTGATAGTTTGATGACCTTGATCCAGTCTTGCTGGTATTCGGGTTGTAGACTGCTCAGTTGAAAGTTGCCGTAGTCAAATTGTCTTGCCTTTTTTTTAGATCCCAGCCATTTCACGATTTTATCCAATACGGCTATTTCATAATCGATGGACCGTTGTAACTGGATGGGTTTTTTGCCGAGCTTCCGGTAGATTTCCTGAACCCCCAGGGTCTCCGAAAATGGAAGCTGATAAATTTCGGCGAGCTCCCGAAGGTAAACTGGACGAAGGAAGTTAGTTTTTATTTTTTCCCAATGGTTGACTTCAAAAAATATCTTACCGATAGCCGCACGGGCATTCATGTCATCGACAGAATCCGGCAGAGCAGGGTAGGTATCTTCCGGGAATTTATCCGCGAAGGCAAAAGGAAGATAGATTTTATAATATCGATCAAAGACTGGAGGAAACACGCCAGCAATCTCTCCAACGGTTTTACCTCTGGTGGTTTTGATCAACCAGTTCATCCAGCGGGGAAGATTTTTGATCATGTGTTTTTGTTTGTGGAAGTTTGTGCAGGCGAGGCATCAACTATAAACAAAGATACATACTAAAATTGAAGAAAGGGAATTTGATCCATTAAAAATTAAACGAATATTTCGGGGCCTGACTCGGTACTTATAGATTTTCCATATGGTTTATCAATGAAATGTTTTTTCAATTTTTTATGAAACTTTTTGTTTTATAATTTATTTTTTGTAAGTTTGGTTTATCAAACCGTTCTATTCTGGTGGGGAATAAGCCGTTTGATTTTCAGATGATGTATTTGAAACAAGTTCTTCTCTTACAAGCCGGGCAGGTCTCCGGAATTTCACAAATTTTTATACTGATCAGTAAACGAGGTGGTATGCTCGCAAAGGATACCCAATTTACCTGGTAGAGATGCTGGGGGAATTTAGTCAGGGAAAAACCAAGGCTGGACATGGCGGAGCTGTATTTGAAGCAGTTTTAAAATGGGGGGAAGTATTCGGTACTTCGCGGAGGGTGGGAAAGCCCGCCCTGCGGGCTTTCTACGTGCAGACATTACTATATAAAACAAGTGCTTTAAGTAAAACCTGCGGATCTTTGATGAGATTTGGAAGATATTATTATGAGAATGAGACGGTCTTGTTTTGCCGGCTTCTCATATTTTCTATAGAAGTTGTTTAGGAAATAGAACCTGCTGGCTGGAAAACAAAACAGTTGAAGCGAAAACATTCTCATACTATTAAAAAAAGGTAGTAAATTTGATTACTGTAAATACATTTACTATATTTGTGTTTCACTTAAACTTCAAATCTAATGTGGTCAAAAGAAGTATCAATAAAAATCAATGCCGCCAGAGAAGAAGTTTGGAAGTTATGGACAGATGTACCTAACTGGAACACCTGGGATGAACAGGTAATTTCTTCAAATCTAGATGGAGATTTCAAAATTGGTCAAATAGGAGAATTAATTCCCAAAGGAGGTCCGAAAAGTAGTTATGAACTGGTGGAAGTAACCCCTTATAAAAGCTTCACAAGCAGGTCTAAACTACCTCTGACTAAAATGGATTTCATCCATGAAATGAAAGAAGTTGATGGAATATTAATCCTAACACATAAAGTTCGAATTACTGGAGTTTTATCTTTTCTGTTTTCCAGAATAATAGGTAGTAAGATGGTCAAGGAACTTCCTCATGCAATGAATAAATTATCTAATATGGCGCAAAAAAAAGAGATATGAGTAAAGTATTTCAGTTTGAAACGCCAAACGAAAGTACCGGTTTTCTTTTGTGGAAAGTTAACAATTATTGGCAACGAGAAATAAAAAAGTCATTATCCAGATTTGATTTGACGCATACACAATTTGTTATTTTAGCAAATATTTATTATTTGGGAATCGAAAAGGAAAATATAACTCAAATGGATATTGCGAATCAAATTGGAATTGATAAAATGTTAACTTCCAATGTTTTGAAAGCGCTTATAAAAAAAGATTTAATCAAAAGGGAAGAACACAAGACAGATACCAGAGCAAAAGTCGTTAAGATTAGCAAGTCTGGACAAATTATCCTGAAAAAGGCGCTGAAGGTGGTTGAAGATTTTGATAAACTATTTTTCAGTAATTTAGCTAATAATAAAATGTTCACTTCTGAATTAATTGAGTTATTGAAAAAATAAAATTACAATCCTAAACATTAATATACATCATATGAGGTTTTTACTCAAATTTAATATCATCTTATTTTCCTGTTTTGGTATTTTGCTAAATACAGAATGTGCCCCACCGGAAATGGCGAGTACCCAAAAGGAGCCTACGGTAGAGATGACACTAAAAGGGGAGGATTCCTCTAATTCTGTTATCAAGCCTGCCACGTCCACTGCGCCGATTCTGGTCGGCGCCGAGCGTACCGATGCTTATTTGAGTCAGCTAAAAGGGCGCAAAGTAGGATTGATTGTCAATCAAACATCCACCGTCAATGAATCTCACCTGGTAGATTATTTACTGGCCGAAAATATCGAGGTGCGCAAGATTTTCGCTCCGGAACACGGTTTTCGCGGAACGGCGGATGCTGGACAGCAAATCAAAAACGGGGCAGATCCCAAAACCGGATTACCCATCATTTCCCTTTATGGAAAAAACAAGAAGCCGACCAAAAATCAAATGGCTGGACTGGATCTGATCATTTTTGATATCCAGGATGTGGGCGCCAGATTCTATACCTATATTTCTACCATGCACTACGTGATGGAAGCCTGCGCCGAGCAGCAGGTAGATTTCTGGGTATTTGACCGTCCCAACCCCAACGGACATTACGTCGCAGGGCCGATCCTCGATCCAGCTTATCAGTCCTTCGTGGGTATGCATCCGGTACCCGTGGTACACGGGATGACGGTAGGGGAGTACGCACAGATGGTCAACGGGGAAGGCTGGTTGGCCAACGCTGTGCAGTGTGCGCTTTCGGTGGTCACCTGCGAAAATTATACGCACGATCGTCCCTACGAATTACCGATCAAGCCTTCTCCTAATCTACCTAATCAGACTTCGATTTATTTGTATCCATCGCTTTGTTTTTTGGAAGGAACGACGGTGAGTGCTGGACGGGGAACGAATCTTCAATTTCAAATTTATGGACATCCAGACTATTCGGGTGGAGATTTTGAATTTACGCCCGTATCGATGACCGGAGCAAAATATCCAAAACACGAGAATAAGGTTTGTTATGGCTATAATTTGTCGCAGGAGCCCTTGCCCCAATTACGGAAACGTGGTTTAGATTTGAATTATCTGATCGATTTCTATCGGTTTTTTCCAAATAAGGAAAACTTCTTTTTGAAGAATAATTTCTTTGATAAACTTGCCGGAACGGATGCACTTAGAAAGGATATTATTGCGGGTAAAACGGCAGCGGAAATCGAGGCTTCCTGGGAACCGGGGATTGCCGAATTCAGGAAGGTGAGGGAAGGGTATTTGTTGTATCGGTAGGGGTAGGGTGTCGAGTCGCTTCGCTTGTTGAGTTGCTGCCCTGTTGAACCGCAATTAGTATGTTTATTGGTCTCATTTTAAGGTTTAAAACCCTCCCACTTCAGTGGGAACAATTTATTGTGTTAAATTAGCGTCAAAAAAGTATGGCGCCATATATGAAAGGATCACATACCTTGACACGACTGACAGTACATCTAGTGTGGGTGACAAAATATCGCTATCATGCACATTGAATATCCACCAAAGTTGTCAGTGAGTCAGATACTGAAACAACTAAAAGGAAGAAGCTCTTGCATACTGCAGAAGGAAGTCCCCCAATTGAAAAAACGATACTGGGGACAACGATTTTGGGCAACGGGTTATGGAGCATGGAGTACAGGAAATATTACTGACGAAATAGTACAAGAATATCTTGAACACCACAGAAAACCTTCAGATAAATCTCAGGACAACTTTTTGCTTGAGTAATACACTAATTATTCTTCAATAAATCCTCAACAAGCGAAGCGATTCAACATTTCAACAAGCGAAGCGTTTCAACACCTCCACACCTCCACTGAAAAAGCAGTTTACCAAATAAATTGATAAACTGCTTTTTTTAAAACTATTTAGTGTTATCCTTAAGATTTTTTAGGCTTAGGGAATTTGTAGTCTTTGTGTAATTCGTTCGTTGGAACGTTGATATAGGTGTGATCATCGCCACCTGT
>Ga0209187_1002243_pt1 | contig 18932 bp, 25 predicted proteins | sample BantaG_FD_187430 | JGI IMG/M metagenome (GOLD analysis project Ga0209187, IMG submission 187430) | Marine algal microbial communities from Bantry Bay, Ireland - BantryBay_4 metaG (SPAdes) (version 2) | ecosystem: Host-associated > Algae > Red algae > Unclassified | place: Bantry Bay, Ireland...
TGGATCGGCACGACCCCGCCCCCATTGATGCTCAGGGCGCGATTGCCTGGGCCGTTGATTGTGAACGTCACCGCTGCCCCGGCCTGATCCCCTCCGCCCCCCTATCCGACTGACACCAGATATTGCTGATCCCCGAAATTTTTCCTGGTGGACAGAAACTGACTTGCGGACCAACTCTCTCCACCAATCAGATGCGCCTCTGGGACTGACTTGGTGCTCCTGATTGCATACATGTGCCCATGCAGCCTGGAAATCAACATCAGCTCCTCTTCTTTTCTGCACTTCTGGCGAGGAGACAGTAGAAAATCTCAAGATCTCGCGTGGGCAGCTTGCTCTGTGCCAAGAAATGCGGATCAAGCGGCAACAAACAGTGAGTTCTGCTGGATGCAAGGTCCTGGGTCCGAATGCGGGCTTTCTATTGGCTTCGATGCCTTCTTAATGTCGTTTTAAACCAATAGAGTGCTCTTATTCAGTGTCAGTCTGTGTCTCTGTCCCCCAGGACAAAATTCGGGGATCAGCAATAAGAACCCATCCTGTCCCCGTTTATTTAACACTCGTTCACTTCCTTCAAGAAGCACACCGTTCGGCTCAGGTCACCCTCCCTTCCTCCATCATCTCTTTTGCAAAACAAATGGGCGCTTCACTCTTGTTGTTGGTAGGTGGGTCGGTATCGGGGTATACACCAGTTAACAACCCATCAAGCATCTTGGGAAAACCTAGGCGTTCTGCAGTGTTGACGGATAATTGTACCACAGTGTTGATGTGTGACCGTCCGAATTATGTGAACTGTCTATGGGGGTGAGTCCTATTGCACCAATCAACAACCTGGAAAACCCTGGCAATTTTCTATCCAACCACAGCTTGAACAGAAAAAAGGATTAATGGAATCAAGCGCGTGATCACAGCAGTCCACGCTGGCGGCAATCACCCGCGTTAGGCACATGAAACAGCTTGCGCTGCTTGCTGGCGCGTTCCCGCAAGACCAGCTTGCTGGGAGACGGGTACAGTCGGTGCAGCCGGTGCCGGCCCTCCTCAGCCGCCTCCTCACTGACCAGTCACCAAATCTTGGACCACTTCGTGCGCTCCTGCGCTGCAGCCCGCTGGGCCTTTTTGGCCTTGTTGGCGGCCACCTTCGCCTTCCTCTGCCGACGACTCACCTTGTGGTCCCGCTGCATCCTGAGCTTGTCGGCGTCAAGCTGCTGTAGAGCCGCCAGCACTTCCAGCGCCGTCAAAACCGTTGCTCGTCCCGCTGTCGAAATCGTTCCCTGCACGATTGTAGGGCACGACAGGTTCTGGCGGACCACCGTGGTGAGGCGTGACACCAAGAGCTCCAGGTCAACGTCCAACACCACTCGGTCTGCTCCTTTTGAAAGCTCCTCCGCGGGGACCTTGGTGGGGTCGAGTGGCTACATGCCCACCGCGGAGAATGCAGACACTAGGGCGGTGGGCGTAAAGGCGTTGTCGGCCGCGACCTTGACGCATTCGACCATGTCCACGCAAGTGAAAGCCGCGCCACGGGCAACACACGAGCTCGCCCGCCCGCGGACGGCGCCATGAACAGACGGCTCGAATCTCCCGAACGCATGCTTGTTGTCCAATGGCTGCAGCAGATGGGAGTGCTTCGTCGGCTCGGCGACGACGTGCACGTTGGCCCGCAAAAGGGTCAGTAGCCCGGTGGCCGACAGGTGTACTTTTGCCCCGTCCAATGACAGGAGCTTAGATTCCCCCGGGTAGTACGCGGTCGCAAACGCCGCAAAGTGGGCACACCAAACGTCAAAGATACCTTTGTCACATCCGGCGGGGGTGCGCCGTACCACCATTGCTGAGTCGTTCAGCCGCGCCGCCAGCGGCACTGACGTCGTCTTGCCATCCACCGTGATTTTGGCAAAGGCGAGGCCCTTCGCCTCGCCCTCGACGACGAGAAAAAGTGGGGCCAATAGGCCCCCGGCGGAGACAGTGACGGCCGCAGTGCACGTGGCCGCCCCTGAGCCGATGGAAGGGATGATCACCTCCGGCTTGCGCATGCCCCTGCCGCCCAAAAGTGTAGTCCGCGCCTCAAGCAACAGCTGCCGCGGCTCAAAGTGCGTCTAGTCCTTATTAAACACCTTCCGGGGATGCTTTATTTTCAGGTCCCGGTAGCACAACGTCAGAGCCGCATATCATCCCGCCACCACGTGTGGTCGCGCGTTCTGCGCCCGGCTATCCTCCAGCGTTCCGACGCGGTACTCCGTCAGCTGCGGTCAGCGATTCAGGAACAGAAAATAAAAGCCGCGGCCCGGGGTATGCTTCCCGTTGAAGTAACGCCGCGCAATCTGCTGCCGGTTCAGCGACAGAGCCGCGACGTACTCACCGCAACACGTCAGAAACCCGTCGCGCGTCAATCCCTGGCCAAGCAATGCCTTTGTGCGAACGAACGACACCAACAGCTTCTCCTCCTCGGGGTGAAAAAATGGAGGGGGGTCCGGCGGGACCGCCTTCCCCCTCGTCTTCTTGAAGTGGCGGACGGCCGCACGGGACACCCCAACGCGCTTGGCAGTGGCGGCCTCCGATTGCACAGTCGCCAGAAAATCCGCCATTTGTTGCCGCTGCTCAGCCGTTGGCGCACGGCTTCTCTTGCAGCCATTTAGAGGGCCACGTCTTGGAAACCCCTCCATTGCGAGCTCCAGGGGGAGCGGGGGCGTGAAAGGAGTGGAGATGGGCTCCTCGGATTGGGCGCCACGATGGGCCAGATTGCCCTACCTGCCAATGCAGCAGGTCTACGCGGACCCCTCAGTGAGACGCTTGGCCGATTTTGGCACACAAGCAGAGGGATGGTCCAAGAGGGCAGGCCAGGACTGGAAATCGTGCTGTTTTGCCTGGTCAGATTTTTGGTTCGCGCGCGCAATGGACGCTTGGCAGGGTCGCAGAGGGCGATTTGAGCCGAAAATTGACCGTTGGAACGTCTGGACAGAGACCCCATCAAAAACATTCGGCCACCCGTCCCTGCTGACCACGATGGCGTATGGAAATGTTGATCAGATGGTTGGCGAGCTGAAGACCTGCTCTTTTCATTCATGTATCTCACTACAGCATCCATATATTCTTTTGGGAAAGACTGGCCTTCCTGTTTGGGTGTTGGCATCTGTTTGATTATCCAGAAACTCACTTAGTATGTAAACACTGTGAAGAATTGACCCTTACAGTTGGTTATTATCTGATGCCATGGGTTCTTATCTGGTGTCAGACGGATACAAGACTCGCTGTCCGTCGGCCACCCGCTGTTTCTCGTTCAGAGTGAGGTCCCTACACGTGTTTTCACACGCACAGATCTGCATACGACGCTCTGATCAGGCGCGACCGTGCCCCCGCCCCCCGCACTTCAGCCTCTGGGAAGCGTCAAGCGAGGCGCGGAAGGGCGCGCTGCCATGGACAAATGGTCCGGCAGGGGTTTGCATGGTACCTCCGGCACAGCAGTCGCTTCTCTCTTTCTCCCCACCCCAGTCGCAGGGATGCTCGACGCGCACGTGCCAGCAACAACCCTCACCCCACCCATCTCAACCGCCCAACAGCTGTTTATGCAAGGAAATCGGCTCAGCACGCTCCAGAGGTTGCTTACAGTATTCCTGTTGCACTCGCAGAGGAAGGACCTTCTACAGTCTTTATCCAATGCTGGGCACCCTTTGTGGCACAAAAGTAGCCTCGGTTCTTCGTGCAGAAGGCAGCTCGATCGGCCCTCACGGCACCGCGAAGCTGACCTGTTACAGGCATTATTCGGTTAAATCCGTCCCGTTTATATCCACTGTGGATATAAACGGGCCGAAGAACGCACCACAGGCGCCGAGATAACCGAGAATGTGGACTGTAAACGCATTAATGATTGACATTTTGAATTTGTTATAAGACCAGATCAACTTACACAAATCCATGGAAGACAATGTAACCCCTTCCCTCGGCGGTTGGATCACGACCGATCGACCACCGGTGCGTGCCGTCGCGCGCGTGAACCGCCCCTACTTTTCCCACCTTTGCTCCTCTTCATATCCCCGCAATTACACAAACCGCACCTACCACAACTACCTCGAATTTCACACCACCATGACGCTTGCGAACGCCATAGACGCCGCCTCTACGGCTGCTGAGGCTGTCTTGGCGGAGAGCAGCCAGACGTCGGCAGCGAAGCACGCGGAGAGTGTGCGTGCGGCCACGCGAGCCGCGGCTGCGACGGTGAATGCCGTCTTGTCGTCACCCCCTGCTGCACGCGCGCCGGCTCGACATGTTGGGGGCGCATGTAGACGCCGTACGCCGATGTCTTTGGACACGAAGCTGCGCGTTATTGGCTGGCATGCAGCTGGGAAGAGCATCGATCTCAACAGCCGACAGATAAGCGAGCAGTACGACGGCAGCGGACTCTACAAAATCATCAAGCAGAAGGTCGCTCTCTTGGCCCGAGCCGCTGAGGGAGTAGCCGGCAGCGGCCTCACTTTGCGGACCACTGACGACCCTGAGGTCGACAGGATGCACTTCGAGTGGCTACTGGCCGTACGCGCGAGGGGCTGGAAGCGTGTGCCGCTGTTACTTGCAATCCTACAGCAGAAGGCCCTGCAGATTGCGGAGCACCTTAGCGTTACGGACTTCGCTGCGTCTAACGGCTTCATCCAGCGTTAGGCGCGGCGTCATGGCCTTTTGAAAGAAGAGCTCCATGGCTGCGGGGCCTCTGCCAATGTGGAGGAGGCGGCGGAGCGCATGGCTGCCATCCGGCATCAGCTAAAGGGCGTCGACTTGGACTTGATATACAACGTGGACGAGACCGGGCTACTGTATCGGGGCCTACGATCGAATTCGTACGTACCTTTGGAGGACCGTCGCATGGCTCGGGGGTCGAAGGCGATAAAGAGCAAGGACTACGTCACCCTGATGCTGTGCTGCAACGCTACGGGCTCCCTCAATCTGCCGGTGACGATGATGGACAAGGCGGTCCAGCCGTTGTGCTTCACGGGCGAGGAAAATGAGTGCCCCCTGCCCTACTTCTCGCAAAAGTCGGCCTGGACCGCCGCATCGCGTTTCAAGCGCTGGTTCGATAAAGTGTTCGTTCCTGCAGTGCAGGGGCGCCAATGGCACCAAGTGTATTTGATCATGGACAACCTCTGGTGCCACAGCTCCATCGCCAACCCGAGAGTCACCATTATTGAGCTTATCCCCAACACGACGGCTGTTATCCATCCGCTGGACGCTGGCATAATCGCGACGCTGAAGCTTCAGTACAAGAAGCGTCCACTGTACCGAGTCGTCTGCAACCTCGACGCTCTGGTGTCGAGCGGAGCAAGCAACCCTTGCGTACCACGGAGTTGGGGTCTCGAATGCGGGGAACATGCTCATCTCCTCGACGCCGCCAATTTCATCCTGGAGAAGTGGAAAGAGATGCCGTCCCAGCAGATTCTCCGCTGCTGGATGAAAGCGGACTGCCTACCGAGCGAGGCCAATACTGATTTTAGGCGCTATCTTGGAGAAGACGGTCAGCCTGTTGCTGACAACGACCACGTGGACGTGTCTTCTCTGGTAGCCATGATAGCCAACAAGACGCTGGCGCACGAGTTTGAGGGCGTACGCGGTCAAGACCAGGCGCAGGCGGTGCGTCGCTGGCTGGTCGCTGAGACAGATGTTGAGGCCATGTATCAGACGGTTGACATGGTCCTGGCTGGGGCGGACGATCACGGGCGAAAGGGCATGGGGGGGTGATTCAAGTGACCATGACACGACATCCAATTCTACCGAGGAAAATAAATCTTGCATTCTGTCCAGTCTGAGATCCCCGTGAATGCTGACTTCCAAACTTCTCTTGCAACCGAGTGGTATTGCTGATCCCCGAAGTTTGTCCTGGTCGACAGAGACTGACATGCGGACCGACTCTTTCCACCAATCAGATGCACCCCTGGGACTGACTTGGTTCTCCTGATTGCTTACATGTGCCCATACAGCCTGGAAATCAACATGAGCTCCTCTGTTTTTCCGTGCTTCTGGCATGGAGACAGTAGAAAATCTCAAGATCACGCGTGGGCAGCTTGCTCCGTGCCAAAAAGATCGGATCAAGCGGAATCAAAGAGTGAGTTCTGTTGGATGCAAGGTCCTGGCACCGAATGCGGGCTTTCTATTGGCTTCGATGCCTTCTTACCGTCGTTTTAGACCAATAAAGTCCTGTTATTCAGAGTCAGTCTGTGTCTCTGTCCCCGAGGACAAATTTCGGGGATCAGCAATATTGAAATCATCTGAGTACAGCCGATCGCGAAGTCTGTCGACGCGCTTATAAGTACTATCAGCGCATGTAATGACATGGCGATGGATAAAGTCGAATCATGACTGTTCTTTAGACCCAGGATACACGGCGCGTGCACGTCGTGCTCAGACACATGCTATCCAATGGGAGCGCTTCGTTTCAATCAGACCCCAATCACGCTAATACTTTTAGACCCAATCCGGCCGACCGTGCGATCTCGCACACAAAGGACTGACGAGCCTAATCAGGCTCATTTGGCGCCATCGAGCCGAACACATTTACGTGTGCGAGTTTTCTTTTTATATTTCGCGCACGTGAACGTGTTTTGAAAGGAATATGCCATTTGCGTCTTTTGGCTGTCGCAGGAATGATTGGACGAGAAGGCTTCTCCCGACTGCACCACTTAAATCAAGAGATGGGAGACCCGTCAGTTCTTTAGAGACGCCTGCTCGGTGCAGTCGCGTATCAAGGGTGTCGTATACTGGGAACGCTTGTCGAAAAAATGGCACGACACATGAATCGATTACAGCCTGTTTGCTCGTCATGTCGTCTGCGCACCACGCCCAGTTAAGAACGGACATCTAGGTCGAAATAGTTTTGACCATTCGGCGCCATATCTGATGGACTCTTACAGTGCGAAGAGCCGTTGAACCCGTCACAGCAGCCGTGACGCCCCCCTCCATCTCGCATGCACCTGCATCACCGCCACCGCCACCGACGCACAGCGCCACCACCTCCCCACCCCGTTGAACTTACGCTGTCTACTGGTCTCCTGAGGTGGTACTGTTCGTACATTGGACCTGTGGATGCGCACTGCGTGGACCGCGGCCCCCATGGAGCACGAATACAAGAGCGAGTGCCTGAGGTAAGTCTGCGCCCTCTGCGGTGGAGTCGGATGAAGAAGAGTGATGCAAGCTGCCCCGTATGTTTTTGAGCAAACGGTTGGGATTGGCATTGAATGAGAACCATTTTGGGTTAAAGACCATATGCGGACTCGCTCTCGTTTTGCTCTGCACGCGTTGCCAGTTTTCCTGACATCCGCACCGTTCATTTCGACGTTTTCTGCCGCTGTGTCATGTCGCTTCTCTGTCCTGTCCTGGCAGTGCTGTGATTGACCTAACAGAAACAGTAAAGGGTATGATCCACCTCGTCATGGGGCTTACTATGTCGTGTATTTGTGGAGTTTGCGTACGCGCCTTCCTCCCTCCTGGCGCCGCCGCTGATGAGTACTTGAGGACCATCACCCATGCATCCACCGAGTTGGACTCTCACTCCGAGGCGGCGGCACGAGGGCGGAGCCGCAACACTTGTCGAACGCCAGTGCTGTCCTGCGGTGTGGTGATTGAAGTGTGTGCACCTCTTGCGACGCCTCCCGCATTCTGCCGCGTGCAAGAACGAGTAAGTAGTGGGGTCCATGCACAAGCCGGCGGGATCCCTCTTCCAGCTCATCCCCCGCGAAGTTCATCCCGGGTCCCGGTGCAAAACCCCCTGTCAAGACCCCCACAGCGGCGGACCAAGAGCATGCCTCCGCGCCCGCGGACCGCACGAAGGTGTGCACAGGCTGCGAGACGGAAGCTGAGCGTGATACAAAGCGTGCACGCCTCGCGGGGCCGCATCCAAGACACCCCACAGTGCTGCGTTAATTATATTGGCGGTGTTGTGTAGACCAGCCATCTGCTTCTGCCATGCCCGCGCCGCACCTGTTCATGTAGCGGTTCTAGGCACCACCACGTTGGTTCGTCGTCCGGCCGAAGTGACCTCTTGATCAGCTTGGTACGTCGAAGGAACTGCTCCGGAAATCGACCCACAGCCCAGCCTTCCCCCAACGGGAGGAGGGGATCACGGCAAAGCCCAGGGGGGAGTCTTAGTCTAAAGCACTGCTGGATTTATCGAACGGCGACGGGGACGGCGTGCCCGCTGTCAATAAATCCCTCCCCAACCCGAGCGCCGGCGGCCAAAGTAGCCGCCCCGAATGCGACAAACAGATAAATTCCTCAAAAGCGAAAAGTTTAAACAAGTAGTAGGGGGGTTGGGAGTACCACTGGGGAAAAGCCCCGTCGCCGACCAAATCCGATCACCCCGAGATCCGGACAGGTCATTCCCTTGCTGGCCCGGATCGGGATGGCGGCCTCCGGGGGTGTGCTGTGCACAGCTGAGGGGCCACGCCCCTTCCAACTGCGGATCCCCCGACCGCGACAGTCCAGCAGATATTGAGACAGACGCCTGTCTGAATCACGACCACCGGCGACAGGCCCCGCAATCCGTGATGCCCGGGGAGCACGCTACCGCACGCATGCCGCTCGCCTGTGACGCCGCTGACCCACAGTTGAGCGTGTCAGTCAAAGTCTGCCACAAGGCGCCCGCTCAAACTTCACCGGAGGCAAACGCGGCTGCTGCGCCGCCACCACATCGAGCGCCGCCGCGGTTGAAGCGCCGCCACGTCAGGCGTCGCATCATTGCGGTGGCACCGCTCACACACCCTTTCCGACACCGCCAGAGGTAGGTCTCCGGCGGGCCAAGTCACAGCGGTGCCCCTCCCAGACCGCCGGCGGCGGCGGATCCTCCGGTTGAAGACCGGAGGCACCCCGCATGTGCCCTAGCCGGTAGCGCTGCCGACGCCAGCCGCGGCGGCTTAACGACTTCGGCTTGTCGCGACCGCCTCCATTGTCACGGGCGCACACCAACATTACTTGGACGTCACCGCAACCGACGACAGGTGGTGGCAGCACGGCGCCTGGCGGGCAGCGTGGCCACGGCTCGTGGCCGTGCCAGCCACTGCCACAGGTGCGGCCGTTACTTGGTCTCAGGCATCGCGGCCTCCACCCGGAAACAGAGGCACGGCGGGAGGCGGCGGCGGAGGCGGCGGCGGAAGCCGCAAGCACCGCCGCGGGGGGCGCGGCATGGTGAAGGCCGACGCATCCATCATGCGCAGCGGGGCGCGAAAGGCGGCTGTGCGCAGAACGGCACCGGTGAACGAGGGGAGGAGGCAACGTCCTCGACGTGCGCGACTTCAGCATCGCCGGCGTGGTCAGGTCACCAAAGAAATAGCGCCGCACGTGCCCGGGCGGTTTGTGGACTTCATTGGTGGCGTCAACGTGCCCCCCCAGACCTCCTCGAACCTTGTAAAGAGGTACGGGTGCGTGGTGGCCGTGCCATCGCGTGCACACCTGCATAAGCGCCACGGACCCCTCTGCTGTGGCCACGCCGCTCCGCCCACAGCAGCGGAGCAGGGGGACGCGCCACCAGTCGGCTAGCTGGCGGGAGGCATCGCGCATCGCGACTGCGGCCTCAGTGGTCCTGCCCGCCCCTGCAAAAAGAGGCTACCGCTGCTGTTAGCGATGGCGGACGTGCTTGAGTTACCATCCGTAACTGCCGGTTGGAAAAGACGAGGGGTGTCGATTTGAGCGGCGGCATAGCCACGGCCGCTTCCTGTGCCATCGCCGTCGAAGACGCACGGCAATGACGGCTGGCGGCGGCGCGAAGGGCGTCGGCGCCGGCGGTGGCGGCGGTTGTGGCGGTCATCGGCGCCACGCACCTCCGCAGCGGCGCGTTCGTTCGGCCGGTCGGCGCGCCACGGATATGACTAACGCATCTGGCAGCTGCAGCGGCGCGGGGCTTCGGTGGGTAGTTTCTGGCGCGGCCACAGCGCTTCCGCTGGCGTTGCCGCCACCGCACTGGGAGTCGTGCCGCGGCCGCACGGCGGCTGCCCATTTTTTGGCTGGCGCACGCATCCCAGCATTGTCGCCGCAACGATTGGCCACGGGCATGTCAAGGCTGCCACTGTTCGTGCCGGGCGCGCGCCGGCGACAGAGTGGGTTGGGGAATCGCCGCCTTACACTGCTGACCGCGCCAGCGCAGGAGACGGTTGCAGCATGGCTGTGGGGGTCGCAAGTCCTGTCGAGTTTGGAGGCGAAGGGGGGGGGCGTGGCGAGTCTGATCGGGGGGGGAGGGAGCTGCTGAGCCTGGAAGCAGGGATACGCTCTCCGGAGATTATAGTGACACATCCTCATGTTGCGATGTGAGTTTCATCTTGATGGCATCTTTCATTTCTCCGTGGCCTCGTAGTACCCCGCCGCCGCCACATCTTCGTGGGGTCTTCTACGGGTTGGAGGCTTCTCGTGCGGAGCGGGCTGGCTAGGTGGCGGGCTGCCTCCCGCCCGACGATGAGTCAGTGGGACACAAGGCCAAAGGCGATGCGTCAGTTGCGCCTTTGCACGTAAGGTTCTTGCTAAGAGGGGAAAACATGTGATATTGAGACGTAAGCTCATGGCTTGCAGCTCTCCAAGCAGAACTCTAAAGGGACACACCGCTCTATACACCACTCGGCAGTGAGGTCCCGCAGAAGACGTAAGACGAGGGGAAGACCGAGTGAACGTGGAAGAGAAGTACACGAGGAGCCGCTTTACCACCAGCGTGCGCCGCAGACCCCGACTCTGTAACGAGCAAGTCGACAAACCACGGCTCCACCCGAGTCAGGGTGACCGGCGGGCAGTCCTTGGTCAGTTCTTTTGAGAAGTGCGTCACAAACGACGGAAAGAGCCCCTCGAAGCGCGAGAACACCGCGATAACCTCGAGCGCCGCTTCGCGCTCGAATACGAGTCCCCACTTGTCGAAGACGGAAAGCCACGCCACCGCAGTGGTGCTCGCCACCTCTGCGCGACGTGTCTCTACGCCGCCACGCGCAGTGACACGAAGCAAAACACATCGACGATCCTTCTCGCAAGAAATGCAAGAAACAAAGAATGACAAAGCAAAGACACCGCAATCATGTCCGTCCCTCTGTTAAGTGACTGGCGGTGTCACGATAGACTCACACGAGCTCACCCAGTCGCTGGCTGGCTCAACCTTCGTGCTCTCATACAGCCAACGCTGCAAGATCTCGGTCCGAATCCAATAGAGAATCCTAGGGCGCACACGTGGACCCCTTGGATAACCACAGGGCGAGTTGAAGAAGGCTAGCGTCGCCACCAGTGTGCCGGTATGTACGGCTCCACCCGCTCTGAGCGACATTGCCCTCTCTACGCGGGGCACGTCTGACAGAACTCCAGTCCACCAATGCCCTTCCTGACAGGAGAAAAAAACCATGTGGAGTACTCAAACACGTTTATACGTCGCTTCATAGTGGCGACTTTGGAGGGCCTTCCCAAGCACAACATGATGTAGAACAGACTACCAAAAACAAGGCACTCTTTCGAATCCGTTCCAGGCACCTCCTCCATCAAAAAAAACATGGCATGAGAATCAAGGACGGCCGCGTGCACGGCAGCTTGACCGCAAACGTTGGCCGCCTCTTGCGCGTCCCTTGCCCCTCCATTGCGCGTGACTTGAGCGGCGGCCGCAGCCGCCGACACAAGAACCGCGTCGACATCGGCAGCGGCGTCTCGGCGGCCGGCCGCGTCGTAGCCGGCGCCGGTGGGCGCCGCAGGCATCTGGCCCCCAGTGAAGGCCCCGCCGCCAAGCTCACGAAGAACGCGCTCAACTTTGAGCACGTGCGTGGCCACAGAAAACGTGTGCGTCGGGCGAGCCTCAGCACCAGCGCCCAACGGCGACGACATGGCAGTGGAGATGGGCGATGGGGTGGGGTATGTCGGATTGTGGCAGCAGACACAGTGTCAGAGTGGGGTCCGGCGAGTCGAAGGCAACGGTGGGTGGCGTACGTTCAGGTCCTCGTCGGCGCCCAGCGGGGTGCTAAAATGCCGTTGGATGACGCAGCCATGCCCCTCTCGCACCCCCCACCGGTGTGCCCGCCTGGCTGCTCCTCTTGGATTCTATGGCCTCGCGTTGCGTGTCTGTTCCACGTCGGCTCACGCAGCGCAGCGTGAAAACAAGCCTATGGGCCGCCAATTGACCCTACTCTGCGGACATTTATTTCCATCCAAAAACAGCCTGGCCGCGCGGCCGCCCGCGTCAGCCAAGCAAAAAGAGGGGGCTTCTTGTGGTCAGCTGTCTGGCTCTGCTCTGCGGCAATTCTTCTTCAGACAATGAACGGGCTAGCAGCGCGGCCGCTCGCCTCGGCAGACAAAAAGAGGGGAGTTTGTGTTGTCAGCTGTCTGGTACTGAGCCCTCTCCAAAGAGCAAGCGCGTGATTCATGGCCCTTGCTACGCTAGGTGCAGATGAGACACGATGCAGGGGATACTGCCCACGTATCCCGACCCGAGAACTTTGCCGAGCGTACACACCGGCAATGTAAACATCCTTGCACGTGCACAGCCTTGAGCGGAGTTCCGAGCATCTTTACCTGGCTGTCGATGGTCCCTGCCGTTCACGCTGAAGGCCCATTTAGCTGACACTGGGTGCCCTGCGTTAGGAAGAGCTCAATGCCGCTGTCCCGCCCACAACGTATTTGGTGCCAGTGGGTCTCAGATCGAGTCGGTCCACCAAAATCTAGATTCGGGCACCGGCTGTGGTCCGATCGTGGAGGCACAGCACCCTACTTGAACCGACTGTTTTTCTCTTGCGACGCGTGTTGTAACCGCATCACACGCCAGCCGAGATTTGTAATATTCTATCTGATCAACCGAGATTGTATCCCATTACCTCATTCATTGATTACAATTGCGGCCATAACGGCAGCGCGGCATTGCTGTCGTGGCCTCCAATTGACTCGGCAGAGTTGCACTTGGGACAATGTCTCTCCGCGACGAAGAAGCCGCCCCGGTGATGGAGTTTTGTGGTCTCCGCCGCGTGGAGGTCTGCGCAGCGTGCCCCCCCCCCCGACGGCGAGGCTGCCATCGATACGAGGGCTTGTCACCGGGAGACTGCGGCAGACCCATCAGGGGGTCTTTGGCCATTGCACAGCCGCGCCCGCCACCGCCCTCCAGCCATGATACTCCCTGCTGTCCTCGAGTGCCCTGTGTTTGTCCCTCGGCGCCAGTACTCGGCCGGCTGACAAAGCAAAACGTTTTACAACACAGCAGGCTGTCCGCCACGGCCGCAGAGATACAACACGAAACAGACTACGCGGAGACGATAGCAAAAAAAAACTTCATACTGCAAATGGCTCTTCCTTAGTACCTCCCCTGCCCTGTTCCCGCTTGCCCCCCTGGACGGCTCAAGCCAGAAACAAGCAGCGTAGGGACGAGGAAGGCGGCCAGTTATGGGCCGGCGCAGGCGGCCAGGAAAGAGCCGCTCGGGCACACTTGTCACTGTGATAGAAAGCGCGTTGCAGCGCGTCTCCAGGACACCGCAGCGTCCTTCAAGTGGACCTAGACCTTGGCCTCGACCTTGGCCTCCTTGCACTGTACGTCCTCATCGGTCAAGCAGCCGTCAGTTGCCGTGCGTTCGAAAGCGTTGGCGGCCTTGTCCGCCGAAACCGTCCCGTCCGCTGCCGTCGAAAATCGAAACACCTGGCAGTGGGTGCCGCGAGTGGCCTCATTTGTGGCCATCGCGGCGGCGTAGCTCATACGAATGGCCTGCGCCAGCCGACGCCGGCGCCTCGCAGAGTGTATCTGCTTCTTCAGACTTCCAGGGAGACGGCGCGCCCCCTCTCGGGCGGCTGCGCGGGCACGCTCGAGGTGGGCTGCGCGGGCCAGCTCGATGCCGGCCGCACGAGCCCGCTGGAGGCCAGCCGCGCTGCTTGCGCTGGCGGGTGAGTGCGGGTGCTCGATGGTAGCCAGTAGAGATGACGTGGCCTTGTCGGAGGCCTTCACCATGGCGCCTTGCACGTCCGCCGCTGTGCCCTGTGATCAGCGTGTGCCGTGGCCGGTGGACTGAGAAGCGGAAAGTGGATGATCTCTTCAGCAAAAACCGGGCCCATCCTCAACCCTTCCCTCAGTTCGTCATCACACCTGTTGGGGCGTCGAGCAACACCGGCAACGTGAGGGCCACCTCACTCGGCCCGAGGACGGGCCCGCACAGGACCATTCCGATACTATCCCAGCGTGAAGGTGGACAGCAACGCCCCGCAGACCTGTATTCCAAGGGACAAGAGCAGGCATCCTGGACTAGTCACCGTCAACTGCGGTGCACGTGCCCTGCTCTCAGTGGATGCTCGAGTGACGTTCTCTGGCTCTTCCATGTCGCCACGGCTGGCCCCGCAACGTAGGTGTCGCGGTCGCCTTCGGAAACGAGTTGACCCGAAGGAAACTGGAATCTGATCAGGTGACGGCGATTTAAGCACTCTGAGGCATGTGGTGACCTGAAACGTGTCTGTCTCATGACGGATGATCGCCAGAACAAATGCATATTCACGCTAGAACGGACATGTAAACCTGTTCCGCGTCATCTAGTTAAAAACGATTGAAGGACGATCGGCCGCTCAAATGATGCCGACTGACGGGGGACACGCAGCGCTCCTCTCACGGTGATACGAGATGTCTGGTTGCATGAGTTCGGAGGGTCGCAACCACCAACGTCGCCTGCGCATTCCGTAGACCTATTTATACAGTATCCCCCGTTTTACACCAAATACATCAGGTCGGCCAGAACCTTTGTGGAACCCTTTCATAAACAGCTCGCCGCGTCTCGACACCCAGTCACAGGCGCACACGGCGACATACGGGGCGCTCTCAATTTATTCGAAACTGGCTCGATGCGGACGTTGTTCGAGGTGCTCTAACACTCCGCGCCTTTGTGGTGGTGCCACGACAGACAAAGTGTCTGGCGCCTTATTCTTGTCACTGCAGCAAGAACGGTGGTGCTGCTCCCCCCAACAAGCCAGAAAAGAGACTGTGCTCACTCATACGCGACCTAATACTTGACATCGGTGTGCGATAGGAAACCAAGGTACAGATAAACGTTCGCAATAGCAAGACAGTTAGTGGACTGAAAATCCTGCAGAAGCTGTATCTACGCAGTGTGGAACACACCAGCACCCTCACCGCTGCCCCCGGACATCAAACCCAACAGATAGGTCTGCAGGTCTGCGACCACAATGCCGATGCCCGCTACATCGTCCGAGTGTGCACCACACCAGTCCCGAAAGGCAGCCGAGTGTGTGCGTCGCATGACTGTCCCAATCACAGTCAGCGCCTCCTTCACCACCGCCTGTGACACGACGGTGGATGCGTCGGAGGACGGTCCGCCGCTACTAAACACCGGCAGGTGCACAGCCACTAGGGGATCGAAAGGTACCAGGAGCAGCTTGTCGCCGGCTTCTGAGAGAAAAAGGTCGCCCCGTACCCGCCCGCAGCAGTGGCAGCCCCGGAGGGTGCGCCGACGTTGCCTGGCGCGCCGCCCCCGCCACCGCAACTACCGCCAGTATTCGAACCGCCCCCCCAGGCAGGAGCGACACCGTTGGCCGGCGCGCCGCCCCCTCCCCATCACTGGTAGAGCCGTAACCGACGCGACGCCCCTGCCGTCACCCTCGTCACAAGAGAAAGCGCTCGCGACAAGGATTGAACCCAGGCCATTCGCTATCTCGCGTGCGAAGCAGGCGCTGTAGACCGGCCACGAGGAGTTCTTGCTGCAGCGTCTCATGCTTTTTTATAGACTTGCAGCGCAATGTTTCGTTTGTCAGTTTGCCTCAGCTCTGTATTTAAACTGACATCTTTGTCGATTTAGAGACATTGATTGGTCGATAGGCTGGTGGGCGCGGCAGCTCTCCGGGCTGTTTTCTTGTCATGACAGAGCCATGACAAGCCGTGACAGGTTCTCACCTGGACGGAAACAAGAAACCGGCCGTTGTCACGAGCCTGGCTCTTGAGAGCACTGCGCAGGACGGTCCTGAGCAAGCCTGTACTGCGCCACTAGCTGGACCAAGCCCATGCAACGGGTCAGGCCGGCCTGGCTGCCTGGAGGATTCCAAGAGGTGCGCCGAGGAATGAGGCCAGAACTCTCAGTCGCAGTTTACAAGGAGAACAGATAATGCATGCCGGTCGAGGCCGGACACCGGCGCGCCGGCGCTGGATTCAACGAAGCGGTCTGCAGCGGTGTCCACCCGCGCAAGGTGCGAGCAAAGGCTGCATGCGGCCTGTCGCAGCGGCCGATTTTCATCATTTGCATCCATGACGAGCAACCATCTGCGAGTTTTTGGGGTTGTGCTTTGTGAGGGGACCGGTGGCGGGGTCGGGCCTCGAGGTGAACTGACAGCAGCGGATGCAGTCTTGGGAGCACGCATCGCCTTGTCATGGCCGATAGCCCCCTCTCAGAGCCCCCCTCCGCCTGAACTTGGAATGGACGCTGCCGCCGCCTCCGCTGCGGCCACCTCCCTCACTCCCGCGGTCAATCAACTCTACGTGCCCGAATCTTCTGCCAGCCAGGGTGATGCCGGCCACAGCACCGGCACACACATGGAAACCTTCGCTTCTCTGGGGTAAGTAGGCATCGCGGTTGGTTGTACGGTTAAGTAGACCCCACATGGCAGAGCGTGTCGACTCGGCGCGATAGCAACCGCCTCTCAAGCCGACGCACCAAAACACGGTCAACAGTAAATGGGGCGAGCGCCATTATGAACGGCACACTGTTCCCTGGCCGTCAGAAGCTTCCCTCCCAGCCGGTGTTTTTGAATGTCCCCACCAGCGTCGTGCGTGGTACCTGCGTAACAAGCAACTGGCACAGGCCTGTTCATGTGTCCCGGACCGAGCCTAACTGGGGGTCTGTGCAGCGCATCAAATGCGATGAAGCGCACTGTATCCGAAAAAACTTATGCATTTACACTGCAGTTGGTGCTGTACAGGTCGAGGGCTTCTAATAGGCATGGATGGAGAAATTACGTATGTTCTATTTCAGGCACGTGCTAGAATGTTCCTGGCCTCAGGGCGGGGGCGCGCTCGGCGGCGCCTCAACACCGGGTACGCCGGCCGGCTCCATGGCCGCGAGCGCGCACGGGGGCACGTACAGCCACGTTGCCGTGGTGGGGGGAAGGTGGGGCGGGGAAACGCACATCTGCGCACGGCGGGCGGCGCAGCGGGCCCAAAACCGTAGTCAAAAGGCACGACTGATTTTGGGTGTTTTGGGACGAACAGATATTCTGCAAACCGCCGTGGGGCTCTGTCAGGGCTGCTTTTTTCCAGAAATGGCGCCAAAATGGTTTGTTCGCCGGGATACATGTATCTCCACTCGTAAATTTAGAGACACAGCATAAGACGTATACACTTCACCCTTCCAGAAAGAGAGAGAGACGGAGAAGCGTTCATGGCCCTGCTAGCAGGCGCAATATGTGGAGTGAGGAACGATAGCTGTTCTCGCAAACCTAAATACGCAAGGACCTCGCATGGGATGGCCTCTGAGAGCCTGTCAAGGGGGGTCGATCTGTTTTTTTGCACAGGAATTCTGTTTCTTGAAACAGGAACACGGGCCTTCAAGAGGCTCAAAACAGGCAAAAACAGAGGTGCTTTTGACGACGGTTCTGGGCTCGCTGCGCGGGGCGGCCGACACGGCGCACGGGCAGGCGGGTCGGACCGACCGCCGTGCGACGAGGCGCCTCTGACCGCCAGGCCAGATGGCGTCAGCAACCGCCGACGCGCTGCCGCAACAGATGCCGGCGCGCAGGCACTATCACCGGTGGGTCATCGTGGGCGCGTCGAACCCCGAAAGTCGCTGCGCGTGGTCGCCCCGCGCAACTCGGGGCGGTAAGGGGGGCACGGGGGCAGGCGCCGTCCGGGCCCAGTGACCTCTGTGGCAGGACAGTTCTTCTCAGCCACGAACTCCATTCGCTTTTAGCGTCATCGCGACACTTTCAACACTCTCACGCCCCCAGATCCTGAGGACACGAATGCAGACTGCCACCTCTGAAACGGATAACAAGTCCCTTGATCTAAGTATGCGTGTGCATCACTACACTTCGAGAGCACCCTGTCCTAAAGGCCAGGGAATATCGCCAAGAGATTAATCTCTGAATCAATCAATACAATATTGCGTCTTTTTTATGAATCACAGTCTGCAGTGCATTTTATGACGCGCATTTTTTCTTGTGGCGAATGCGGCGGCACCAGCCCTGGCACTTCATCAACGTTGCCGCTGCCGGCCATGGCCGTCGTCGCGAACCCGGTAACCGCTCAACGCCCCCAGCTGCGCGGAGTTGCGGTGGGGAAGAAAGGCGAGGGCAGAGGCTCACGGCGGCTCGCAGCAGAGACGCTGGCCGGTGGCGCCACCCCATGCCGCCTCCCTCACACCGAGATATTTATGCCCTCCACCGCCGACACCGTGGCAGAGACGACAGCAGGATACGGATTCCACCAGAAGAGCGGCGATGGAGGGGGAAAGTGGGGGGGAGGGCGGGAGGGGTTGCACTGGGCGTGATTGAAGGAGTGGGGGTCGTGCGCACAACAGTTCGTCGGGTTGCGCTAGCCCTGCCGTCGCATGTGGTGCCCTCGAATAGAATCATAAAATGCATAGTACATGCATGCGACCGAGTGTGACTAATTCATTAATTATTTGGTGAATGAAATCAAACATTTAAATGCATTCTTTGTATCGGTGCCATCCATGCTGCGAGGGATCGTCGACCCACGTCGGATGTACCCATCTTTTACGTACCCTCATTTAGCGCAGGCAAGTGCCCAAATCATCGTCGGCTTGATTGGAGCTCTCCACATCTACCGCAACGGCAGAGCAGCGACCTCTGCGCGAGCAACACCTTCCAACTGACCTCCACCCCAAGCACCATCACCCCCTCCCCTCTGGGGGGGCGCCCCTGCGGACCATATGACAGGGCCGGCGGCGGTCGATGGAGATGGGATGCAGTGGGCGGAGTGTGAGTTTTGGGTGGAAGGGCGCCGGTGGTTCAGGGCGTGGGGGGGG
>Ga0209187_1002244_pt1 | contig 18932 bp, 21 predicted proteins | sample BantaG_FD_187430 | JGI IMG/M metagenome (GOLD analysis project Ga0209187, IMG submission 187430) | Marine algal microbial communities from Bantry Bay, Ireland - BantryBay_4 metaG (SPAdes) (version 2) | ecosystem: Host-associated > Algae > Red algae > Unclassified | place: Bantry Bay, Ireland...
AAAAGAGTGCTAGCCTCTACTGTTTGAGCTTAATCGGTGCTAGGGCGAAGCAATAAAATAATGTTATTGTAGTCTGTGCAATTGAAAGATAACGTTAAGCGAGTTTAGAGGATAGTGCCTTTTTTTAGTATGAGATGACTGCCCGTTGCGTAGCAATTTTGACCCAGAGGGTCAGGATAGGAAAGGAACTGGAGCAAACTTGCGACAGCTAGCAAGATCTTTTTAGGAGATTGTTCTTGCCTCTCCCGAGTAATCGGGATCGGTTCATTCATTATTTTGATTCCGTGGTACCACGGAATCAAAATTGCTGTGCAACATTCATTCATTTTTCTTTTTGCTGTCAAAAAGAAAGTGAGAGAGAAGCGACCAATATCTATACTTGTGAAGTCCCTGCGCTCAGGATTTTAAAATCAAATTCTACTACCCAACATACCGAAAATCAGAATTTACTAAATAAACTTTCATTAAATTTTTTCTGAACACCCCTAATTCATCATTCATAATTATTTTCTTATCTTATCAATAGATTTAGAATCATGTTCACTGATACAAACCTTACATAGTGTTAAAATTAATTACTCTAACCTTTTTCTTCTTTATCATTTTATTTAGTAGTGTCTTGGGGCAAATGACTCTAACTTTGGATGATTTGAAAGAAAAGCATAATCTTTACAGGTACGAAAAGAATCCTGCATTACTAAAGGATGTCAAATTAGATCGTGATTTAATTGAAAGCAAAGATAGCCTATCCGTATTGTATACTTATTTCATTGACTGTATTGAAGCTCTACAAAAAAATGATTTTGTACTTGAGGAGAAAGTATCAAATAAACTTTTGAATGCAGACTATTCCGAAGTTTGTAAGATGGGAAGTATTGCAGGAAAAGCTGAATGTGCCATAAGATTAAAAAGTATGGAGGATGCAATTTTAAGCTATCTTATCTACCAGAATTTTCAGCAGAATTTGTTGGAAAAGACTTGTGAACTTTACTATTACAAATCGGTAAGCACTTGGGAGGATTATTGCGCATTCGGACGTTCTATTGGAGTGTCGTTTTGTGCATCAGATGAATCAGTTATTAAATTTTGCTGCGCTCATTGGTCAGACCCACCTAGCTTTATTATGTATAAAATTGTAATATATGAATGTCCTATCTGGCCTGGTAATAAAATACCCTTAAATAAATTTGCTCAAGGAATGATCTCAAACAACGTTTTAGAAATGCCTGCAAGTGAGATGATTCAGAATTATTTCAGCACTAAGATTTATCAAAAACTAAATAATGACAGCGCTATCGAAGAAGCTCAAATAGAAATGATCAAATTTTTAAAAGACTTTCGAAAAGACGCAAAACTCCAATCAAATAAAAATTATTCCTATTATACTCAAACAAGACAAATCAGGGGTATAGATTTTAGTTTATACACGTCTATGCCTATGTCTGGTATTTTGACAAAGAAACAACAACGAAGATTTGATAATAAAAAATCAATTAGTACAAAGAAAGAGATTATAAAGCAATTTAAATCTACTGAATATTATAAAATGATCATGCAAGGAACATATCAATAACATGTGATTCGGTAGTCATAAATGTAAATAAGAAGGCTTCAATACTGGGCAGTTTCCTGTCTGGATGGCTAACACCAACGGGGCCAAGACAGTTGTTTCTTATTGCTGCAAAAAAGAAAGTGAGAGAGGAGCTACCCATATCAATACTCGTGAAGTCCTTGCGCTCAGGATGTTAAAATCAAATATTATATTCTACTGCCCAACATGCCGATAGTTAGTTTTTTTTTAAGTGACTATCCGCATATTGGGTAGCGATCAAAAAATGCGTGTAATGACTTAACCAATTATTATTTAGGACTCTAACTGTTTTAGATATTTAGAAGTTATAAGAGAAAAATCATTATTTTAACAAGATTCATCCTAGGAGAAGACACCCAGTATTGAAGCCTGTCCGTCTACGCTGTAGACAGCCAGACGGGGGTTTAGTGTAGGAATGCTAAAAAAAAAGAGTGCTATGCTCAACTGTTTGAGCTTAATCGGTGCTAGGGCGAAGCGATAAAATTACGTTAATATAGACTGCTCAATTGAAAGATAGCGTAGAGCGAGTTTAAAACAAAGTGCCTTTTTTTAGCATGAGATGACTGCCCGTTGCGTAGCAATTTTGACCCAGAGGGTCAGGATAGGGAAAGGAACTGGAGCAAACTTGCGACAGCTAGCAAGATCTTTTTAGGAGATTGTTCTTGCCTTGACAGGAGTCTCGGTTCATTCATTATTTTGATTCCGTGGTACCACGGAATCAAAATTGCTGTGCAACATTCATTCATGTTTCTTATTGCTGCAAAAAAGAAAGTGAGAGAGAAGCGACCCATATCAATACTCGTGAAGTCCCTGCGCTCAGGATTTAAAAATAAAATATTAAAATCTACTCCCCAACATGCGGATAGTCAGATTTTTTTATTCAATAAATGTATTTTATATTGCTTCAATAAGCTCATTTTCCTCTTGCACGTATAAAAGCCCAATAGAATCAAGAATGAGGCAATCATCATTTTAGTTCAGTATTATTTTTACTTGTCTTTCTTTTGGACAAAGGATCGAAAGGGCTTGGTCCTGATGGTAGAGACAAGGCATTCCTCACCTCTTGGTGAGTCGAGCAAGCTTGTCTCTACCATCAGGACGGGAGCGAAGCGCACCCCGAAAGAGCCTGATCACGCTTATTGCCGCATAGCTTATGCAGAGTAGCAGCGTGATGGCCCCAAATCCTCGCTTGTAAGAAAAAGGCTAGACCACTATATCCTTCTATATTTGATCGCTTCTCAATCGTATATATCATTTCAAATTACCGTATCTTGCTGCTTTATAAAATAGGGATATAGAATGGACGAAGGGAACTTGCACAACTACCTAAAAGGGATATTAGAAAATATGCCATCTGAATGGCTAAGGCTTACTACGCATAGACTAGATAAATATAACGAAGAGCAAGCAAAAACACAGTTTTTAAATCAATTGGAAAGCCTCTACCATAACCATAACTTTTCGACATCCGCCTTATATGAACTTCCGACCGCATATGATTATATAAGATTGGGACATCCACTATCCTCTGTATTGGAATGGGCAATAGCAAAGTCGATTAGCATTGACTCAGAATATGTAATTAGCTTCTCTTCTAAAGTGACGCCACTCTTAGCAATACTACGAAAAAATCTATTAGGCAAAAAAGAAACCGTAGTGTATCATGCGGGAGGCCTGCCTGCCTCATTTGATGTAGAGGCGGTAAAAAAAGTATATAATTATCAATTTGACTTTAGACAAGTCGATCCTGATACGCCGATCCTTCATGAAGGTGACAGTAGTGCGATTTATATTTCTGACGCTCAAGATATTGGTGCCTTTGATCTTACGCAATCAGTTGCGAAAGGGATAGATTTTTATCTCCATCTGAATGCTGACTTAGGAAGTATCCTCATCGTAAATGGTAAACAAAATGAAGATTATATTTCGGATATCCAGCATGTGAGAAGGAGGGAGACGATAGCTATGACACCTGCCGATAGCTTAATTGCGCTGAAGAAGTTTGTGGGACAGACTCCAAGAGCAACTAGAAATAATCTAAAGGAAAATAAAATGTCCGTCTTAGCGTCCATCCAAAAGATAACGGGATCTGATACACCAGCCGTCGTAGCATCTAGCGGCCTTTCTGTTCAGTATGCGATCATGATGGGGCTGATACATGATGCCCATATTAATCATTCTGGAAAAAACATCAAATTTATTGTACCGACCAATTGTTATGGTGGGACGAATGACCAAGCGCGAAGGGTGGCGGCTTGTATTGATCAAGTAGAAGTTGTGGATCTGTTGGTAGATGGGGATAACGATATGGTGCAGGGTATCGATAAATTGCTAGATAAAATAGCAATAGAAAATGCGGTTCCATTTATCATAGCGGAGATACCGACCAACCCCAGGGTAGAGGTACCAGACATGCAAGAGCTAAAGGCAGTGTTGAGTAAGTCTCGTATAGCGCCAAATGGTTCAACAGCGATTGACCCAGTATTTATTCTAGATCAAACATTTTGTCCTAATACACACTTCCTCGGAGAAGAGGCAACACTTTCAGCGACAAGAACCATTGCCTATATCAGTGGATCAAAATTTCCGAGTGGTGGTTTAGTTACTGCAGGGTTTTGTGTCGCCAATAAGCAAGCTAAAGACCTCATGCAAAAAATTGCCCTTCATCTAAGACTGTGCGATAATGAAGCGACTCCCTTACAATATGATATATTAGCTCGGCAACTCCCATCTATGAATCAACGAATAGAGGATGCTTACAAAAGAACGCGTGAGTTTGTCAATTTCATTGAGAGCACATTACCAGAGGCAAAGATCAATTTTGTGTCAGAGGAATTAGCTGCAGAAGGATTTACACCATCTGTTTTCTCTTTAGACTTACCTACTAAAGGTAAAACGGCTGAAGAGAGAGAGCAATATAAAAGAGCATTAAATCTAAAATTGATCAATCTCATGATCACAGAAATTCCTGAAGAGAGTAAGTATTGTGTGAGCTATGGTCAACTTAAAGGATGCTATTGGACTATACCGGCGACGTCTACACAGGGGACGACCAAAGAGGGAGATAAAGATTATATTGTGCGCGCTTCACTATCGGGGAATATGGATTTGGAAAGGCACAAAAAAGTATTTAAAGAATTTGTAGATGGTATGTAAGCAGTTCTAGGTATGTTTTCTAACCTAAATAATTGAGCAAGCTTCACTCTACCAATATTTCTGTGGTGACTGAAATCGCTAGAATACAGAATTGGTCTTCGATAAAATTTAGAAAAATTGGGTCAATGATAATTGGATATTTTGATTTAGCGGTACTAGGGATACTAATTTTGGCAAATGTAATATTCTGGAAGAAGAGGCTTAGTTACCGAACTGGTTGTTTTGGTGGGATATTGATCTTTGGACTTATTTTACCGCTCATATCACAAAGAATAGAGATCAATAGTGTATTAGTAGTAGGAGAGAAATACGATGATACCAAACTGCTCTATACCTATTTCAAATTTGTGTTATATTGGTTAGTCGGGGCATGTCAGATTGCTATTGTATCTAGGAAGTATAAGAACGATCAGGATAAAAGCTAATAAAATATCTTTTAAATTTTCTATCGGCCAAATCAAAAAAAAATTTACTGTATAATAAAATAGAATGCCTAAATGGATCTTTATTATACTGAGTCTATTGCCAATTTTGCTGTGGCCTGCTCTAATGTATTATTCAATATTTACGATTGACGATACCAAAGAAAAAAAATACAATATTACATTTTCTTTGCCGCACTCGCTTATCCAATATTACTTATTATCAATATGGTTTATGCGAGTAGATATTATGAAGAGAATACTAATTTTGCGCTATATCTATATTTATAGCCTGTTGTAGTAGTTGGAATAATTTAGGTTACATTTACTATTGAGTGAATAATTAGAGCGTTTAATATCAATGTTAATGTAATCATTATTAGAATCTAAAGTTTAACATAGACCCAATGAAAAAATTCTATGAACTACCAAAGATTGCTCAGTGGATACTTGCCATTGTTCTCCTGGTAGTAGGTTTTGGTTTAATAATGCCACTCATCGTGAAACCCTATGGTTTACTTCTAATACCAATTTTAGCTCCTTTCCTAAATTTTATCACTGTTCCCATTTCAAGACTTACTGGTTTTTACAAATACCTAAATCCATTTGTACTATCTACAGTGCAAACAGATAAGCAATATGATCTTCATAATGTTTTTACATTTGATTATTTCGTAAATTTTAAATGGTCAGACCGAGGGTGGTATGCACAAAGAGTTTTAATAGCTCATTATTTCAAAGCTTTACTCACGATCATTGAGCGAATTGAGAGTGAACAATTATCACCAGATGTGAAAATTATTGGGCATAGCTATTTTTTTAATGATAGAACTGCCGAAAAATTGGGATTCACAATCAGTAATGCGTCCAGTTTTTGGGTGATAAATTCGGCAGTTCAATTTATTGAACTATCTTACTTATACTCATTTAGTCAAGGAAAATGGTCAATACCAAAATTTTGGAAAGTAAAACGTGCAGAAATCACGGGGGTTGACTTACTAACGAAGAAAGAAAAATTAGAAAGCTTAGTCCAAAAGATATTACCTGATAACTTTAAAAATTAAATTTATGCTAAAGACTCCAGTCATACACCCTACCATCATGGAAGTGCTTGCTCGTTCAGGGCATTTTGCTCAAGTTGTCATAGCGGATGGAAACTTACCCGTTGGCGCAATGAATGGCCCCAGCTCTACGACTATTCATCTAAATTTCCGTCCAGAGCTCCTAGATGCTCTTATTGTGCTACGCCGCTTTGCTAATTTGATTCTTATTGTAGGCGTGGTGAAGATGGCGGAGGGAAGTAATTTTTAAGAGGTTTTGGTATAATATGCATTCTTACCGATCCCCCAAATAAGCATCAAAAGTAACAGTCAAATTTCCTTTAGTATCAGCCAAAGTGATAGGCAATATTCTAAGCTCGGCCTCTTTTTTAGAAGCCCAAGGATCCTTCTCAATATGAGGATCACCTTCAAAATATATTTGAGAAATTAATTCTTTGCTATTCGCTTCACTTATTCGGAAATGGATATGGGCAGGTCGATACAATCCACCATTCAAATATTTACCGGGCAAAATAGTCTTAAATCCGTAAGTGCCTTGTTCATTGGTCATACATTTGGCTCTCTGTTGAAAATCACTAGACTCATTGTCATAGTCGCCGTCCGCATTACAATGCCAAATCTCCACTAAAGCATTTCGCAATGGTGAAGTACAATCAGATTTATAAACGGTGCCTTTTAGTTCAATGACTGATCCTCTTAATCCCGTTTTTGTCAAGTCATATCGAGTAGGAGCATCAGGTCTGTAAAATGGCCCCAAAATATCGTTCGTGGTTTCACAATCTCCAATGAACTTATTATCCTTACTTGATACAAAACCAAATACAGAAATAGAAAAGGCAGCCAAGGATGCAGTCTTTATGAATTTTTTTCGGTTCATTTTAGCGATATAAGTTTTGCCACATGAGCATAAACATTAGATGTAACGATAATGATATTAATATAGTATCATAAGATAAATATAACTTATTACAAACTCTTATCAGACAAGCCTTTATGATTTTTGAATCGTACCATATATAGAGATTTTTATTATTTTTACAGATGTGTTTTATTCTATAAAAATTATTATATAGTGAGAAATCAATACGATTTCAGAAGAATTATAGAAATAATATTTAGCTGTTGTCCAATTACTGAATTCTCATTCGTCAGGTGAATGATAAATATTTTCAAACATCAAAAAAAATTAAAGAAGATGAAAGATTTTATGTTATTATTCCACAGCGAGCCAAACATGTCCTACCAGCCGACTCCTCAAGAGATTCAAGCGGAAATCAAAAAATGGCAAGATTGGATTGGTGGAATTGCAGCTCAAGGAAAGTTTAAATCTACAGACGCCTTAGGCTACGAAGGAAAGACGCTCCATTCTGATGGTTCTATTACTGACGGTCCATATGTTGAAGTTAAAGAAATGGTTGGAGGGTATCTAATCTGTACCACGGAGACAATCGAGGAAGCAATGGAGCTTGCCAAAGGTTGCCCAATCTTTGAGCATGGAGGCAAGGTAGAAGTTCGAGATGTAATGGTTTTTAAAGATTAAAATTATTAATTATGCCAGAAATTAATTACATCGCAATTATTGTTGCAGCTCTAGTTCCTAATGTTTTAGGTGCTATCTACTACGGACCTTTACTGAGAAAACAATGGTTAGATTCTTTGAGTTTTACCACTGAAGATTTAAAGGACAGGAATGAAGCTTTGATCTATGGATCGGCACTAATATTGTCACTTATCGTGTCCTTTTTTTTAAAATTCACAAATGAATTAGTGCATAAAGAAGTAGGGCAAAATGGCGATCTTGTATATGGTAGCTTTCATACCTTTGGTCATGGTGCTCTTCATGGAGCAGGAGTAGGCGTTGGATTGGTTATTCCAATTATCATTTGCTTAGGATTGTTTCAGAAGACAAAAGCTTCAAACGTGATTATCAATTGTATATTTTGGTTATTATGTTTTTCAGTTATGGGCGGCATACTTGATGTTTGGTCTTAATGATGAAGCATGAAAATGACATAGCTCAGATATTCAAATCAGAGTACAGCAACTTGGTTGCTGTACTCTGTCATTATTATAAAGTAGGTGACATTCAATTAGCAGAAGATCTTGTTTCTGAAACTTTTTTAAAAGCAATGAAAACTTGGTCTCATAATGGTATACCCGATTTACCAAAAGCATGGCTTAGAAAAACGGCTAAAAACCTATTAATAGATCAATCTAGAAGACAGAAAAAGTATCAAAAAGATATATTGCCCCAAATTAAAGATGACAAAAATGAATCTGAAGAACCTACGATGAGTGATAGAATAATCGAAGACAGCCAATTAAAAATGATTTTTGTCGTATGCGATCCTAAGCTAAATAAAGAAGCCCAACTTTGTCTCGCACTTAGAATATTAAGTGGGTTCAGTATTGATGAGATTGCGAAAGCCTTATTTTCTAATAAGGAATCGATAAATAAAAAACTGTTTAGAGCAAAAAAAACTTTAAGATTAGAAAATGGTTTGACCTCCAATCTGTCAGAGGAAGAGTATGCGATTAGGTTAGATAATGTGCTTAGAGTAATTTATCTGATTTTCAGTGAAGGATACTACAGCAGTATTAATGAAAAAAGCATCAGGCAAGAAATTTGCTGGGAAGCTATGTATTTATGCAAGTTTTTAGAAGGCAATTCCCCTTTTGCGAATTCAAAAATTCATGCCTTATTAGCGCTGATGTGTTTCCACGCTTCAAGAATCGATGCTAGAATTATAGATTCGAATTAAATTCAATTATATGATGATCAAGATAGATCGAAGTGGAATAAAGAATTAATCAAAAAAGGAGAAGAATATTTAAATAAATCTGCAACAGGAACTATTGTGTCTAAATATCATCTAGAAGCGGCAATAGCATATTGGCATACTACCGATGATGGAGAGAAATGGAATAATATTCTGCAACTGTATAATAAATTGCTAACTATCGAATATTCTCCGGTCATTGCTATGAACCGAACATATGCTCTTGCAAAAGCAAACTCGCCAAAAGAAGCTATAGCCTCTGCCTTAAAATTAGGCTTAAATGAAAATCACTATTATTATTGTCTGTTAGCGGACTTGTATAGAATGAGTAATAGTATAAATCAAGAAATTAAATACTTGAACAAAGCTCTTGAAATCACTAAGAAGCCAGATGAAATTGCTTTAGTTAAAAGAAAATTGAAGAATGCTAGAGAGTAATATTATAAACAAGATTATTGTTCAGGAAAAACACTTATTTTAACAGTCAAACAATCAAATCAAAGTGAGCTTTTGGAAATTAATCTTTGGCAAAGGAAATCAAAATTCTGAAGAGAGTAAAATTCAGAATAAAACTGCATCCCAATTTAGAAAATGGGTAATTGAAGGAATAGGATTAATGGGAAGCCAGGGAGCAAAAATGGAAAATGAAGATTTGCATAATCTCCTTGTAAGTGCTGGAATTCCTGAAGTTGACACTGAAGAAATTATTATTTTTCTTCCCACAGCCATTTGTAAGAAACTACTACCAGAAATCGAGTGGCCTGAACAGTATATTGATTACTATTCAGAAAATAAACAAATCAAAAGAAAATATAAGGAGAACCAAAGATACCTCATCATTGAAGAGGAAGTGCAAAAGTACTGGAAAACCAATCTTGGCAGTGAAGTAGTTCAGAATATTGCAGGCAGAAGTGCAGAATTCAATGCCATAAATAAAATGCTGCATAGCGGAGGAAAGCTAGAAAATGTAATGCTAGCTGAGTCTCGTATATTTAGATATGAATGAAGAAAGATATTTGTTGTCTAATCTCAAATGAAGACCGAGTTTTGGCAATGAAATCAATAAAAATTCTTAATTCATAATCCATAACTCATAATTCTTTCCCACCTTTACAGCTCATTCAAGAATAGCCCAATGGAAGTTATAGACCCGAAGAATATTTGCATCGCTAAATGCCCACAGGGCTTAGAGGAGGTACTAGAAAAGGAGTTAAAGAATCTTGGCGCCAAGCATACAAATATAGTTAGAAGGGCAGTCTCCTTCAAAGCTGATAAGAGGACGATCTATAAGATCAATCTTAATTCCAGATTGTCGTCGAAAATACTCGTACCCATTGGGAAATTTTACGCGAAACATCCAGAAGAATTATACAAAAAGATGAAACAGCTGGATTGGTCAAAGGTGCTCAAGCTAGAGCAGACCTTTGCTGTCATGACCACCGTCCATTCAGAATACTTCAATCACTCTCAGTATATCGCTCTTAAAGCAAAAGATGCCATCGTAGATCAATTTAGAGCAAAGGTAGATGATAGACCAAACGTAGATCCCAAGAACCCCAATATCAAGATACACATTCATATTTTTGATAAGGAGTGTACCGTTTACTTAGATGCCTCTGGCGATCCGCTTTTTAAAAGAGGGTATAGAATGGAAACAGGCCCTGCACCGATAAATGAAGTGCTGGCAGCAGGTATGCTTCATCTCAGTGAATGGAATGAGGATATTCCGCTCATAGATCCCATGTGTGGTTCAGGAACCATTGTTATAGAAGCTGCTATGATGGCGACTAATACACCAGCTAATATCCTCAGAGAAGAATTTGGTTTCATGAATTGGCCAGACTACGACGATAACCTCTGGGAAAAAGTAAAGGAAGAAGCATTTAAAGGTATCAAGCCAAGCAGAGCCCAGATATTCGCCTACGATAAGACTTTATCGGTTCTGAGATTTGCTGAGCAAAATGCGGAAGAAGTTTCCTTAGAGGAAATGATTCAATTTAAACGCAAAGACTTTATGCATCTGAGTCCACCAGTACCAGATGGAATGATTGTTACCAACCCGCCATACGATGAGAGGATTAAAGTAGATGATAATGAAGCATTCTACAAAGCCATTGGAGACCGCTTCAAGCAGGAGTTTCAGGGCTATACAGCCTGGCTGATCTCCTCCAATATGTCCTCAATTAAACGTATCGGCCTTAGACCCAGTCGAAAAATCGCTTTATTCAATGGAAAACTTGAATGCAAGTATTTAAAATACGATCTTTATAGTGGTAGCAAAAAGGCCAAATATGCAAATCAAAATTAGCTTGCTTATATTTCTTGCCTTACTCATTTCTACAATGAGCAATACAATCTGTGCTCAGTTGGTATTACCATCCCCATACAATGAAAAGCTGACTTTGACTACCATCATACCTGCTATCGATAAAGACATCTCTTACCCCGATCTAGAGACCCTTATTTTAAAGAAGGAGGTTCCACAAAATGTCTTCTCCATTCAAAAAAATCTCGTCTACTCGCATTATGGTTTTATGTGTAAACAAGAAGCTAAGCGTGATAAGCAAACAAAAATTCCAGTACGGATGCGGCTAGGTACTTTAGATGCAGTTAATAAGAAGGAGTACGGGAGGAATTAAGTAGAAATTACCAGCACTGTCCACAATCAGTTTCTTAAACTTATGTTGCCTTTTATTAATTAACGATATTTACTATTTTGTGTGGGCATATTGACTGCCTAATGCAGTTAGAGTAGTAAGATTTTTATCATTGGAGAACCGCTCTGTTACGATAGAAACCTTTCATAAAAAACAATGTTTAGATGATCAAAATTGCTAGCCAAATTGCTAAGGATATCATTACTTCTGGAAATGTAAAACGAGTAAAAGTTAGAACACTTATAAAAAAGTTTGGGTTTAAAAAAAGGACTGAGGACGGTGCCAGGTCAATTACCCAAGAATTAAGCGAACTGGAGATATACTTGAATCCTTCCATTATGAAGATTGGTGACCGCTGGAAGCTATCTTTTGATGATCGGGTTACATTATCACATGAAAAGAGAAAAGACCAAACGGAATCAAAGAATAATCTTGGAAAAAATTTCAATGATGATATTTGGTTTGACGATCTTGGAGACAGAGAGTTTAGAACAGAAAGAGAAGTAGAAACAAAATTTGTAATTCCGCTCCTTTCTCGTCTGGGATATGCAGAAGATGATAGATATGATGGGATGACTTTCAAAGCTTACAGCGGATCTAGACCTACTATTTTAGAAACAGACTGTTCACTCTTCGCTTCGGATAATGAATTACTGGATAATCAAGTTTTGTTAGTCGTCGAAGCTAAAAGAGAAGATCGATTAGTAAAAGAAGTTGAGCTAGCAAAAGCTCAAAAACAAACTAAGAGTTATGCTATCTGGTTAAGTTGTCATTTCGGCCTCGTAACGGATAGCAGAAAAATTCAAGTTTTGGATTTGTTTCCAAATATTGGGGGTATGAATGTGTTGTTTGAATGTCATATTTCAGATCTTAAAAATAGGATTAACGAGTTGTATTATCTAGTAGGGAAAGAGCCTCTTGTAGAATATTACGAAAATTTAGTGGCTTAGAAAAAATGGAAAGTCTTCTAAATTTGATGGGTATTAAACATGGTGATAATGAAAAGAAAGAAAGTGCATTTACAAGACCCTGAGTATGGTGTTGATTCTAGATATACTTCTAAGAAAGATAGATTAGAAGATAGTAAACTACTCATGGAAGCCAGATTGAAAAGGCTAAACAACCTTTCCGAAGAGGAAATAATAAATGCTAAACTTTTGCAGCTGAAGTATAGAATGGAGGAGTTTGTTCTTAATCCAATTAAAAAAAGAGAAGATTACTTTCTTGATTTCTTGAAGCAGTATATTAACATATTATACATAAAACAAGGACATTTTGCTGAAGATATTAATATAACACCAGTTCTTTTATCTCATATTTTGAATAACCATAGAGAACCTAAAAAGGAATTTATCCTCCGATTAATTATACACTCAGAGAAAATTTACAAAAGGTTTAGCCCAATTCATGAGAAATTATGGATTCAAGTATTTTATCATAAAAAGATATATGACACTATATTCAATCAAGATGTCTGGAGATCTCAAGAGGAGAAAAATGTAAAAGTTAATAGATTTTTATAAGGATTTTTAACAATAACATCTTTGGCTGATTTTTTTTCAGCATACCAATTTTATAAATTAGCTTACTCCGAAAGGAATAAACATAAATTTCGATCAACCAATAGATAATTTTGATGTTCAATAGTTACACAGCCGAGTCTCTTATATTGACTTTTAGAATGTTTAATGTTTGAATCGTAGAATTTAAATTATGTACTACAGAAAAAAACACGGAAAGGGTTTTACGGTCATTGATGAAGATGGAAAAACAGTTAATAAAAAAAGTACACGAGACTGGATCAAGACCTTAGTGATTCCCCCCGCTTGGACGGAAGTTCAAATTAGTGAAAACAAAAAATCAGATTTATTAGTAACAGGAAGAGACGACAAAAACAGGAAACAATACATCTATCATCCTAAGTACGTTGAAAAACAAAATGCTAAAAAGTTTGATCGTATAATTGACTTTGCTGACCAGTTGGAGCATATGCGTCGTGTAACTGGGCAACATTTAAGAAAACGGAGACTAGATCGCAATAAGGTGATGGCAACGATGTTGAGATTATTGGAAACGGCCTTTTTTAGACCTGGTAGCGATAGCTATGCAAAGCAAAACTCAACTTTCGGCCTAACGACTTTACGTCATAAGCATTTGACCATAGATGGTGAGGAATTAATTTTTAAATACAAGGGCAAATCTAATCAGGAACAGGAAAAACATATCGTTGATAAAAAATTAGCTAAGATTGTAAAGGAGATTGATGATATGCCAGGCTATGAGGTTTTCAAATACCTGGATGATGATGATAATATTGTGGATGTAAAGAGTGATGATTTGAATACCTACATTAGTGAGGTAATGGGTGAAGATTTTTCGGCTAAAGATTTTAGGACATGGGCAGGAACAATGATTGCTGCTATTGCTTTAGACGAAATTGGTGTGGTAACAAAAAAAGATCAGAAACTTCTCGATAAAAATGTTAGACAAGCGATCGTCGAAGTGTCAGAAAAATTAGGGAATACGCCCTCTGTAGCTAAAACGTCATACATAGACCCTCGTATTATTGAGGAATATATAGAGGGAAGGACAATTAAATATTTCGAGAAGGAAATAAATAAACTCTTAAAGAACGTTGAAAGTTTATCTAAGGAAGAAGTGGGTGTATTATGTGTATTACGCCATAGCTTGAAAGAACGTAAAAATTAATGGTGAATTCCTGCTGGATGGTGCAATAAGCCATTTTGGTTTTTAATTATATAAAATGACTATTTTCACATCAGGTGGAGATCAAATAGTTCGTTTTATGACTTAACCAATTTTTATTTAGGCCTCTATCTGTTTCAGAATTTTAGAGATTACAAGAATAAAATCTAGCTTTTAGCAAGATTAAACCTAAGAGAAGGCACCCAGTAGTGATGCCTGTCCGTCTACGCTCTAGCAGACAGTGGCTTAGTGAAGGAATACTAAAAAAAGAGTCTATGCCCATTGCTTGAGCTTTATCGGTGTTAGGGCAAAGCAATAAAATTACATTTTTTTAAAAAAATTAAAGAAAATCTTGCATTAAAATCTTACTATGAAATCCTGTCTCCTTTGTATTATTATGTTATTTTTTTCATGCTCTAGTCAAAAAAAGAATGTTAATACCACTGATAGTAGCTTGATCACAGATCAAGAAAAAATAATCGCAAAGAACCTGATTCAAGGTGCTTTTGATGATCTATGGGCAGGTTTGGACTCCACCAAAATTTTAGATTATCACACTGAAGACTTCATCATTCTAGAGAACGGGGCAATCTGGGATAATATTCGGATCAAAAAATATATGAGAGATAAATTGGCAAAGGAAGACCGCCCCAGACGTGTAAATATGATGGAATATATCTCAATAGACAAATACGGACCATCTATGCAAATCGCCTATCAGAACAACGCGGAATTTCACAACCAAGACAGCTTACTTTATACAGGAGCATGGCTAGAATCTGCTCTCGCCGTTAAAACAGATCATGGATGGCGATTGAAAATGATGCATTCTACTTGGAATCGGAGATGATAGAAGTATAAACGACTAAAATAATAAGTTTTTTGAAAGCAAAAATATACTCTCATAACAATTTAATAGGAATAGCCACTTTAGAAATTGGTGATGCAACTATGGGTGGGGTATTTGGTAATTTTGAACCTACTGATTTATATTTTAACAATGTTCAAAAACATGTTTGGGAATTTTGGGGAACGAATAAACCAAATTATCAGAAGTGGGAATCGCTAAGATTTAATGCTCAATTAGAAAATGGATTATTTCTTTTTCCTCAAGGTGGTTATACTTACAGTGATATGAAGGGTATTGATGATGATCCAATACAGATCGATTTGGCTGGATTAGATTTTGAAATCATTGAAGAATACTTCTTAAATAACCGCGTGACATCATTGGTTGAAGATCCTTGGTCTTCGATCAGTATCTCTCAAAAAATAGCATTTGAGGATGAATTGGAAAAAGAATTAGGTAACAAAGAAATTTCTTTATTTGACATTTTTAAGCCAAAATCCAAGAGACATCTATTGGCAAATTCAGAATTTTCTGCCTTTGGTTCTAGTCAAATAAATGACGATGTATTGTTTGAAGTGAGGAGTCCTGATATTTCATGGAAGTATGCAGTTGTTCATCTGACATGGACAAAGAAAAAGGAGAATGTACCTTACCCTATTACTACTATCTATGAGGACTTTGAAGAGTTCAGGCAAAAAAGAATGATCATTTGATTTAAACCCCAAACATTTCAATACTATTTTCTACATTTACTTTCATGAAAAAATTACATCTATGCTATACAGAGTCTTATTCGCAATCTTAATCTTAATATCCATACATCAGTTATCGGCACAGACCATCACCATCAAAAATGGAGATAAAAGTAAAACCTTCCCACCAGAAACTTATTACAATATTTCATTCTCAGATGGTGATAGAGTAAGTGCCTACACAACAGTAGAAGGCACCTTGCAAAGAGTCTACGCGGATAGTGTGCAGTTTAAGGTTGACAAGTTAGAACTAGAAAATCATGATTTAGATTTCTCACTCAACTCGTTTGGTAATATTGATGAGAAAGACCAGTTTATGACTTTTCCTAAAGCGCAGTTAGAATATATTCAAGCATTCAAATCTCAAAAACAAAGCAAGAGAAAATCTACTTGGAATGGAATAGGAGCTGCGCTTTTATTTACTGGACTAGTCACTTTAGCCAATAGTTATGATCTAGATGATAAGAGTTGGCGTAATGGAGTGCTCATTTCGGGAGGCGCACAAATTGGCTTAGGAATTATTACATTATCTATAGCTAGAAAGAAAGCGTATCTATCTGAAGATGGATGGTATTTCTAGAATATTGTAAAATATAGATAATTGCTTTATAAGGCTGATTTCTTCGCGCAATCCCGCAGGGATGAAGCTCGACAAACGAAGTGCGTTAGAGATAAGTGGTAGTAGCGGTTCCGATTTTTTATCGGAAGTAGCGGATGGCACGGTCACGTCCCGAGAGCAGCGTAGCGGAACCGAGGTATCGTGATAGCCCCAAAATTAATTATGAATTATGAATTATGAATGCGAGCGGAATGGGTGCAAGAAAAACTAAGCTTTCGCTAATAAATCTATCCTATTCAATTTATCGAATACTAAAAGAAACACGGAAAAACTTCGGTGACTAGAATAATTATATTAAAACCAGAAACGCATCCCGCATAGAATTAACTATTAACAAAAAACCGCCTTCAATTTCTCCACCAAATAATCCACCTCTTCGATAGTATTCATGTGAGAGAAAGAAAGACGAACAGGCTTGCCCGTAATCGGCTCAGGAGAAACTTTAGATAGCTCTTGTATCACGTGCGAACCCACATCAGAACCAGAGCTGCATGCAGAACCGCCAGAAGCACAGATACCCGCGATGTCCATGTGCAACATCAGCATATCGGATTTAGAGCATTTGGGAAATACCACATTCAGCACCTTCTCTAGACCACCCTCAACAGATGTTGGGCCATTAAATTTGATATCAGGAAAAGCAGCTTTGAGTTGAGCGCGAGCGTGGAGATTGATTTCCTTTATTTTAGCAACACGCTCTTCCATGTTATCGCAAGCCAATTCCATAGCCTTAGCTAGGCCACAGATGCCATAGATATTCTCTGTTCCTGCGCGCATATTACGCTCTTGCGAACCGCCATCGATAAAAGGCTTGATTTGATTCTCGCCATTGATGTATAAAAAGCCAGCACCCTTGGGGCCATAAAATTTATGAGCAGATCCAGTAAGGAAGTGGATCTTGATTTCTGTAAGATCTAATTTACGATAGCCGATAGTCTGTACCGTGTCTGTGTGAAAAAGGGATTCATGCGTTACACACAAATCTGAGATACGCGCAATATTATTGAAAGTCCCGAGCTCATTATTAGCGTGCATGATCGTTACTAAAGTTTTGTGCTCGCTTTCACCTAGCAGCCTAGCCAAGTCATCATAATCGACCTCACCCGTAGCTTGGATCTTGCAATAATCAATCTGGACACCCTCCGTCGCCAATCTATCTAAGGTATGCAATATGCAGTGATGTTCGATAGGAGAGGAGATGATGCGCTTCACACCAAGATCGCGTACTGCACATTTGAGTGCCGTATTATTGGACTCCGTACCACAGCTAGTAAAGAAAATTTCACTGACCGAACAATTTAAATTAGCAGCTACCACTTTTCGAGCAGACTCAATCAAAGTGCGTGCTTTGCGACCATCAGCATGGATGGATGAGGGATTACCGTAGTTCTCCTCCATGACTTGCGTCATAGTCTTGATTACTTCAGGATCCATTGGAGTTGTTGCCGCATTGTCAAAATAAATTTTCTTAGTCATAGTTGAGCGTGTCGTTTCCATTGTCGATTTATTTATACCGTTAAGCTATCTACTTCGAGTCTTACAGCGTTGATTAATTTTCGCAGTGTAGCCCTATCTTGCGCCTCTGCATATATTCTAATGATGGGTTCGGTATTTGATTTTCTCAAGTGAACCCAACCATCTTTGAAGTCAATCTTGAGACCATCTTCAAAATTCATATCCTCATCCTCAAACTTGGCTTTCACACTTTTTAGGATATGCGGAATATCCATGTCAGGTGTCAATTGTATTTTCTCCTTCGCCATGATATAGCTCGGGTAGCTAGCCCTCAATTCACTAGCCTTGAGATCACGCTCTGCCAGCATGGACAAAAACATCGCTATACCAACTAGCGCATCACGACCATAATGTAGTTCAGGATAGATGATGCCGCCGTTCCCTTCTCCACCGATGACGGCATTGACCGCCTTCATCTTGCGTACGACATTCACTTCACCGACTGCACTCGCATGATACTCACTATTTTGATAGCCAAGCGTTACATCCCTTAGTGCTCTAGTAGAGGAAAGATTAGAAACCGTATGACCTGGTGTCTTGGATAAAATAAAATCAGCAATCGCCACCAAGGTATATTCCTCGCCAAACATAGAACCATCCTCAGAGATAAAAGCCAGTCGATCCACATCAGGATCCACCACAATACCCAAGTCTGCCTGATGCTCCTTTACCGCATCCATAAGTTGCGTCAAGTGCTTTGCCAGAGGTTCAGGATTATGTGCAAAGTCACCCGTCATCTCCTCGTTGATCAGCACATATTCGCAACGCAATCTATCCAATAGCGGAGCTATCGAAATGGCGCCAGTAGAATTGATACAATCCA
>Ga0209187_1002245_pt1 | contig 18926 bp, 5 predicted proteins | sample BantaG_FD_187430 | JGI IMG/M metagenome (GOLD analysis project Ga0209187, IMG submission 187430) | Marine algal microbial communities from Bantry Bay, Ireland - BantryBay_4 metaG (SPAdes) (version 2) | ecosystem: Host-associated > Algae > Red algae > Unclassified | place: Bantry Bay, Ireland...
GGAGTCGGGCAGCTTGGTTGGCGTGAGTAGGTGTTTTGCAATAACATAAGTTTGAGTGGCTTTGTTGTAGTGGGAATAAGAGTAGCACCCCGACCCTTAGTACACTTTGTTTCAATCCTTGTTATAATGGAAGTGGGGTAAGAAGATGTCGGTGTATCGTAGTTGGCGAATGTTTTTTGGAGTTTCAATCCTTGTTATAATGGAAGTGGGGTAAGAAGGACTTGTGAAAACTTGGATGCAACGGAATTGGGCATGTTTCAATCCTTGTTATAATGGAAGTGGGGTAAGAAGTTAAAGGGTTCAATTTTAGTGCATTATTCTAATGGAGTTTCAATCCTTGTTATAATGGAAGTGGGGTAAGAAGTATCGTAGCTGCTATACTTCTCGTAGCAGGTGTAATCGTTTCAATCCTTGTTATAATGGAAGTGGGGTAAGAAGAAAATTATGAAAAACTTAAAATCATTACAGTACGCATGTTTCAATCCTTGTTATAATGGAAGTGGGGTAAGAAGAATTTGGAGAAGTCGCAAGCATCGTCACAGAGGTTGGTTTCAATCCTTGTTATAATGGAAGTGGGGTGAGAAGAGCCATAAGACTAATTCAAAGAGTCTTAAGCAAAGCGTTTCAATCCTTGTTATAATGGAAGTGGGGTAAGAAGTTTCCTATGACTTCTCCTACCCATTCATCAGTGTATTGTTTCAATCCTTGTTATAATGGAAGTGGGGTAAGAAGAAAACCTTATAGGTTTGGTTTGAATGATTCTCTTATGTTTCAATCCTTGTTATAATGGAAGTGGGGTAAGAAGCAATCTTTAAATTAATAATATGGACGAAAGATATTAGTTTCAATCCTTGTTATAATGGAAGTGGGGTAAGAAGCCAAAAAGAAACATCTTCCGGCAGAATAATATGGGGTTTCAATCCTTGTTATAATGGAAGTGGGGTAAGAAGTGTCGATAAATTTGACTATCCCAGTATTAATCCCTTGTTTCAATCCTTGTTATAATGGAAGTGGGGTAAGAAGTGCAATCTTCTTGCACTGTCCCTGTGTATTCTTCGTCGTTCCAATCCTTGTTATAATGGAAGTGGGGTAAGAAGGAAAATTTCAACATCATCCGCGAAACCCCGCAGTTAGTTTCAATCCTTGTTATAATGGAAGTGGGGTAAGAAGCCTCCATGACATGACGAATGAGCGAGTTGTCCCCCAGTTTCAATCCTTGTTATAATGGAAGTGGGGTAAGAAGTTTCGGGGTAAAAACTCCCTGCCCGAAGGCAGGGAGGTTTCAATCCTTGTTATAATGGAAGTGGGGTAAGAAGCACCAATTAATGCCGTACCTCCGGCAATTGCCAAGTGTTTCAATCCTTGTTATAATGGAAGTGGGGTAAGAAGACACCTCTGAAATCATCGCGAGATACAACTCGTCCATGTTTCAATCCTTGTTATAATGGAAGTGGGGTAAGAAGCATTGGCGCACTGCAATAATGCGGAAAGTAGTAAGCAGTTTCAATCCTTGTTATAATGGAAGTGGGGTAAGAAGAATAAGTTGTCTGCAAGAGTTTCATTCGCTGCTATAGTTTCAATCCTTGTTATAATGGAAGTGGGGTAAGAAGTAGCTGTATTTTTTTCATTTCATTTCCATCATTTCGGTTTCAATCCTTGTTATAATGGAAGTGGGGTAAGAAGAAGATAGCGGCGAACTTGAAGTTAGCCGGCTATCAGTTTCAATCCTTGTTATAATGGAAGTGGGGTAAGAAGAGCGAACTATTCAAAGTCCACTCCCTTAAAGGCTTGTTTCAATCCTTGTTATAATGGAAGTGGGGTAAGAAGTTCGTCATTACAGGCGTCCGGGTCGGTACAGCATTGTTTCAATCCTTGTTATAATGGAAGTGGGGTAAGAAGTTGTTCAAGAAGCTTGCTGCCCGGATTCGTCCGGGCAGGTTTCAATCCTTGTTATAATGGAAGTGGGGTAAGAAGGGCATATTCTTCTAAGAAGTCATTAAGAGACTCTAGTTTCAATCCTTGTTATAATGGAAGTGGGGTAAGAAGTGATTACAAAAAAACAGGGAAAGAAATAGCTAATGGGTTTCAATCCTTGTTATAATGGAAGTGGGGTAAGAAGTAAAAATTAAAACTACAATTAAAATGGCAACATTTGTTTCAATCCTTGTTATAATGGAAGTGGGGTAAGAAGTCGCGCCCCGAAAAAAGGTAGAGTGTGAATGAATTTTGTTTCAATCCTTGTTATAATGGAAGTGGGGTAAGAAGGAGGGATGGGCTTTGGTTAGGCTCTAAGGGTTGCGAGTTTCAATCCTTGTTATAATGGAAGTGGGGTAAGAAGCCTAATTCTGTAACACAGTGGAGTTACAGTATTTTGTTTCAATCCTTGTTATAATGGAAGTGGGGTAAGAAGGTAGCGTCTATTTTAGCAGACATAAAAAGCTACTATGTTTCAATCCTTGTTATAATGGAAGTGGGGTAAGAAGTTCGTATTTTGCCTTTAAAAAGTGTAGCCAATTTGTGTTTCAATCCTTGTTATAATGGAAGTGGGGTAAGAAGCGTTTTTTGTATTGTTGGTACAGAAATCTGCCGACTTGTTTCAATCCTTGTTATAATGGAAGTGGGGTAAGAAGCGTCATCGCTAAGTACTGGCGCATCCTCTTGTTCTTGGTTTCAATCCTTGTTATAATGGAAGTGGGGTAAGAAGTAGTAGCAACATTGCTAATCAACAAAACCTTCTGGGCGTTTCAATCCTTGTTATAATGGAAGTGGGGTAAGAAGTCGCACACCCTACGATGACGAAACATCCAACGTACTGTTTCAATCCTTGTTATAATGGAAGTGGGGTAAGAAGCCAAAAACCTTTTCCACTTCCTCCACTTCCCATTCGTTTCAATCCTTGTTATAATGGAAGTGGGGTAAGAAGGGACGGGAAACAACCACGTATCAAGTCTATTTCAGAAGGTTTCAATCCTTGTTATAATGGAAGTGGGGTAAGAAGCCCGGAGAACGTATTTAATGTGTACCAAAAATTTGAGTTTCAATCCTTGTTATAATGGAAGTGGGGTAAGAAGTTTTATCATAATTACCATTAAAAAAAGCGAGTAGTCTAGTTTCAATCCTTGTTATAATGGAAGTGGGGTAAGAAGCGGGTGGTATGGCAAAAGGAAGGTGTTATGAAACCGAGTTTCAATCCTTGTTATAATGGAAGTGGGGTAAGAAGTTTCATCTAATACTTGATAGTTAGGTGACTGCGTAGGTTTCAATCCTTGTTATAATGGAAGTGGGGTAAGAAGCCAATTACAAGGCTTTCAACTTCCAATTCACCACGGTTTCAATCCTTGTTATAATGGAAGTGGGGTAAGAAGCTACTTTTGGGATTTTTGTTATGGATTCAAGAGATGGTTTCAATCCTTGTTATAATGGAAGTGGGGTAAGAAGAGCATAGAAACTACCCATTACTTGATTTACCTAATGAGTTTCAATCCTTGTTATAATGGAAGTGGGGTAAGAAGATTAATTGCCCCCACCTATCCCGAACAGCCCGACATAGTTTCAATCCTTGTTATAATGGAAGTGGGGTAAGAAGAAATGAGTTGTCGATGTATAATGATAGCAAAAAGTAAGTTTCAATCCTTGTTATAATGGAAGTGGGGTAAGAAGCGTCAATGTTTTATCTATTACCGTCGCCATAATTGATGTTTCAATCCTTGTTATAATGGAAGTGGGGTAAGAAGGATTTCGCGCTAATTGAACTGATGTCAATTGGCGTAGTTTCAATCCTTGTTATAATGGAAGTGGGGTAAGAAGAAAATCAATCACTTCCTGTACTTCTTCATGTGGATGTTTCAATCCTTGTTATAATGGAAGTGGGGTAAGAAGGTGATTTGATGTGTGCGAGTATGGCTCTGTATATCGGTTTCAATCCTTGTTATAATGGAAGTGGGGTAAGAAGTATGGTCTGTACTATCACTACGATTTTGCACCGCGAGTTTCAATCCTTGTTATAATGGAAGTGGGGTAAGAAGAAGAATACCAATACCTATTACCTTATTATTATCCAGTTTCAATCCTTGTTATAATGGAAGTGGGGTAAGAAGAAGAATACCAATACCTATTACCTTATTATTATCCAGTTTCAATCCTTGTTATAATGGAAGTGGGGTAAGAAGCAGCCAACTCCACCATATCCAATCGACTCGACCGAAGTTTCAATCCTTGTTATAATGGAAGTGGGGTAAGAAGTCAAGAGCAATGGTTTGCGCTCAATGCACAATTAGGGTTTCAATCCTTGTTATAATGGAAGTGGGGTAAGAAGACAATTACATGCTCTTGCTTAGTAATTAAGTTTTCGAGTTTCAATCCTTGTTATAATGGAAGTGGGGTAAGAAGAATGAGCAGGTGATGACGTTTCGGAGCTATTTCAAGGTTTCAATCCTTGTTATAATGGAAGTGGGGTAAGAAGCCTTGACTACCTTCAACAAGCGAATCAGGATAGGAGTTTCAATCCTTGTTATAATGGAAGTGGGGTAAGAAGCCGATACACCTCAGACAACAAAAGCCCAAGATGGCAGTTTCAATCCTTGTTATAATGGAAGTGGGGTAAGAAGTTGGAAAAGATTTTTTTGATTCTAGGGAAAAAATTGAGTTTCAATCCTTGTTATAATGGAAGTGGGGTAAGAAGTTATCCGCCAACGTTGTAGTTGAACGTTGGCGGAATGTTTCAATCCTTGTTATAATGGAAGTGGGGTAAGAAGTTTCGGGATTACAACCTATGATTTTTGAGGTAGTAGTGTTTCAATCCTTGTTATAATGGAAGTGGGGTAAGAAGAAAGTTAGAACTAAATATCGTTGTGCGTTGGTAGAGTTTCAATCCTTGTTATAATGGAAGTGGGGTAAGAAGGCCGTCACACATTCCGCTCTCATATCCCCAAACCCAGTTTCAATCCTTGTTATAATGGAAGTGGGGTAAGAAGTCAATGCCGCTGCAATATGTGACGATGGAGGTTCAAGTTTCAATCCTTGTTATAATGGAAGTGGGGTAAGAAGTCTATTTTCTTAGAAGATAATCTTTTTCTATGCTCAAGTTTCAATCCTTGTTATAATGGAAGTGGGGTAAGAAGTCTTGCAATATTTTTTCTTCTATTATTGCTACATCGGTTTCAATCCTTGTTATAATGGAAGTGGGGTAAGAAGATTGACCGCCCCTACCCAAAAAGACTTTTTCAGAAATGTTTCAATCCTTGTTATAATGGAAGTGGGGTAAGAAGTCGGGTTACTTCGCCAGTTTCAATATCCTCAATGACAGTTTCAATCCTTGTTATAATGGAAGTGGGGTAAGAAGATAACCCCTTGCGTCACTCCCGACATTCCCAAACCGGTTTCAATCCTTGTTATAATGGAAGTGGGGTAAGAAGAGGTTTTGATTTACCGGATAGCAACGAGAAATTCCTGTTTCAATCCTTGTTATAATGGAAGTGGGGTAAGAAGTTGATTTATCAGTTAATGAAACTATGTTTGTTCAACGTTTCAATCCTTGTTATAATGGAAGTGGGGTAAGAAGGTTAATAAGAATAAGACGAAGTAATAATTTTGGGCTTGTTTCAATCCTTGTTATAATGGAAGTGGGGTAAGAAGGTTACGAGTAGCGATTTATTCTCCTCTACCTTATCGGGTTTCAATCCTTGTTATAATGGAAGTGGGGTAAGAAGCATTCTACCCCTGCTGCCACAGGGGGGCAGTCTTTAAGTTTCAATCCTTGTTATAATGGAAGTGGGGTAAGAAGAAAAACAGAAACAGCCCCGAAATTTTAGCCTATCTACGTTTCAATCCTTGTTATAATGGAAGTGGGGTAAGAAGCACGCAACCAAGCGCAAGCCAAAAAAGAGCGTGGAAGTTTCAATCCTTGTTATAATGGAAGTGGGGTAAGAAGTTGCAAATTCTACAACATTTATTGTCACCACATTAAGTTTCAATCCTTGTTATAATGGAAGTGGGGTAAGAAGAAGAAGAAATAGCGATTCAGGAGAAAGCTAAGTCCATGTTTCAATCCTTGTTATAATGGAAGTGGGGTAAGAAGAGCCTTTGAGGTAGTCAAGCAGAAAAACGAAGCCTAGTTTCAATCCTTGTTATAATGGAAGTGGGGTAAGAAGAACCACCAACGGGCGAAGTGCCGGAGGTAGAGACGAGTTTCAATCCTTGTTATAATGGAAGTGGGGTAAGAAGACACTTCTAATTGTCAAGAACTATGGTTTAAGGTAAGTTTCAATCCTTGTTATAATGGAAGTGGGGTAAGAAGTATTTGTATTCCTACGGGAAAGCATTTTGCGATTATGGTTTCAATCCTTGTTATAATGGAAGTGGGGTAAGAAGTTTTGCAGAAAGCAACCACTCCCCTACTCCACTGTGTTTCAATCCTTGTTATAATGGAAGTGGGGTAAGAAGCATTCCTTGCGGAAACTATGTATGTCCGTTCAAAATGTTTCAATCCTTGTTATAATGGAAGTGGGGTAAGAAGAATCTGGTGAATGTATTGCCGCTTATTGGCGAAAACGTTTCAATCCTTGTTATAATGGAAGTGGGGTAAGAAGGACGATAAATGCTATTCGTAACGGCAGCTTATACTAGTTTCAATCCTTGTTATAATGGAAGTGGGGTAAGAAGGTTTCGGAAATCTCGATACACACAATATCCATACACCGTTTCAATCCTTGTTATAATGGAAGTGGGGTAAGAAGAAATCTATTTAATTATAGTAATGTCAGATGGCATTTGTTTCAATCCTTGTTATAATGGAAGTGGGGTAAGAAGTTAAAATTTTAAACTTCGCTAAAGTTGGTGGATATGGTTTCAATCCTTGTTATAATGGAAGTGGGGTAAGAAGTCCTCGCAAGGTCAGCCGTCACCGGAATATCATAAGGTTTCAATCCTTGTTATAATGGAAGTGGGGTAAGAAGCTCGCAGGTGATGACGGCGTATATGAAAACTTCCTGTTTCAATCCTTGTTATAATGGAAGTGGGGTAAGAAGAGTCGTTGACACAAGGGAGCTACTTTTTTCTTCATCGTTGTTTCAATCCTTGTTATAATGGAAGTGGGGTAAGAAGGTAGTATGACTTTCATTTGGTACGTCAAAAACTGGTGTTTCAATCCTTGTTATAATGGAAGTGGGGTAAGAAGTATAAATGATGTACTTAGGACTCATTTGATTTTCCAAGTTTCAATCCTTGTTATAATGGAAGTGGGGTAAGAAGTGTGGCGGAAATTCCCAATGCGGAAAGAAACCAAAGTTTCAATCCTTGTTATAATGGAAGTGGGGTAAGAAGTTTCATGCAGCAGCGTGCAGATATAGTCGTCAGGAGTTTCAATCCTTGTTATAATGGAAGTGGGGTAAGAAGGCGGCTACCCCTGCCGCTGATGCAGTTGCAAAATAGGTTTCAATCCTTGTTATAATGGAAGTGGGGTAAGAAGTCTCTACGGTCAACAACTGCCCGGCTTCGTAGGTGTCAGTTTCAATCCTTGTTATAATGGAAGTGGGGTAAGAAGTTATTTGTTTGGTTGTTCTTAGCTCAAATCTATGTCCGTTTCAATCCTTGTTATAATGGAAGTGGGGTAAGAAGTATCAAATTCGTGGGCGTCCGCTACCGACGCAGTTGGTTTCAATCCTTGTTATAATGGAAGTGGGGTAAGAAGAAAAACAGTTCGCATACATCTTGGTTACTTACTGTATTGTTTCAATCCTTGTTATAATGGAAGTGGGGTAAGAAGCTGAAATGACAGATACTGAGTTCTATAGAAGATTATGTTTCAATCCTTGTTATAATGGAAGTGGGGTAAGAAGGGGTGGAATGAAAAGGGAAATCTTTACTCCGAAATGTTTCAATCCTTGTTATAATGGAAGTGGGGTAAGAAGAAGTTTGTTTCCGTATATATGTCATTCTCTACGTCAGGTTTCAATCCTTGTTATAATGGAAGTGGGGTAAGAAGCATTACTCATCGTTACCTCTAAAACAGGTAAACAGGTTTCAATCCTTGTTATAATGGAAGTGGGGTAAGAAGCCCCATCTTCAACTATAAAATGCTCGCCGCTATTCAGTTTCAATCCTTGTTATAATGGAAGTGGGGTAAGAAGTATCTTTTTCTCAATACATGGAGAAACAAGAACAAATGTTTCAATCCTTGTTATAATGGAAGTGGGGTAAGAAGATAAGAGATGACCAATTCGTCATCACGTTGAACGAAGTTTCAATCCTTGTTATAATGGAAGTGGGGTAAGAAGGGGCTTTTACTGATTTTTAAACTAAAAATCTAATGAGTTTCAATCCTTGTTATAATGGAAGTGGGGTAAGAAGTCTATTTTTACAACCTTTGCATAAGTCTAAACCATGTTTCAATCCTTGTTATAATGGAAGTGGGGTAAGAAGAATAATAAAACAATAAATTAAAAGAAAAGATATGCGTTTCAATCCTTGTTATAATGGAAGTGGGGTAAGAAGTATGCGCCATTCTCACGCCCTTCGTCCGGGCACAATCGTTTCAATCCTTGTTATAATGGAAGTGGGGTAAGAAGCTCATACAGATTTCGATGATGGTTATGTCAACGCGAGTTTCAATCCTTGTTATAATGGAAGTGGGGTAAGAAGCAAATTAAATTGAAAAATGGTAGTAACTGTAAAGTATGTTTCAATCCTTGTTATAATGGAAGTGGGGTAAGAAGGAAATATGATATGTATTTGATATGCTTCATTCTGCGTTTCAATCCTTGTTATAATGGAAGTGGGGTAAGAAGCTTACCTGGCTTACCTAACGTAAAGGTTTGTTTGTAGTGTTTCAATCCTTGTTATAATGGAAGTGGGGTAAGAAGTTATATTTGGATTTCGTTCGGTTGGCTTCGTCTTTAGTTTCAATCCTTGTTATAATGGAAGTGGGGTAAGAAGTGGAATGACATTGCTTGGGAAGATATGAAGAAATTAGGTTTCAATCCTTGTTATAATGGAAGTGGGGTAAGAAGTAAAACTATTGGTTTGCGAAAAATCGAAAGTCCGACGTTTCAATCCTTGTTATAATGGAAGTGGGGTAAGAAGCGCAATAAGTCTATTGATGGACTTGTAAACTTAATGTGTTTCAATCCTTGTTATAATGGAAGTGGGGTAAGAAGCATTTCAATTGACGACTTATGTAGGAAGGATTTATGTTTCAATCCTTGTTATAATGGAAGTGGGGTAAGAAGCACTGTTGCGAATTTCTCTGTTGAACTTGGAAAACGTTTCAATCCTTGTTATAATGGAAGTGGGGTAAGAAGCATGTTTTGGGTCAGAAGGAAAAAGACGATTAAATACGTTTCAATCCTTGTTATAATGGAAGTGGGGTAAGAAGTTGGTGAAGTAGCGTAGTTGTGTTTGTTGAAAATGTCGTTTCAATCCTTGTTATAATGGAAGTGGGGTAAGAAGCAAATATCCTGCATGTTCGGAGGGCAGTATATTTCTTGTTTCAATCCTTGTTATAATGGAAGTGGGGTAAGAAGACCAAGAATCTGGTGACTGTGCGTTCCACGAGGCTATGTTTCAATCCTTGTTATAATGGAAGTGGGGTAAGAAGCTCCTGCCAACTCAAATGGTGGCATTGAAAATTATACTTGTTTCAATCCTTGTTATAATGGAAGTGGGGTAAGAAGGATGTCTTCGGGCATTGACCTCTGCATAACCGCCTTGTTTCAATCCTTGTTATAATGGAAGTGGGGTAAGAAGAGGCTTTTTCAACCATTTCTCCACCGCCGTATCGCTGTTTCAATCCTTGTTATAATGGAAGTGGGGTAAGAAGACGAAAACATCGCGCCCGGCATCACGCCTGGCCAACTGTTTCAATCCTTGTTATAATGGAAGTGGGGTAAGAAGAATTTCTTCTATACCACAATACAGATTAATATCATGTTTCAATCCTTGTTATAATGGAAGTGGGGTAAGAAGCGCCGCTATGATGTATCAATTCGGCTACGAATACCTGTTTCAATCCTTGTTATAATGGAAGTGGGGTAAGAAGAAAGTATGCAACAACTCCTATCATTGATGCAAAAATGTTTCAATCCTTGTTATAATGGAAGTGGGGTAAGAAGCAATAGCCATTTTGTAATTGTCGAATCTGTCTTTTAGTTTCAATCCTTGTTATAATGGAAGTGGGGTAAGAAGAAGAAAGCAGGGCGTCAATGATTTATTAGCTGTATTGTTTCAATCCTTGTTATAATGGAAGTGGGGTAAGAAGTCAGTTGGGAGATATTTGACTTTTTCAACATTTTTGGGTTTCAATCCTTGTTATAATGGAAGTGGGGTAAGAAGCTTGGTATTAACGAAATATACGAAGACCTATTTGTCAGTTTCAATCCTTGTTATAATGGAAGTGGGGTAAGAAGTTTCTGTGTGTGAGTATATCCTCACCGTTTGATAAATGTTTCAATCCTTGTTATAATGGAAGTGGGGTAAGAAGAGCGCGATACTGTGTAGTATCGCGCTTTTCGATTCGGTTTCAATCCTTGTTATAATGGAAGTGGGGTAAGAAGTTGTAATGTGTCTTGCATTCATCCTTATGTTTGTAATTGTTTCAATCCTTGTTATAATGGAAGTGGGGTAAGAAGTAAAAGTACTCCTGATTTAATCTTAACTGTCCAGTGTTTCAATCCTTGTTATAATGGAAGTGGGGTAAGAAGTTCCTTCCTTGACATGACAATGCGATACCGCGCGAAAGTTTCAATCCTTGTTATAATGGAAGTGGGGTAAGAAGTCAAAGTGTCAAACTAAGGCTTAAAAGCCTGATACTGTTTCAATCCTTGTTATAATGGAAGTGGGGTAAGAAGGACGTTATTTCTTTGTGTGGAATGTATATCTTCCAGTTTCAATCCTTGTTATAATGGAAGTGGGGTAAGAAGAATCTAAGAAGGCAGCGGAACTGCAATTGGCGGGTAGTTTCAATCCTTGTTATAATGGAAGTGGGGTAAGAAGCGTAATTCATCAGGTTTTTCCATTAATATATTGTAGTTTCAATCCTTGTTATAATGGAAGTGGGGTAAGAAGGTGCATCACCACGCCACCAAGCAACACGCCCATCAAGTTTCAATCCTTGTTATAATGGAAGTGGGGTAAGAAGGGCAAATGCTCCAATGCCGAATACCGAGATGGCGAGTTTCAATCCTTGTTATAATGGAAGTGGGGTAAGAAGCATAACCTTTTTGAAGGTAGTAAGTATTGTAAGACTTGTTTCAATCCTTGTTATAATGGAAGTGGGGTAAGAAGTTTGAAAAAAAAGCCACGATTTGTACGTCGTGGCTTAGTTTCAATCCTTGTTATAATGGAAGTGGGGTAAGAAGCTTATTCGACCTGATGAACGTACAACCGATAGACCCGTTTCAATCCTTGTTATAATGGAAGTGGGGTAAGAAGTAAAGCTGTTTAGCATTACGGTTATTTAGGATTCCCGGGTTTCAATCCTTGTTATAATGGAAGTGGGGTAAGAAGTCGCCTTCGTCATGCAGCATGAGACGCTTGACTACCGTTTCAATCCTTGTTATAATGGAAGTGGGGTAAGAAGAACCCACTTGCCAACGCCCCACCCTCTAAACGCATCGTTTCAATCCTTGTTATAATGGAAGTGGGGTAAGAAGATTGATTTATTTTAATTATGTGTCTAATTTGGTTTAGTTTCAATCCTTGTTATAATGGAAGTGGGGTAAGAAGAATGATGTGTGCCGATATTTGCAAGAAAAAGAACTACGTTTCAATCCTTGTTATAATGGAAGTGGGGTAAGAAGTTTCACATTTTGCATTTTCCGACCAACCTAATTCACCGTTTCAATCCTTGTTATAATGGAAGTGGGGTAAGAAGCGCCTTATCACTGGAGATTGAGTGCTACGGGACGAGCGTTTCAATCCTTGTTATAATGGAAGTGGGGTAAGAAGCTGATAAGGCTCGCATCCGACGGTACGTTTTTTGCGTTTCAATCCTTGTTATAATGGAAGTGGGGTAAGAAGTGGGAAAGCTATCGCGCACACTCTAAGTTCCTTAAGTTTCAATCCTTGTTATAATGGAAGTGGGGTAAGAAGAATAATCACATTAAACCCTTAGAGTTCGACCTGCAAGTTTCAATCCTTGTTATAATGGAAGTGGGGTAAGAAGCGTAATACTGCCCATTACTCGCGAACATCAACTTAGGGTTTCAATCCTTGTTATAATGGAAGTGGGGTAAGAAGACAAATCGAATTCAATTCCAAAGATATTCGTTTCATGTTTCAATCCTTGTTATAATGGAAGTGGGGTAAGAAGCCGCAGATGGTTTCCTGACAATCCGAGTGCATACGAGGTTTCAATCCTTGTTATAATGGAAGTGGGGTAAGAAGTGACAATGCGACATTTACGGGCGTATTATCCACTGAGTTTCAATCCTTGTTATAATGGAAGTGGGGTAAGAAGCAAATCGAATTCAATTCCAAAGATATTCGTTTCATGTTTCAATCCTTGTTATAATGGAAGTGGGGTAAGAAGTCTTTAATTGGTATATTATTATCAATAATTTTATATGTTTCAATCCTTGTTATAATGGAAGTGGGGTAAGAAGCTTGTCCGATGACCCGACCTATGAAATTGGCATTGGGTTTCAATCCTTGTTATAATGGAAGTGGGGTAAGAAGACTTATCGTTCCGAAAGCAGCCACTGCGTTTTTTGCGTTTCAATCCTTGTTATAATGGAAGTGGGGTAAGAAGGGTGATTAAGATAAGAGAATGAAAAAAGCCCTGCCGGTTTCAATCCTTGTTATAATGGAAGTGGGGTAAGAAGTGGGCTTCCTGATAATTTCTTGATGAACCGGAATTGTGTTTCAATCCTTGTTATAATGGAAGTGGGGTAAGAAGAATACAGTTCGCCAAGCACAGGCTCAGGGCGCGAACTGTTTCAATCCTTGTTATAATGGAAGTGGGGTAAGAAGCGAATCTATGCAGCCGCTTTTCGAGTTCGCGAAAATGTTTCAATCCTTGTTATAATGGAAGTGGGGTAAGAAGTTTCAAGGCCGCTCTTAAAACCGGCGAGCAAATTTTGTTTCAATCCTTGTTATAATGGAAGTGGGGTAAGAAGTCTGTACACCATCTTTTCTTACTCCACTTTTAGCTTGCGTTTCAATCCTTGTTATAATGGAAGTGGGGTAAGAAGAAAAAACAACATTTACATCTTGACTACCAACACTCACGTTTCAATCCTTGTTATAATGGAAGTGGGGTAAGAAGTAATAGTAATGGTAGGACAAGAACTCAAAGAAATAAGTTTCAATCCTTGTTATAATGGAAGTGGGGTAAGAAGTAGGTCGCGTGACCAGGTGGCGTTTCGGGATGCCCGCGTTTCAATCCTTGTTATAATGGAAGTGGGGTAAGAAGTTACATACTTTCCACTATAACAAGGATTGAATATGAGTTTCAATCCTTGTTATAATGGAAGTGGGGTAAGAAGCAAAATTAAATCTACCCATATCGGGCGTTTTCGCTTGTTTCAATCCTTGTTATAATGGAAGTGGGGTAAGAAGCCGTAAAAGGAAAGCATTATAAGATTGAAACGATTATGTTTCAATCCTTGTTATAATGGAAGTGGGGTAAGAAGTACCGTTTCCCTCAAGCTCGAAAGATGCTTGATATAGTTTCAATCCTTGTTATAATGGAAGTGGGGTAAGAAGGATTTAGATTCGTACTCGTGCGCGAATCTAAAGTCTGTTTCAATCCTTGTTATAATGGAAGTGGGGTAAGAAGAATTGGCAAAATTCAATAAGGAATTTGTCGCGATTGTTTCAATCCTTGTTATAATGGAAGTGGGGTAAGAAGTAAACGCAAATCGAAGGGCTGTTTTTTCCAAAAATCGTTTCAATCCTTGTTATAATGGAAGTGGGGTAAGAAGTGGACGTGTTGCCGATTCAGAACTTCGCCAGTGCAAAGTTTCAATCCTTGTTATAATGGAAGTGGGGTAAGAAGCGTTCAGTCGTTCACGCTTACAATTCCACCCGAAAGTTTCAATCCTTGTTATAATGGAAGTGGGGTAAGAAGAGTTGTTTTATTTTGCCTATTGTGGTGGCAAAATTGTTTCAATCCTTGTTATAATGGAAGTGGGGTAAGAAGATGAATTATACCAAGTGCAAGAAATTCAAGCACTTGAGTTTCAATCCTTGTTATAATGGAAGTGGGGTAAGAAGAATCAAAATTTGCGTACCTTAGTGTCACGGGAGATAAGTTTCAATCCTTGTTATAATGGAAGTGGGGTAAGAAGAATTATGCACAAATTCAATCAAAATTTTGCGGACATGTTTCAATCCTTGTTATAATGGAAGTGGGGTAAGAAGGCCCTGCGAAAGTTCTCAGGATTGCTTTTGCTGGAGTTTCAATCCTTGTTATAATGGAAGTGGGGTAAGAAGTTTTGGCAGAGCAAAAAACCAAAGGCAATCATTTTGGGTTTCAATCCTTGTTATAATGGAAGTGGGGTAAGAAGAAACGGGCGGTACTGCCCGATGAAGGTGACTCAAGGTTTCAATCCTTGTTATAATGGAAGTGGGGTAAGAAGCGGTTTTTACACCTTTCCCCGAAGCCAAATCATTCAAGTTTCAATCCTTGTTATAATGGAAGTGGGGTAAGAAGTAGAGCGCACCCGAAAAGACAAGCGATGCTGCCTATGTTTCAATCCTTGTTATAATGGAAGTGGGGTAAGAAGGGGAAATGTGCGCGACACAAAAAGTGTCGTATTTTTTGTTTCAATCCTTGTTATAATGGAAGTGGGGTAAGAAGAAAAATACGAACTCGCGTACTGAATAAATTGAAAAGTTTCAATCCTTGTTATAATGGAAGTGGGGTAAGAAGTACTTATAGTGCCTAATGCAGCCACTGCGTTTCGTGGTTTCAATCCTTGTTATAATGGAAGTGGGGTAAGAAGCTTGGTCGAACTCACCAACAGCGTAGCATCATCCGGTTTCAATCCTTGTTATAATGGAAGTGGGGTAAGAAGCGTAAAAGGAAAGCATTATAAGATTGAAACGATTATGTTTCAATCCTTGTTATAATGGAAGTGGGGTAAGAAGCCTCTGCCGAACCCGTGGACGGGAAATATAATATCGTTTCAATCCTTGTTATAATGGAAGTGGGGTAAGAAGTACAAAAACGCAAAGGACGTAGTAACCATTTTCATGTTTCAATCCTTGTTATAATGGAAGTGGGGTAAGAAGCATTATACGCCGAATCTATACGCGATATATCTATCGTGTTTCAATCCTTGTTATAATGGAAGTGGGGTAAGAAGGAATTTGCACGAGAATTTGAAATTGGCAAGCATGGCCTGTTTCAATCCTTGTTATAATGGAAGTGGGGTAAGAAGTTGTTTGTATAATGTTTTTTCGGCACTTTCTATCGTGTTTCAATCCTTGTTATAATGGAAGTGGGGTAAGAAGATCTAATATTAAACCGTCCGACTTTTCGGGCGGTTTTGTTTCAATCCTTGTTATAATGGAAGTGGGGTAAGAAGCGCCCTGCACGCCCTTAATGTAGCCGTTTGGGTCGGGTTTCAATCCTTGTTATAATGGAAGTGGGGTAAGAAGCAAAGGAGGGTTTGGGATTGGTAAGAATCATTCTAGTTTCAATCCTTGTTATAATGGAAGTGGGGTAAGAAGGCTTCATTCTCTGCCTTTTTTACAGCATCCGCTTGTGGTTTCAATCCTTGTTATAATGGAAGTGGGGTAAGAAGTTGAAAATACGCCCTGTAAGGTTTTCTTTTCAATCGTTTCAATCCTTGTTATAATGGAAGTGGGGTAAGAAGTCAAGTCGCTTTTATAGGTAGGTTGCGGTAAGTTTTTCGTTTCAATCCTTGTTATAATGGAAGTGGGGTAAGAAGTTACCGTAACGCTCTAAACAGGCTACCGAGAACAGCGGTTTCAATCCTTGTTATAATGGAAGTGGGGTAAGAAGTTTGAAGGATGTTTTAGGTTATTTCTGAATAATTCCTGTTTCAATCCTTGTTATAATGGAAGTGGGGTAAGAAGGATGTCGCGCCTATTCGTATTCCACTACAAAACGACGTTTCAATCCTTGTTATAATGGAAGTGGGGTAAGAAGACGGCATCATAGCGGCGATAATAGAGCGTTTCGCTTCGTTTCAATCCTTGTTATAATGGAAGTGGGGTAAGAAGCTATCAGCGAAGGTACATATACTACGACAAACGACGTTTCAATCCTTGTTATAATGGAAGTGGGGTAAGAAGTTTCAACAAGTTCAACCGTTTTTGCTATCCTTGCATGTTTCAATCCTTGTTATAATGGAAGTGGGGTAAGAAGGGTGCAACTCGGCTAAACCGTTGCCGATGTAACCTAGTTTCAATCCTTGTTATAATGGAAGTGGGGTAAGAAGGCTAAAAACCGTTTCACCTTCATTTGAGTAAAGATGGTTTCAATCCTTGTTATAATGGAAGTGGGGTAAGAAGTCATTTTAGGGTCAATTTCGTTACACCCTATTACGTGTTTCAATCCTTGTTATAATGGAAGTGGGGTAAGAAGGTTTGATTTGCGTGCCGTTTTCAATAGAAAATTTGCAGTTTCAATCCTTGTTATAATGGAAGTGGGGTAAGAAGCTTTAGTGTCAATTTCGCATCTGGCTCATTCACTGCGTTTCAATCCTTGTTATAATGGAAGTGGGGTAAGAAGAAGCCCGAACCCGAACCGGTCCAGATTGTCAACAAGTTTCAATCCTTGTTATAATGGAAGTGGGGTAAGAAGTTTACCGTCAACGATAAAAACAGGCTTTCCATCTTGTTTCAATCCTTGTTATAATGGAAGTGGGGTAAGAAGGGTGTATGTAATAATATCCCGTCGAAAGGATGCCAGTTTCAATCCTTGTTATAATGGAAGTGGGGTAAGAAGTAAAGGCAATGCAAAGATACGAATTAATTTGGGTTTTGTTTCAATCCTTGTTATAATGGAAGTGGGGTAAGAAGCTTTACTTGCGTCTCCACAGTAATTATTGGTTATTTGTTTCAATCCTTGTTATAATGGAAGTGGGGTAAGAAGTCCATTACGCGAATTATTATGTCAGCAAGCTCATCTTGTTTCAATCCTTGTTATAATGGAAGTGGGGTAAGAAGCACCAAATCGCGCCACGAATAGAAACCGATTTTACTGTTTCAATCCTTGTTATAATGGAAGTGGGGTAAGAAGACTCCACTATATTTTGAGGTCGAATAATAAAATTATGTTTCAATCCTTGTTATAATGGAAGTGGGGTAAGAAGAAAACATAGAGCCGTAAAAGACAGCACCACACACACGTTTCAATCCTTGTTATAATGGAAGTGGGGTAAGAAGTAGCTGCATAAAGTGGGCGCATGAATATCTTAATATGTTTCAATCCTTGTTATAATGGAAGTGGGGTAAGAAGTTTTTCCGACCTCCATATTTTAGCCAAACTGTCGCGGTTTCAATCCTTGTTATAATGGAAGTGGGGTAAGAAGTTTGTATCAGAAAGCAGAAAGGAATTACAAACAATGTTTCAATCCTTGTTATAATGGAAGTGGGGTAAGAAGTTTTATTTACCATGCAACTATTTACCTAATTATTTTGTTTCAATCCTTGTTATAATGGAAGTGGGGTAAGAAGTTGCAAGCCCGTTGTCAATGCTATTGCCCCCACTTGGTTTCAATCCTTGTTATAATGGAAGTGGGGTAAGAAGTGTAACATAACTCGTAAGGATTCAATACGTAGTTACGTTTCAATCCTTGTTATAATGGAAGTGGGGTAAGAAGTCAATGCCTTTTGAAATTGATTTGCCTTATTTTCAAGTTTCAATCCTTGTTATAATGGAAGTGGGGTAAGAAGAATATACAGCGAATAAACGAGAATAGCAAATTTAATGTTTCAATCCTTGTTATAATGGAAGTGGGGTAAGAAGAATTAATGTCACTTGTACATCGCCAATTTCAAGTTTGTTTCAATCCTTGTTATAATGGAAGTGGGGTAAGAAGGTCGGCATATTTGCCACCCGTCTCAAAATCTGAATCAAGTTTCAATCCTTGTTATAATGGAAGTGGGGTAAGAAGAATGTCCATAAAAGGGCTTTAAATTAAAAATATACTGTTTCAATCCTTGTTATAATGGAAGTGGGGTAAGAAGTTCCTTAGACCTCTACGATAATACACGCTTGGCATTATCGTTTCAATCCTTGTTATAATGGAAGTGGGGTAAGAAGTCTGTACTGCAATGTTCGGGAATAATCAATATCCATCGTTTCAATCCTTGTTATAATGGAAGTGGGGTAAGAAGTTATCAAAACTTAAATCAAATTATTATTATGTTATGTTTCAATCCTTGTTATAATGGAAGTGGGGTAAGAAGAAACGTCTACCGCCGGACCCACGCCAAAAACACCTGTTTCAATCCTTGTTATAATGGAAGTGGGGTAAGAAGTCCAATATTAAACCGTCCGACTTTTCGGACGGTTTTGTTTCAATCCTTGTTATAATGGAAGTGGGGTAAGAAGTACCCATGTCAATATCTTCCATCTCTAACCACTCACGTTTCAATCCTTGTTATAATGGAAGTGGGGTAAGAAGTATCGTTATCAATACCGAGCCGTGCCGTTTCATTTATGTTTCAATCCTTGTTATAATGGAAGTGGGGTAAGAAGTTGATGAATTTACAAGTGTGGTTGATAGAAATGTTGCGTTTCAATCCTTGTTATAATGGAAGTGGGGTAAGAAGCGCCCTTAAAGTAGCGAACTACGGCGTAATACGTTTGTTTCAATCCTTGTTATAATGGAAGTGGGGTAAGAAGTGAGCGCGTTATTTAGCTTTGTTTCGCTCAAAATTTGTTTCAATCCTTGTTATAATGGAAGTGGGGTAAGAAGCCGTAATATGCGCCAAGATAATACAAATCAATTAGT
>Ga0209187_1002246_pt1 | contig 18921 bp, 16 predicted proteins | sample BantaG_FD_187430 | JGI IMG/M metagenome (GOLD analysis project Ga0209187, IMG submission 187430) | Marine algal microbial communities from Bantry Bay, Ireland - BantryBay_4 metaG (SPAdes) (version 2) | ecosystem: Host-associated > Algae > Red algae > Unclassified | place: Bantry Bay, Ireland...
CAGAAGTGATCGCTATGTATATGCGTGGGGAGATTCGGTAAAGTCAGCTTGTCAACTTCTTAAATTTTACAATTAAGTTTTAGACTTAAGCCCTTTTCACGCTATACAATTTTCATTTGAGAATTAATGTATACAATCCATATGCTTTCCTCATCATATGTCCCTTTATTATTGGATAAATTAAATTGGTATAATATGAATTCTAAAACAAATTTGTTTTGGAAAACACTCCAAAATCTTTCGAAAAAATCTTTTCTCGACAATTTAGCATGTTTTGAAATCACAATGTTAATAGAAAAAACCACCCTTTTGGGGGACAAAAACACAAGTATTACCAACGTACCTTTACGCTATCATAAAAATTCAACATAATGAATACAATACTATCAATCAAATTATGCCTTTTTCTCAGTTTGTTTACTTGCATCCTCACAGACATCTCCGCCCAAGAGCTCAATGTCAAAAAGAATGCGAACGACGAAATCATGGTCGAACCGCTGAATCCCTCAGAGTCGACTTTTTTTGGAAAGGATGCTGGAGTGAAAAATATAGGAATTGAAAATACCTTTATTGGAGTAGAAGCAGGAAAGAGTAATACCAATGGTGATAATAATACCTTTATTGGAACATCAGCAGGAAGGGATAATACTGATGGTTTTTCTAATACTTTTATTGGAGTAGAAGCAGGAAGGGATAATACTAATGGTTCTTCTAATATCTTTATTGGAAGATCAGCAGGAAGGGATAATACTGCTGGTTCTTCTAATATCTTTATTGGAACATTCTCAGGAAGTGGTAATACTAATGGTTTTTCTAATACTTTCTTGGGAGATTTTGCAGGGCAGGATAATTCTACAGGTTATCAAAATACATTTATTGGAGCATTTGCAGGAGCGGATAATACAGAAGGTGTATTTAACACCTTTGTAGGTAGTAAAGCTGGTCTATTTAATACTACAGGATCTGAAAATACCTTTATTGGAAGATCCGCAGGACGTAATAACACAGAAGGTGAGTTTAACACCTTTGTAGGTAGTCTAGCGGGACAGGATAATTCTGCAGGTATTCAAAATACATTTATTGGAGGATCAGCAGGAGCGAATAATACAGTAGGTAATTTTAACACCTTTATAGGTAGTCTAGCGGGAGAGGATAATTCTACAGGTGAACTAAATACATTCATTGGAGAATCAGCAGGAGCGAATAATACAGAAGGTTTTTCTAACACCTTTGTAGGTAGTAAAGCTGGTCGATCTAATACTGCAGGAATTCAAAATACCTTTATTGGAGTAGAAGCAGGAAAGAGTAATACCAATGGTTATAATAATACCTTTATTGGAAGATCAGCAGGAAGGAATAATATTGGTGGTTTTTCTAATACTTTCTTGGGAGTTTTTGCAGGAGAGAGTAATACCAATGGTGATAATAATACCTTTATTGGAAGATCAGCAGGAAGGGATAATATTGATGGTTTTTCTAATACTTTCTTGGGAGATTTAGCAGGAGAGAGTAATTCTTCAGGCCAACAAAACACATTTATAGGTAGGAGTGCAGGTCGTCTAAACTCAACAGCTAACTATAATACCATCATAGGATCTTTTGCTGGTGCTGCAAATACTACAGGATACGATAATACATTTTTAGGGCAAGCCGCGGGAAATGTAAATACAACTGGTTTCCTTAATACCTTGATAGGACGTAATGCAGGTAGTAGCAATACGACTGGAAGTTCTAATACTATGGTTGGAAGTTTTGCTGGAAGGACTACTACTACAGGGTTAAATAACACCTTTATTGGTGTATCTGCCGGTAACAAAAATATCGGTGGAGCTGACAATACTTATCTAGGAGCAGATGCTGGCTTTGACAACGTTAATGGATCTGGAAATGTCTTTATTGGCAGTGAAGCTGGGGCGAATGAGACAGGAAGTAATAAATTATATATTTCCAATAATTCTGCAGGAGCGGATAATGCCTTGATCTCTGGGGACTTTGATGCTAAAAGTTTAAGATTCAATGGACGATTAGCAATGAATCATGCGCCTTCGTTTGCAACAATGCATATAAAATCATCTGGATTAAATCCATATATCCTAGACCTTGAAAATGAAGCTGGGGATTTGAAATTTAGGGTAAAAGAGGAGCACGGAGAAGTTTATGTCTCAGATAAACTAGGGATCGGAGAAGAAGCACCTGACGGTCAGTTGCATATTACTTCTGATGGCGATGCATTGATGATTATAGAGGCTGATGCTGATAATACGAATGAAGCCGACAATCCTCAAATATTATTTAAGCAAGATGGTGGTATAACTAACACAACAATTGGTTTTGATGAAAATATTTTTGGGGCCAATTATTTTGGAATATCAACAAGTAATAATTCTTACGCATTAGTAATTTCAACTACTGGTGCAATGGGAATCGGCACAAAAGATTTAGCAAGCGGATATCGGTTATCAGTAGCTGGTAAAATTGCTGCTACTGAAATATTGCTTGAGCCACAAGCAAATTGGCCAGACTATGTTTTTGAAGAGGACTATGAGCTCATGCCACTAAAAGAAGTAGAAGCCTCAATAGAGCTAAATGGTCATCTACCAGGGATTCCATCTGCTGCCGAAGTCGAAGAAAATGGCTTGAAACTGGGTGCTATGCAAGTGAAGATGATGGAAAAAATAGAAGAGCTCACCTTGCACTTGATAGAAATGAATAAGAAAATCCAAGCGCATGAAGAGGAGATAAAAAGACTTAACGAACTAAGAAATCATTAAATTGACCTATATAATCACAGATATAAAATCATTTGGATTAAATCCATATATCCTACACCTTGAAAATGATGCTGGGGACGTGAAATTTATGGTATAACAGGAGCACGGAGAAGCTTATGTTTCAGATATACTAGTGATCGGAGAAAAAGCACCTGATACGCAATTGCATATTATATCATTTCAATTATAATTGAAATGATATAATTGCAATGCTAAGCCGCAGCAACTTACAAAAGAGATTATCTACTCAACTTATAAAAAGTTCCTTCAGACCAAGTTCTTTGTGTTCCTAAAGTCACTATTCACCATTTTTTTTTAATCACTGAAGTTCGAAGAGCGTAAATGACACTACTGAAAAACCACCTTTTTGGGGGACAAAAACACAATTATTACCAACCTACCTTTACGCTAGCATAAAAGTCTAAGAGAATGAATACAAAACTATCAATCAAATTATTCCTTACATCCAATACCCCTTATTTTTGTGACAACTAAATTTTTTGAAACATGTACCTAAGCATTATAGAAGATAATAAATCGATCCGTGATGGAGTAGGAACTTTTATAGGTTTTCAAGAGGACATGGAATTGGTAGTCGCTACCGATTCCGTGGAATCTTTCTTAAAAAGTATAGATAAATCCGATATCCAGCAACCAGATATATTACTTTTAGATATTGGCTTGCCAGGAATTTCTGGAGTAGAGGGTATACCTTATATCTTAGAGAAATTGCCAGATCTTGACATTATCATGTTGACTACTTACGAGGAGGAAACTGTGATTCTTAAAGCAATCTGTGGAGGCGCTTGCTCATATTTATCGAAGCGTGCTAGTCTAGATGAAATAATAGAAGCAATCAGAATTGTAGGTAATGGAGGATCATATATGTCTCCGGTGATAGCTCGTGAAATTGTCCAATATCTCATGGGTGGTCAGGTAAGCAAAGCAACCATGCTAACCAAGCGCCAAAAAAGTATACTTCAGGAACTAGTCAAAGGAAAAACATACAACGCTATCGCAAAGGATCTATTCATTTCGCCAGAGACTGTGAAATCTCATATTAAAAAGATGTACAAAGCTTTGCATATCAATAGCAAGGCAGAAGCTATCGCTATGTATCTGAGAGGTGAGATCAAATAACTTATATTAAAATAGGGATATTCCATGGATTAAATATCCTTTATTTATATGGCTAATTAGTCTTCTACTACTGAACAATTACACCTTTTTTCAATGATTATACGTAAATACGAAGTAATATTTTTCAATTGAACTTTTCGCTAACCCAAGTGTGGCTTGTTTCGAAGAGCCAAACGCACGGAGACGAATGCGCTGGGCGTTCATTTTGGCTTGGCCTCCAGCGCTTACTAGCGTAAACCTTCGGCAAAAGCGATTCATAGAACTTAGGCGTTTTGCTTTGCAATTATGTAATTGGTTTGATTACTTTTGAAAGTCCCTTACATAATATTGGTGGAACAGCAATAAGTGATTCAATCTATTCTAAAGCTCCTAACACAATAAATTTTTATTAATAATTCTTAGATAGGTAGCTCCCATAGTTACCATAAACTGATTTTTCATGAAACAAAATTCACAATTTGTACAAGGCTCGCTATGCCTAGCTTTTAGCAACATTTATGCCCAAAATATTCCTAATGAATATTATCAAAATGAAGTTCATTTTAGATTGGCATTATTATTCAGTAAGTCTACAGTCAATAAGCTCTTCAATGAGTGCTAAATCAACTGTAATTAGAGCTTTCAATTGAGCATTAATGCAACTGGTGGGACGATGCCGTGGCTGAATCATTTTTTTTTAAACGATCAAGGTTAAATCAATCTATAAGCATCAATTTAAGAGTTTAAGTAAGCCTACACCTCTAACCCTCATTTATAAATGCAAATACTCTCATATCTGTAAGCAATTGTAAACAGTATTTTGGATTATTTATTTATTTCTAATAGCACCTGAAACCCATTCTCACGACTAATCACTAACTTACCCGCTATTCTCACTGCCCTCATCTTCATGTTAGAGATGCCCTGTCCGTCAGAATTTACTTGTGGTTCAGCTGAGGATGATTGATGCGAAACCCCATTATCATAAATACGTAATTGTAATTTATCTCCATTATTCTTGAATGAAATGTCAACATGCTGAGCATTAGAATGCTTAACGATATTAGTAATGGCTTCCTTGAAAATCAAATAGATATTCTGGCGCACATTAGGGAGAATTTTCTCTTCTGCCATCAATTCATCGGATTCAAAAGTATATTCAATGTTTACTCTGCTAAGTGATTTTTCCGAAAATACTCGCATCCGGTCAATCAGGTTTTTGAATCGATCTTTTCTTGGATCCATTGCCCATACGGTATCTCTCATGAGTTCCATAGCTTCTCTGCTCATATCACTCATTTCTGAAAGCTTCGGCTTGTATTTTTCAGAAACCATATTTGCCATTAATTCGGATTGTATGGCAAGTCCACCTAATATACTTCCTACATCATCGTGGAGGTCACTAGAAATCTTAGTTCTAAGCGTCAACAGATCCTTTTCATGAGCCAATTTTCGACGATATCGATTTCGCATAATTAGCGAAATAATTACAAGTAACAATAACACAAATAAAGCTATCACCCATGGCCTTTTATACCAAAACTGCGACTTTATAATTGTTAAGCTGGTAAATTCTTTTACCTCATGAAATGGACTGGTTTGGGCTTTTAATTCTATCGTAAACTTTCCAGCAGGTAAGGAATAAATGTCCATTCTTCCTTCAGGAGACAGGATACTCCATTCATCTTGCAAGCCTACTACTCTATACTTGTAGTAAATTTCATCCATTGAAGGACTTGAAAATGACATGGTAAAATTGTGATCTGCAGGACCCAAGTTAATTTCTTGCTTATCAGACCAATCATGAATCACGCTCTCATAAGCCTTCTTGTCTTCTTTATAATAGTGAAGTTCATATATGATAGGTGCAGCTACTTCCTTAATGTCTAGTTCAAAAGAAAGCTCTTCAGGAAGAAATGAATACAGTCCATTTACAGTTCCTACATAAAACCTCCCATCTTTTGCTCTGTACGCTGAATTCCTATTAAACTCTTTATCCGCCAAAGGATGACCCTTAACTAGCGTTTTAAATTTAGTAGTCTCAGTATCAAATAACACAAGACCATGATCTGTGCCAAGATATAATTGGCCATGTTCGTCATGAAGAATGAAGTAGATAACCCTGGATAGAAATTTACCTTTATCGCTAGCATAGGGAATATCAAAAATCTCGGTAGTATTGGTATTTAAATTTAAAACACCAAGTCCTACTTGTGAGCCGAAGTATACTTGATCCCCCATTATATGCAATTCATATAAATAATCATCCTCAAACTGAAGCCCTAGCTCTTGAATCGGATATTGCTTTTCAATATTTCCTAATCGATCTATCTTTAAAATGCCATCTTGATCCGTAGTCATCCAAAAGAAGCCTTCTTTATCTTGCTCAAGCGAAGAGGATGAGATTCCACCAACATTTTGGATTTTACCAAAGGAGAAGGTTTCATCTGTTGGAAGCACATGCTTTACCCATTCGTTACTAAACCAGAAAAACATCCATAAAGTATCTTGTTCTAAATAATGATTGACATGAGCACCATGATAAGGGTAATGAATAAATGATTGGTCATCGGTCTCAAGGTCATATACACTACAATTCCAAATCAATTGATCCTTATAATATGTAAGACTGTACGTTGACTCTTTTATCTTTGGGACAGTAAGGGTATTTTTGAAGGCTGTAAATTGACCACTACCCTTAGATTTTATAGCAACGCCAGTATAAAAGGAAGCATATATATTTCCCATATCATCTTCAGTAATTTGTCGCATACTGGTGATTGATTTACCACTTTTGATAGGTTCAGCAAAATCTTCTTCCTTTGGTAATTTTGTCTTCAATCTGATCAATGAATTGGAATATAGAATGTAAATAGATTTATCACTGGTTTGAAGAATGGATTCAATGCCTCCTTTAAGTGTACTCTGTGCGATGTCCTGAGCTAGTTGGTCGACTACAACACCATAGTCTTCTAATACCTTTTTATTTATATTATAATACAGTACATTCCGTAGTCGATCAGTTAGCCAAGTATTACTTCCCAACTTTGTACTATACGCTACAGCCTTATCGAAATTTGCCAATGCTTTTACAGAAGCTTTCGTTTTATCATATACGGAATTTATTATCTGCTCCTGTATGAGATTACCATTTTTATCTACACTCACAATACTGTTGAGGGTATAAACCAGCTGTTGCTGGGGTGAATGATTTATTATGGTGTGAATCTCGTCATAATCTATAGTTTGGGGGTCAAATTTATCATTGGTGAAACTTGAAACTTGTAAACTGTCTCCAATGAGATGAACCGCATAAATATGTTCATATGAAGAAAAGATATATGGCTTTATATTTTTCTCAATAGGGGAAATAATTTTTTTGATTTGTCTTTCTTTTGTATCAAATTGAATGACCCTTCCCGTAACATGTTCCACAGTCCACAGATGACGACCATTGTCATTTGTAGCAAGTGACTTATAACCCGTTCCTAGATCTGATAGAAAAATGCTATCTTTTGTATGTTGGTTGTTATAATGGATTAACTTATGACCATCCAAACACGTCAGACCCTTATAAGAGGACATCCATAGGAAGCCATCAGGATCTTCTACGATGCCAGTTAGGTAAGTAAATTGGGCCAGCTCCTCAGGTAATATCATTTCTACATCATATGTGAGAGACTCACTTTGCTGAGCATGAATTTTCGCTCCAAATATTAAAACAAATAAAAGCACATACCACCGAAACATGGGTGTAAGATAATAGATTATTATTAATGCTCAATTATAAAAATTATAAACTGTGTATGACAAATTGCACTAAGCTGCAGCTTTGATAATTTCGTTGATTTTATCCCAAGCATTGCTTTTACTTTCAACCCAATTCCATATCCAAGTGGCTCCATCTATAATTATTACTTTATTATAGCCAACCAAAAGACGCTCTAGTTTTTGGGAAAAATTCTTTGACACTACCCATATGACTAACATGTACTAACTCCATTACTTCATTTTTTTTGGAGTTGATCGGTATAAAACTACGATTGCTAATTATTCGCCCAAGCTTAATTTCTTGTTGCAAATCAAAGTCTAATTACATTAAATTTTAAATTCTAATATCTTATTTTACACCAGTTACATATTCCAGAATATCTCCTGGTTGGCATTCTAACACCGCACAAATAGCTTGCAATGTCGAAAATCGAATTGCCTTCGCCTTACCAGTCTTTAAAATAGAAAGATTAGCCGTGGTGATTCCTATTTTTTGGGCTAGTTCATTGCTCTTCATTTGCCGTTTGGCAAGCACGACATCTAGATTGATTATGATGCTCATATGGTTAGATCATTTTCACTTTTTAATGAAATTCCATTCTTTATAACGCTACTAAGTAGTATGAAAAATAGACCAAGTATAAGGATGAAAATCGATGATTCAAATCCATTAAAATCAAACCCTAAAGAAAACTGCCCATCATAGACAATCTTACTATATTGTTCTCTGACAAGACTGACCAACTTATACAATATCATCGAAACACCTGTTTGTTTTAGATTTAATGAAACTATAGAGCTAAACATTTCATTCTTAATCATTCTTAATGTAGCTTTTCTAAGGTGATGTATACACTTTATAAAAAACACCATTTCTAAAACAGTTAATAATAGTTTTCCATAGTCCTTAAGACTTAATGATTCTTCCAAATTATCATTTATAATAACCCCAGTTGCTTTATCTACAACTATTCCTATACCATCATCAAAAATTCCAGCATATAGCATGACTCCAGTAATTATTATTCCCATGAATAGGAGAACATAATAAAACACATTTATTAATACATTGAGCAGTTGTGTTGATGCCATATTGATATATTTTTAATTAAAAATTATTGTTTAACGATAACAAACCTATATAAAATTATCGTAAAACAATAAAATATAGGATAAAATTATTGTTTATCAATAATTCACAACTATAAATACATCCTAAAAGCAAATCAATCAAAATCCGCTAAATCAGCGTCATCCGTGTTACATAAATGATTTCAAATCAACAAATCCTGCAAATACACAAATACTAGATTCGCATCATCCCCTCCTTCCAAAAAATTAATCTATTTTTGCGCCCTAATTTATACAAGCAAGAAAAGATGGATTACAATACAGCAGATATAGAATCAAGGTGGAAGAAATATTGGGAAGAAAATGAGACATACAAGGTCACAAACGACAAGTCGAAGCCGAAGTTTTATGTGCTCGATATGTTTCCTTATCCTTCAGGTGCAGGGTTACACGTGGGACATCCACTGGGATATATAGCTACAGATATATTTGCTAGATATAAGCGTCAATCAGGATTTAATGTATTGCACCCGATGGGTTATGATGCATTTGGTCTTCCTGCAGAGCAATACGCAATCGAAACAGGTGTCCATCCTGCAAAGTCTACAGACGAAAACATAATAAGATATAAGGCACAGCTCGACAATATAGGTTTCAATTATGATTGGTCGAGATCCGTAAAAACTAGTGATCCATCTTACTACAAATGGACACAATGGATATTCTTACAGATATTCAATCATTATTACGATAATGATACTGATAAGTGTGAATCTATTGCAGACTTGATCTCGAAATTCGAATCTGGCGGTTCATCTGCAGTCAATGCGAACAACAGTCAAGAAGAATCATTCTCTGCCGAGGAGTGGAAAGCATTCTCCGCAATAGAGAAGAATGATACGCTGATGAACTACCGTCTCGCGTACCAGAAAATAGGCCACGTAAACTGGTGTGAAGCACTCGGAACCGTACTTGCGAATGACGAAGTAAAAGAAGGTGTCTCAGAAAGAGGAGGCCATCCCGTAGAAAAGCGTGCAATGAAGCAATGGTCACTCAGAATCACCGCTTATGCAGAAAGATTACTTTCGGACCTAGACAAAGTAGAATGGTCAGACGCTCTAAAAGCAATGCAAAGAAACTGGATCGGAAGATCTGAAGGTGCTCAGGTGTTTTTTGATATTGTAGGGCATGATAAGAAGATTGAAGTATTCACGACGCGTCCTGATACAATCTTCGGTGCTACTTATATGGTACTCGCTCCAGAGCATGATTGGGTAGCAGAACTGACTACTCCTGAACAAAAAGACAAAATAGAAGCTTACAAAACGTATGTGAATTCTCGATCAGAAAGAGAGCGTATGTCTGAGGTAAAAGAAGTGACTGGTGAGTTCACAGGTGCTTATGCTGTGAATCCATTTACAAACGAAAATGTACCCATCTGGATCGGAGAATATGTCTTGAAAGACTACGGAACGGGTGCGATCATGGCGGTACCAAGTGACGATGACAGAGATAAGTCATTCGCTACAAAATTTGGGTTAGAAATCATAGATGTGGTGGACAAATCTGACTTCCCAAATGCAACATTGAAGGATAAGCTCGGTAAGATGGTCAACTCTGGCTTCCTAAATGGAATGGATGTAACCGATGCGATCACAGCTGCCATCAAAGCAATAGAAGAAAAAGGAATCGGTACTGGAAAGATTATGTATAGATTAAGAGATGCTAATTTTTCTCGTCAAAGATATTGGGGAGAGCCGTTTCCAATCAGGTATGATGCAGATGGTGTAGCGGAAGGTTTCGATGTAGATAGTCTTCCTCATGAATTACCTGATCTAGAGAATTTTGCTCCTGCGAGTGGAGGTAAATCTCCCCTAGCCCGAAACGAAGAATGGGTCAATGCAGACAAAGGATATACTAGAGAGACAGACACTATGCCTGGATTCGCAGGATCGAGTTGGTATTTCTTGAGATATATGGATGCTCAGAATGACAAGGAATTTGCTAGTCAAGATGCGCTAAATTACTGGCAAGATGTAGATCTATATGTAGGTGGTACAGAGCACGCTGTCGGACACTTGATGTACTCAAGGTTCTGGCACAAGTTTTTGCATGACAAAGGTCTAGTCCCGACTGTCGAGCCGTTCAAGAAGTTGATCAATCAAGGGATGATCCAAGGTGTGATTGAATTCTTGTACTTACAGAAAGAAAAAGTAGATGGTCAAACTGTAATCGTTAGTGCAGAGGTGGCAGAAGCTAACTCTGATATTGCATATGCTATGATTCCTGTACACGTAGATTTCGTATCTAATTATGGCAGTCCTGATAGTCATCTATCAGCAGAAGGGATCAAACAATTCACAGAATGGAGACCTGATTATAAAGGAGCGAAATTCGTAAGTTCGGAGGGAGAATATATCGATGGTAGTTCTGATAGTGACATCAAAATAGTAACGAAGTCGGAAGTTGGCAAGATGAGTAAGCGATACTTCAACGTGGTCAATCCTGATGACATGGTTGCTAAATATGGTGCGGATTGCTTCCGTATGTACGAGATGTTCTTGGGACCAATCGAACAATCAAAACCATGGGACACGAACGGTATCGATGGAGTATCTAAGTTCTTGAGAAAGTTCTGGGCATTATTCTATAAAGAAGGAGAATGGATCGTAAATGAAGATGAAGCGAAACCAGAAGCCCTCAAAATCCTGCACCAAACAATCAAGAAAGTAAGTGATGATATTGAGAAGTTCTCATTTAATACATCTGTAAGTGCATTCATGGTTTGTGTGAATGAATTGAGAAGTCAGAAGTGTCATTCTAGAGCAATATTGACTCCATTGGTTCAGTTGTTGGCTCCGTTTGCTCCGTTCATGAGTGAAGAACTGTGGAACAAACTAGGAGGTGATGGATCAGTCCACCACTCTACTTATCCGAAATTTGAAGAGAAGTTCATTAAAGAAGATAGTATAGAATATCCAATTTCTGTAAATGGAAAGAAAAGAGATGCGCTTAACATTCCATCCGATGCAAGTAAAGATGAGATTGAGAAAATAGCTCTTGCTTCTGAGAATGTACAGAAATGGGTCGAAGGTAAGCAGATCAGAAAAGTGATCGTAGTGCCTGGCAGGATGGTAAATATTGTGGTGTAAAACTAAGTTAAAGTATATGGCCCCTATGGACTTTGAAGTTTATAGGGGCTTTATTACAATATCTACAACGAAACTTTCGTTATGAATATAATAATTACGATAATTGTATGCGACAAATTTATACTTACATCATTATATGCTTAATTTTAGTAGGGGCAAATACTCAACTCAATGCTCAAAATCTAATTAGAAATGGGTCGTTTGAAGATGCTAAAATCTATGATTCGAAAAAAATATTATGGTCTATAACGAAACAGCATTTCGATCTCAACATGAAATATTGGACTTCTCCAACAGGTGGTACACCCGATATTATTTTAGATAGTTATCGAGGAAATCCTAGATTCGAAAGAAGTGGACTTGACATAAAACCATGCTTACCAAGAACTGGCGAATCTATTGTCGCTATTCGTTCATTTGGTTGTAAGAATAATACACCACATTGCAGAGAGTATTTGCAGGCTAAAACAGAACAGATACTTAAAGAAGGTTGTACTTATCAATATGAATTCTTCGCTCAACCTGCTGTCTCATCAATAAGAATAAATAACCTTGGTATAGCCTTTACCGAGTATGGCATAAATGACATCACCAATGATCAAATGCTGGATAGTGACAATGTTCAACTATACAAAGAGATTATAAATTCAAATATTGGCGAATGGGTTCGAATAGCTGGAGAGTATACAATGGACAAAAATTATAACTTCATTCTCATTGGTAATTTCTTCGATGATGAAAACACAAAACATAGAAAGATTAAAGGAGGAATGGCAACCGCATATTACCTTATTGACGATGTTTCACTATTTTTAAAATCTTGTCCAAACGAAGTCTCAACTCCACTACTAAATTCTAATATAATATTAATTGACAACATTATTTTTGACAACGATAGCGCCGCCCTTAAATCAAATCTGAAGAACGAATATCAAAAAATTATTAAAAATAATTTTTCATCCATAACGATCAATGGATACACCGACGATAGCGGTACCGACTCATACAATCTTAAATTGTCTAAAGAAAGAGCTAATTCAGTACTCGAAGAACTTGTCAAACTAGGAATCCCTCGAAATAAAATGACAGCTGTAGGATATGGCAACGCAAATCAGATTGACAAAGTAAACAAAGCTAAGAATAGACGTGTTGAAATAATAGTAGATTAATCAGAATGACTTGTCAGAAGATCTTAACAGAAGTCGGATATCTTGAAGATATCCGACTTCTACATTTTAAAAATGTTATCAATTATTATAATCGAAGATTCATGTCAGCTCAAAAAATATCTGAAGACCTTCTTTTAGCACTTAAAGCCAATAAATCTTATTCGCTATTAGTCCAAAACATGGCGGCAATAGATAGGAATACACTCGATAAAGAACTCAATGACGACGAGACTAAAAAAGCGTTCTGGATCAATGCTTACAATTCCTTCTTCCTTATCCTTAGAAAACATAACAATGTAATCAAGCCTGCAATTTACATTGATAAATTAATCGACATTGCAGGTCAAAAAATGAGCCTCGATGATATCGAGCATGGCATACTCCGAAAATATAGAATCAAAAAATCATTAGGATATTTACCTAATTGGTTCGCTCCAAGCTGGATCAAAAAATGGGCTGTGGATGAAATTGACTTTAGAATTCACTTTGCATTGAATTGTGGTGCTGTCAGTTGTCCGCCTATTGCATTCTATAATTCAGATCGTATAGACTATCAATTAGAAACAGCTACTTATTCTTTTCTTGAATCTGAAGTTCAGATCATTGATGAAGAAAAAACTGCACAAGTCTGCAGGATCTTCCTATGGTATCACGGTGACTTTGGTGGTAATTCTGGTACTCGTAAAATAATAAAAAAGTATTTAGAGAGAGATATTTCTACATATACTATCAGTTATACTCCTTATAACTTTAAAGAAGATTTAGATAATTTCGTTTAGTTTTAAAGTTCGTCGGCGTAGGCTTTCAAACTTAAAATTTCATAAGAAACCTCCACTACATCTTCGCAAATGAAGTAGTCCAAATGTGATTCTTATCCTCGTTGTAAAAAACTAATTGAAAATAACCAGACGGTAAATCTTTAATATCAATATTATTTTGAAAAACCCCTTCTAGTACCGCTGTTCCAAAAGCTGAAATTATCGAATACCTTCCATTTAAAAATTCATTCGTCATTTCCGTCGAGATACTCAAATTATCTGTTGCGGGATTTGGAAAAACATCAAAAGACATAACTTCTATGTTATTTGTCTTTGTCATTATCGATAATTCATCGAAAATATCAATTCTTGATCTATAGTTCTTCTTGTTAAAATCAGCTCCCCCTATAAAATATGCTTTATCTTGAAATCCTATTATCCCAATATGCAAACGGCCTTCTGGTAGTTCTACAACTTGGGCATTTGTAGGACTTGTAAAAATTGATACATCAGTTGGATAGTCATCATCTAGACTCAAGTTATGTCCCCCTCCAATATATACAGCATTTTCTGTTGCCTTAACCGTCAACTCATCTCTACCTACTGGTATAGAATTTATTGCCCAAGTCTCATTGGATACATCATAAATTTCAACCTTAGTCGTATATTCAGCTACATCTGTTTCTCCCCCAGCAAAATATGCCATCCCATTTCTACAAGCTCCTCGAAGATTCGCTTTTGATTCAGACAATGATGAACTAGTCCAAGTATCAGATGCAGGATCATAAATTTGAACAAGATCTGTATTATCATACGGGTAGCCTCCTCCAGCAAGTATAAATTTACCCCCGCAGGCTGTCATTGCAACAAGGGCTGTTTCTTCAGGCATATCAAACGCAGATACTATATCTGTATCCATATCTAACAAATTTAGATTTCCAAATTGATTAGACATTAAAAGGAGGTTTCCAATTCTAGCAGTTCTATATACGTCGCCTAAACCTATCAAATTTTGACTATTCCATGTAGCAGAATCAAAATCATAGATACTTAATTCATTATTATCACCTACAATATACAGTTTATCATTATAAACTTCAGCAATGCTATATTGACGCTGAGTAGGAATAAATAATGAATCAACAATTCCAGTACTCGTATCGTATATATCTATTTTTTTATTTGCCAATGACCAATCAGAAAAGGAAAGATCAAAGTTTGTTCCGCCTACGAAGTATAATTTCCCATTGTACTCAACAGCTCCGACTTCACTACGAGCAATGCTTAAACTATCTAGCGACCACTGTGCACTAAGCTGCAGTGCGATAAAGAAAGGAAAAATTAAGGTAAGTATATTCTTAATCATGAGCTCTAATTGTAAAATAATGAATAAAGGAAATTAAATATAAAATAATAAATACACTATTTGAGAATATTTGATTCTAATCAATTAACAATCTCCATATCCCAAACCAAAGGCATCAGGAAATAAACAGCCAAAACAACTAGAATAATAGATATTAAATTCATCCAAATACCTGTGCGAACCATATCGGGAATTTTAAGATATCCAGAACCAAAAACAACTGCATTGGGAGGTGTCGCAACTGGTAACATAAATGCGCAAGAAGCCGCTAACGCAGTTCCGACCATCAGAACATAAGGATGAACACCAATGACAAGGGCCAATGGAGCTAATATTGGTAATATCATAGCGGTAGTTGCGATATTAGAAGTGATTTCAGTTAAAAAATTAACAGATACGACTACGACGATTAATATCAAAACAATAGACACATCTTGCATCAATGAAAGTTGAGACCCTATAAATTCTGCCAAACCACTTTCCTGAAATCCAGAAGCCAATGCTAGTCCACCACCAAAAAGAAGTAGGATGCCCCAAGGAAGATTTACAGCTTCTTCCCAAGTTAGTATGGATCTCTCCTTGTCAGAAGTAGGAATAATGAAAAGTAAAATTGCAGATATCAAAGCTATAATCGTATCGTCTAATGCCGGAATCCATTGATTCAATATAGATCTCGAAATCCATAATACTGCAGTAAGTATAAATATGGACAGCACTACCCTTTCTTCATAGGAAACCTTTCCAAGATTATCAAGTTGGCGCTTGATCTCAGCTCTTCCATCTTCGAACATATCATGTCCTAAATCGAATGCAAAAGAAGTCAGATATTTCCAACAAATTGCTAAAAGAACAAGTGACAATGGCAGGCCAAGTAGAATCCATTGACTGAAGGTTATTTCAATTCCGTATTGCTCTTTGATAATACCCGCAAGAATTAAGTTGGGCGGTGTACCGATCAATGTAGCAAGACCTCCAATAGAAGCACTATAAGCTATGGCAAGCATCAGTGCTTTCCCAAAAACACCCACTTCGTTTTGCTTAGTTGTTGGGTTATCTCTCATCAATGCTACTATCGCCATTCCAATCGGTAACATCATAACTGCAGTGGCAGTATTGGATATCCACATGGACATGAAAGCTGTTGCAATCATAAAGCCAAGTACAATCTTCTTAAGATCTGTTCCGATAAGGTTTATAATTACTAAGGAGATTCGTTTGTGTAAATTCCATCGTTCTATTGCAATGGCAATGATAAAACCTCCAACATATAGAAAAACATATTGGTGACCGTAAGAAGCCGTCGTAGTCTTGACATCTAAGCCTCCAGAAAGAGGAAATAATATGATAGGCAACAAAGATGTTACTGCCAATGGTATACAATCGGTAATCCACCAAATTCCTACCCACAAAGTACAAGCCAATACAGCATTAGCTTGATCGGATAATCCATCAGGATGAAAAAACAAAATTGTCGCTAGAAACGTAAATGGCCCAAATATGAGCGGGAGATATTTTCTATTGACTGTTTTGTTCATATTAGTTCGAATTATGGGCGATCAAAGGTTAATCGTTGCCCTAAACCCTGTTTGATACCATTGATATCATTAAGATCAAACACTTCTTCACCATTTACATAAGTATTCGTAACTCGACCTGTAAATTGTTCGCCTTCTAGTGGACTCCATCCGCATTTATAGAGTATATTCTCTCTACTAACCGTCCATTCCAGATTAGGGTCTATGATGGCTAGATCCGCAAACTGACCTTCTTCCACATAACCTCTGTGCTTGATCTGAAAGCATTCTGCAGGAGCATGACACATTTTCTCTACGACTTTCTCCATAGATAGTTTCCCATCTTGGACCATACGCATCATAATATTAAGACTGTGTTGTACCAAGGGTAACCCTGATGGAGCTTTAGAATAGTGTCTAGATTTCTCCTCTGCTGTATGTGGAGCATGATCCGTAGCTATGATATCAAGTCTGTCATCTAGCAACGCAGGTAACAATGCATTTCTGTTTTCTACCGACTTTATCGCCGGGTTGCACTTTATTTTGTTACCAAGGCGCGCATAATCATCCGCTGAGAAATTCATATGGTGCACACAAACCTCAGACGTAATTCTTTTATTTTTTAGCGGCATCGAATTATCGAACAAGTCTAATTCTTTCGCAGTGGATATGTGAAGGATATGTAATCTAGTATTATATTTCTTAGCCAAGTCTACTGCCATAGAAGATGAAAGATAACAACCTTCGACATCTCTAATGATTGGATGATAAGAAGCATCAAGTTTATCACCATATTCTTCTTCATATTTTTTTACGTTGGCTCTTATTGTTGCTTCGTCCTCACAGTGTGTAGCAATCAACATTTCTACATTTCTGAATAGATTATCAAGTGTATCTCTATTATCCACCAACATATTACCAGTGGATGATCCCATGAAGATCTTTACACCACAAACAGTGTTTCTATCTGTTTTTAGAACCTCTTCAATGTTATCATTACCCGCTCCCATAAAGAAAGAATAATTGCAATATGCTGTTTTCTCAGCGACGTCGTATTTATCTTGAAGTATGGTCTGAGTCAGCGCATTAGGTACTGTATTGGGCATCTCCATGAAAGTAGTAGTACCTCCAGCAACAGCAGCTCTAGATTCCGTAGCAATATCGGCCTTGTATGTCAACCCTGGCTCTCTAAAGTGCACCTGATCATCAATGATTCCTGGCATGATCCATTTGCCCTCCATATTAATCTCTTCAGCGTTTGCTCTTGAGATGTTAGGTGCGACCAGTTTGATTCTTTGATTATGAATCAATATATCTCCATAAAATGATTTGCCTCTATTGAATATTTTTGCTCCTTTTAATATCTTCATACTTCAATTTAACTTTCGCTGTAGTCTAATTTATAAATCACCCAACAAAGTTAAATTCTTATATGACTAAGTGAAAATAATAATTCACTTTGATAATAATATTTTGATTGACAAAGGGATTCACGCTTTCAACTTCGATTTTATCATAAAAAAAAGCCGAAGCTCAATTAAGAACTTCGGCCTGTATATCTAAGTTATAAATTGAGATTACATTCCCATTCCACCCATCATTCCTGCTAGATCACTCATTTTTATCTTTTCTGCGCCAGTTGTATCAAGAACAAACTTATTCATATCAACGACATTTTTGATATCCTTAGTAACGATAGACATCTTTGTCCCATTGGCATTGATTGTTATTTCCAATGGATATCCTTTTAATTGAAGGTCTTCCATTCCAGGTATAAAATCAGAATTTATTTTGATATCTTCAGTTATCCAAGCTTCCATGGTCATACCAGGTTGATCAGCTCTTCTTATCGTTGCTTTAATAACTTTATATCCGAGAATTTCTTTTGTTTGACTTTCGTCGTATTTGACATCCATCCCTTCTACAGCTTTTGATACATCATTATCTTTTGCAGATTCTGTTGTCTCTTCAGCCCACATTTTTGATCCCATTGCATTGATCAGAATATCGGTCTTATTTGCTTTTTTATCAACAAGTGTTGACATATTCATCATACCACCCATCAGATTAATAGATGTAAGTACTTTAGAGCCGGCAAAGTGTACTTCCATTTCTGCACCTTTAAGCATTCCTAGTTCAGCGCTTTGTTCGCCATTACTAGATATATCAGTCATTTCCATTTTGATGTATCCTTTGTCCATCACCATTTGTGCTGATGCAGATCCGAATA
>Ga0209187_1002247_pt1 | contig 18914 bp, 20 predicted proteins | sample BantaG_FD_187430 | JGI IMG/M metagenome (GOLD analysis project Ga0209187, IMG submission 187430) | Marine algal microbial communities from Bantry Bay, Ireland - BantryBay_4 metaG (SPAdes) (version 2) | ecosystem: Host-associated > Algae > Red algae > Unclassified | place: Bantry Bay, Ireland...
ATAAATTGATACACCATTGCCAATCCACAACATCAGTATTGGTCAATATTTTCAATGTTGAACCATTCTCGAAATCAATTGTCAGATTTTTCATTTTGTCTAAGCTAATCTGAATTATCGTTTTCCTGAGATTTGCAGCCATAATTGTTGACTTCGAGACATCTTCTTTATCAACACTGTAGTTGAACTCGTTATAATTTTCTTTCAGAAACGCAGTTATTTTACTTTCCTCTTTAAACTCAATAGTATGTGCCGAGAGCCAAAAGTTTCCAATGCACATATCCCATGTATCTCCCACACTGAATCTTGAGATAAATTCTCCTAAGAGTTTTTCATTCAATATTTCTAAGTCTCTTTTCATTTAATGAACTAAAGTATCTATCAGCAAGCCTGTTCCTTCAAAGCTATCCCTCACCTATGCGAAGGTAAGTCATACTTGTTATTTTTCAAAATGTGTGTGGGTGTGTATGGCGAGTATGCACGGGCTGGAAGCACCGTGCTACGGGCGGTTTTTTAACCAAAAACATCCTCCACAGTCAACTGAAAATCAAGCGTTTCGCATTTTGCGACACCATTTTCTCCGATAATTTCTTCAAATAAATATTGCTCACCTTCTGGTTGACGGAACACGCGAATATTATATTTATTCAAATCCAATACCCAATACTCACGTATGCCCGCACGCGCGTAAGACTTCAATTTTCTGCCCGTATCGTAATAAATAGATGACTGTGCCACTTCGATGATGAGGTGAATATCTTCGGGTTCGGGGTGTTGCTCGGTGTATTCGTGTGGATAATATGTAGTGACCGCTAAGTCCGGTTGTGGCATAGAACGCTTGTGTAGGCGGATAGGATTTTGAGACCTTATAATGTAATCGTCATTGAATGTTTGCACCAAAATTTTGAATAGTTTATCTGTCTTGCTGGCGTGAAGGCTTTTTATCGGACTCATGTGTATTATTTTACCGTCAAGCAATTCCACCCGTGCATCCTGTGGAATAATCCCTACTTCTGCCATTTTGTAGTAATCATCAATGGTCAGTAAAAACTCTTGTGTAGTTGGTGCTGTTGCTGTCATGCTATCTATTTTTTTGTGTAATTTAAGGGTTTATTGGGAGAAATCAAAACAGACCCAGCCATTCTCGCTATGAAAGGTTTTTGATTATGTATTAATTTGATTAACAACAAAATAATCAATTTAATGTCATGTTTCCCAAATAATGGATTTAATTAATAATCAATATTTTACGAATTGTTAAACACCCAAAGCGAGAATAGCTGAAACAGACCTGTACACTTGCGTATATTTTCAATATTTGTACAAAACTGAAAAGTATCTATCAGCAAGCCTGTTACTTCAAAGCTATCCCTCACCTGTACGAAGGTAAGTGATATTTGTTATTTTTCAAAATGTGTGTGGGTGCTGATGTATCGTGAGTATGCGCGACGCGGACTGGAAGTACCGCGCTACGGTGTGTGAGGTTCATTTATTTCAGTTTTTTCAAATTTGAATTATTGACGAGTGAGGTCATTTGAGTGATGGCAATATTGTTCAATTGTTGTAGTCTTTCCTGCTGATTGAGACCTTGGCGAATGAGCACGCCATTGATGCTTTCAAGGTTAGAGAGTACGATGAGTTGTTCGAGGGTGGCTTGGTCACGGATATTACCTTTGGCATCGGGATTTTGGCTGCGCCAAGTAGCTGCGGTCATGCCAAATAGTGCCATGTTGAGCGTATCTGCTTCGGAAGCATAGACGAAAGAAGGGTTTTCTTATAAAACCGTTTGAAACAAAAAAAAGCAAGTAAAAACTCGTAAATTAGAGTGTTGAATTAACAAACGAGTAATACTTGCTTTATGAAAATTAAAAATAAAACATTTTTTGAAGAACTCCGATCAAATACGAAAATAGATAAACGTGACAAGCGAGGTCAGACGCACAAATTAGCGTTAATTTTGGTCGAATTAGTACTTACTTTATTGAGTAATCGGAACGGTAATCAATCCAGTATTCTTCGTCATATGGCTAAACATCACGAAAAATTAGTTGTCGAATTAGGCTTAGAAGATACTGCCCCAAAAAAACGGTATCTCGGTCTCATTTTCCGATACTGCTTGGTAAAGTAGATGGCGATGAGTTCTCCAAATTGATATTTGACTACTACGGCATAGAGTTATCAGAAAAAGAAAAACAATGGTTTGCTGGTGACGGTAAAGAACTGAAAGGCAGTATATTAAAGGGAAATAAACGAGGTGAGGCAGTAGTACAGTTAGTGGCTCATAAAGACAGACAAGTTATAGGAGAAACCTTCTTCAATGGTGCGAAAAAAAGCGAAGTTAAAGCGCTTGGAGTTTTACTGAAGTCGGAAAAAGTAGCGGCTCAAAAGTTGAGTATGGATGCGCTGCATTTCAAACCCGAAACCCTGCGCCCTATCGCAAAGGCAGGCGGTATTTTTTTAGTGAATTTGAAGAGAAATCAGAAGATTTTGTATGCTCAAATGGTGGACGACCTGGCAGATAAGCCTGCCTTATACGAGCGAAGAGATGAACAGAAAAAAGGACATGGAAGATTAGAGAATCGCTATTATAAATGTTATGATATTCATTCAAAAGTAGTGGATGAGCGATGGTTGGACATGAATTTTCAGACTTTGATTGTGGTAGAACGCAAACGAAAAATTGTAAATACGGGTAAACAAACAGGTGAGACTTGCTACTTTTTGTCTAATATGAAAATCGAGAACATGCAAACAGCGCATGAATTATTCGATGCGGTGAGGAGTCACTGGCAAGTTGAAGTCAGCAACAATCGCAGAGACTGCACACTTAGAGAGGACAAGATGCGCTGTACTGATACGCGAACTGCACATACTTTTGCTTCATGTAGAACATTGACAGTCAAACTTTTACAAAAAAATGAAATGAAAAATAAATGTGCATTAATGGATGATTTTGCCGACGATTTTGACCAATGTATTCAGCGGCTCAAGAAGATTAATTTTTTATGAGAAAACCCTTTATCATCTTGACCACTATGTAACATCAAATCTCTCATATAAGGAGTCATCTTGAACTCGTCTGTCAATGACCAATCATTTGAATTATTCATGTAGATGTGACCGAAACGACTCAAGTTTTTTTTTCGCCTATCTTTGCTTAATTCTCCTAAAGAACCCTCCAAACTTCTACGACCAAATTCGACCCATAATTCATCAAACCCTTTCTCATAATCATAAAAACTATCGCTAGAGGATTTCTTCTTTTCTATTTCATCCCACTTTTCTGCGGCTAACTCTAAAAATTCTTCTTTTGTCATAATTTTTTTCGCTAAGTTAACTTTTTTTAGAATAGAACTATTTAGCTTTTTTTAAATGCGACATTTTGAGATGCACCCTAATCACAATAAACTCTTATGAATACGTCAAAAAACCTCTTCCGAAAAGATTGTTTTCATTTCCGCTATTTTTATTGCCGGACTGTGTTCGTTGATTTACGAATTACTCATTAGTACGACCTCCTCTTATTTTCTGGGCGACAGCGTCAAGCAATTTTCGCTGACGATTGGTGTCTATATGGCAGCGATGGGCGTTGGCTCTTTTTTATCCAAATACATCCATGATGACCTGTTAGAATGGTTTATCAAATTTGATTTGATCAATATCGCTCTCGGCTTAATTGTCTATCGTTTTTTTACACAATATTTGTCTGTCGTAAAAAAGCGATGGCTCGAAATTGCGACCATACTTTGTATCGTTTTTTTCATTTTAATGGGCGTATATTCCGGCAAATTACTCCAACATTGGGAAGATAACTTTTACACCCATCAAATTATTTATTTTAAACAAACCCCCTATCAAAAACTGATTGTCACTAAAAATAACGATGATCTACGCTTGTATATCAATCGCGTCATTCAGTTTTCTTCGAGAGATGAATATCGTTATCATGAGGCACTTGCACTAGTTCCTTTGCATATTGCCCCACACAAAAAAAAGTACTGATATTACTTCTTGGATGATTTTCAAAAATTGAGTAAGGAGAAGAAAAAGCATTAAAAAGTTAAAACAGGCTTTCAGCCTGAACTGCGTTATTTTAGCCTAAAATTTAGCAAAGGTTCAGGCTGGAAGCCTGTGTTACCTTTTCATCATTTCTTCCTTAAAAATTCGTTCCAACATATCCAGCATAAAATCCGCATTAGAACGATCGAACATCATCGGCGGTTTGATTTTAATGACATTATGATCCGGTCCGTCTGTACTCGTTAGAATACCGAGTGTTCGCATTCGATTAGAAAGGTAAGTCGTTTGGTCGGGTGCAGGTGTTCTATTATCGGGATCTTTCACCAATTCAAAACCGAGGAAAAAACCATACCCACGCACATCTCCAATGATAGGAAAATGTGACTGCAATTTTCGCAAACCGGACTTCAAATACGTCCCTATTTTACGAGCATTATCTTGTAAATTTTCATCCTTTACAATTTGTAAAACTTCACGTCCAATAGCGCACGAAACGGGATTGCCACCGAAAGTCGTAAAGAACTCCATGCCATTGGCAAATTCATCCGCCAAAGCGCGCGTAGTAATTACCGCACCCATCGGATGTCCATTGCCAATTGGTTTTCCCATCGTTACAATATCCGGTATAACTCCTTGTAATTCAAAGCCCCAAAAGGCATCCCCTACCCTACCAAAACCATGTTGTACTTCATCCGCAATGCACAAACCACCCGCCTCGCGCACGGCTTTACAAGCTGCTTTCAGATAGCCTTCGGGCAGAGGAATTTGTCCACCACAGCTCATAATCGGTTCGGCGATAAATGCTGCTACGTCTGTATTTTGTACGATTTCTTTGACATGATTAGCATATAAAATACCTGCATTTTCGATGTCACGATATACCCCTCTATATGTGTCAGGAATAGCAACGCAATGTGTATGCGCGGGTGCGCCTTTGCCGCCTTTTCCATCAAATTTATACGAGCTGATATCCACACAAGCATTCGTGCTGCCGTGATAGCCGACTTGGAGAGCTATCATGTCTTTTCTTCCTGTGGCAGTCTTGACAATGCGTAGGGCGAGTTCGTTGGCTTCGCTGCCGGAATTGACAAAAAAGCAAGTATCCAAAGGAGCGGGAAAGGTCGCTGCGAGTTCTTCGGCATAGCGAACAAGGTTTTCGTGGAGGTAGCGAGTGTTGGTATTGAGTACTCCGATTTGTCGTCTGGCAGCTTCGACTACGCGCGGATGTTCGTGTCCGACATGCGCGACATTATTCACGGTATCGAGATAGCGTCTGCCTTTTATATCGTAAAGATATTGACCATAACCACGTACAATATGAAGTGGTTTTTGATAAGAAATGCTCAGGTTTTTTGCAAGGTGTTTTTGTCTGGATTGTAGGATATTTTGTTGGGGCTTTTCTTGATATTTAACGTTTGTTTTGACGGGGATTTGCAACAATAAATTAGGATTGGGACAGATGCTTGCCCAGATTTCTTTTTCGGAAAAATAAGCGACTCCCGGATAATTTCCTTTGTGGTCAAATATGTCCAATATCACTTGAAAATGTAAATGTGGGGGCCAATTCCCATTGATTGGATAATTGCCCATTTTACATAATGCTTCGCCTTTGTTCACTTCTTGTCCTATTGTCAAATTTTTAATAGAATCTTGTGTTAAATGCCCGTATAAAGTCCAGAAAATGAGTTGATTATTTATTTTATGCTCAAGTATGACGGTAGGTCCGTAATCGCCCGTTTCATCATTATTTTGAAGAGAATATACTGTTCCGTCACAAGGCGTGTAAATGACAGATTCCGCATCCATAAAAACGTCGAGACCAAGATGCACTGTGCGCCACTCCGGTCCTTGATTTCGATGAGAGACAAAGGAATCGGTCGTATAAAAAGGTCGCGTTTCCAGATACCGCCCGATACCTGCCGACGCGTCGGCGCGAGCTATCGTGTGAAAAGTATTTTTCGTAAAAATATCGACATTTTCAAACTCACTGTTATTGCCCAATTCCAAACTTCCTACTGTGAAATCGTGAATGTGTAACGGCGCATTTTGTAAATCAATATCTACGATTTCGGCAGGGCTTTGATTGGCTGCCCAATCTATGAAAATTTGCTTCTTTGGGTAAGGTTCTAAACCACAGGCATGACGAAATTTGTAATGAGCAAATTCGGGATGAATGTCGTGCAATTTTTCTAATACATCCCAAGCCGGACGTTCACTGATTTGGAGGTATTCATTGTCAGGATTCTTCGTTTTATTAATAGCAGAATTGACAACACTAATCATCAAGCGCGCTCCTATCATTGTAAATAAGACCTCTAATTCTGCTTCTTGAAGCGGAAAAATTCGATGAAAACCGCGCACTACATCCGATGATGCCGTCAAAGGGTCGGGCTTGTGCATGGCAGCGTAAGCTATTGCAATTGCCAGTTCATTCACGGTGTGTGTATAGACTAAATCGCCAAAATCAATAATGCCTGTAACTTCCTGTTTGTCAGCGTTTACCAAGACATTATAATCATTTGCATCATTGTGATGAATGCCTTGTCGCAGTTGATTTTTTTGAGGTAAAAATTTTGTGTCAAATAAGTTTAGAAAACGGTCAATTATTTTGCGTTGTGTTGGATTCTTAATCGTATTTATACGAGGAATCACCCATGTATTTGCTTGTGAAGAGTTCCATTTAAAATCAAAGTGAGCCGCAGGATGGTCATATCCATTTAACCCTTTACACAAAAAGCCGAGGCTTTCTCCAAAATGCTCTAAAAGCGCGGGTGTGTGTGGGCGGATATTTGCCCATAAATCGCCGGGTAAATATGAGAGTATTCGCAAGTAACGAGTCTTTCCATCGGCATCTTGAATGTTGGTGAGGGAATTGCCTTCTACATTGGGCAGGACATTTTGTGTGGGTACATCGGGTACGTGTTTGCGGACGTGTAAGAGGACATCATTCTGCATTTGGAGACGCTCCAAATTGGTGTCGGATGAAGCGATTTTTAAGATGTACTTTCCGCTTGCTGTGGCGAGTCGATAATTGAGATCAGCTTCTCCCGGCAGAGCATCGAGTTCTCCTTTTAAGTTGTAATGGGTTTCGGCAAGTTGAGCTATATTTTCAGGTGTGAATGATGGATTATTATTCAAAATTTTTAAAAATTTGATTCATAATTCGCAAATACGTCTCGTAATCTTTATCGGACAATTGCTGCCAACCTTGCTCCCTCAATTTGTGTACGGCGGGTAGTGCTTTTTCGTAATCCGCTTTGCCTTTTTCTGTCAAAAAGACTTGGTAACGCCTACGGTCGTTGTCAAAGCGTTCGCGCTGAACAAGTTTCTTTTTACTCAATAAATCAATAATGCGGGAAACGGTAGGCGCATCCTTGAAACTACTATTGGCGAGTTCGGTTTGCGAGATGCCTCCTTTTCGGTAAAGTTCATCCAAAATCACCCACTGCTCGGCAGTAAAATCCACCTCAAGTTTTTTAAAAGCTCTAAGGTAATTCCATTTGATGATTTTCAGGGTTTTATCCATATAAGCCCCGAAATTCTTAGTATTTTCCGGCATATCACATCAAAGCTTTTTGTGCGAACCATCGCACATTCCCGGGTTATCTGTGTGTTTACATGTACACATATAGGCTGTCTTGTCCTCTTCTGCCTTAAATACTTTTGGTGTAAAAGAAGTGCCTTTGTGAGCACCGTCACAGAAAGGCTGATTCGCGGATTCTCCGCAAGAACACCATGCGTAGGTCTCACCTGCCTTGAGTTCTACTTGAATGGGAGCTTTACCTGCAATTGTTGGTTTATCCATAGTATTTTGTTTTAAGTATGACCACGTAAAAGTACGTAAAGCAAATTTATTTTTCATTCATTTTCGCAAAAGACTTTTTATGACAATTTCTTCCTCTCTACAAGGGGTTACCAAATCGGTCATGCCTAACGGCAGTATTTCAGATAAGAAATTGCTGTATAAAACTCCGCCAGTATCACAACATCTTGTCCTGTGTCTTTTGCCAGTGGAAAGGTAGGCGAAAACTTAGCCCATCAGATGTACAAACACCTACTTTATTCGAGTAATTTATCTACACTCAAAGCAAGAAGGGCAGTGCAAAATGCAACCGCCCTAAACCCAAATTATACTACTAACTTAATCTTTTGTCTAACTTACGACTTCGCCTTTTTCGATGACGATGTAGTCGCCTTCTTTATGAATGTTGATAAGACAATCATCCAGAGAGAAAGCATTGATACTGCGACCGGTACGCATGTCATCTATTCCTACCACAAGAGCATTTTCAGAATACCCACCCGGAAAATCAAACATCTCAACACTTAAATTAACACCTTTCGTAGTGCTAATTTTCACCCTGCCGTTCGTTGATGGAGCCGGTTTTTTGACTTGTAGTTCATTAGCTTTCACGGTAAGCGAAATGCCTCTTTCTTTAAGGTTTACTTCATTGATTTTGTCGCCATTTTTGTGAATAATAATGCGCTCACAGTTGTTGTCAAGACTTACTTTACAACTATCTTGACCGTTAATTAAATACTTCCTCATAATGTTAAAAATTTACGATTTAAGAGCATGTTTAAATTAGGAGTTCTCACTCTGAATGAATATCATATATATTGAATCGACCCATGTATTTGGTAACACATCTGACTCCCCCTTTTTTACGAACAAAGGGATGAAAATCCATCAATTCAATCACTTCAAAACCCAGATCGCGCCATATTTCTCTATTTTCAATATCGTATCGTCGAAGGCTCTCTTTCCAATCGCCATGACCGAAAGTCGGTATCCAGATTCGCTTACTGTTCTCATCTATTTCTATAAGCGAATTATTATAATAACAATAATACGAATTGCCTGATACGTTATTCAAAGGCATGGGATTTCTAATAATTTTGAAGCCTTGCGAGGTCAGATTTTCTATGACCGGCTCCATCAATCCCTTTAATGACTGAACTGCCGACTCATCATCAACATTGATAGCTATGGGGTCTCCAATCACAAGCTGATATTGTCCGTTTTCATCTCTGCCTGCCGGCGAAATGTACATGTCGATATGAGTAAAAGGTTCTTTCACCACTCCCATACCCTTTTGTATTTCACCGTCTATTTTGCAATGATGATATTTGGTATTTCCTACCGGAATAATCTTCATATCTCGACCAAGGTATCGGGCAAAATGATTGCGTGTGCGCTCGTCCAAGGTTTTGCAATCTTCAATACGTTTCAACTCTTTGGCAACTATCTTTTTAGTCGAATTAAAATGATTGGCACCGACCAAAATAAAATCATCTGCGACCAGTACATTGCCACCATGAAACGAAAGTGGCGCATTTTCAGCACGATAAATATCTAATTTTTCAAAATGATCTGCAATTTCATCATCATCTGTTCCCTTCAAACCTTCTTCTGGTTCGATGAGTATCAGTCCACTACTATTGTATTCTTCATCTGCTACGACGAGAAAAGGATCTTGTACCCAAATCGAAAAATTGTGGTAATTCGGATTTTTGATAATGCAGCATCTTTTGGTGTTTCGCAATTCTTTTAATTGCTGCCTGTCGCCTACATTTTCATCATAAAAAAAGTAATCGACTACTTCTTGCTTTAAGGTATTTTCAACTGCTTTTTGTGTTGCTTCATTATCGTAAACCAGCAATTCTAATTTGGTATAATGAGGCAGCTTTCTGCTCAAATCAGCCAACAGATCCCACACATGTTGTGTGTCTTCATCATATTTTGGAAGAGCCAATAATACTCGCTCAATACGTCCGTGAGCAGAAGATACAGCATTGGGGTTTTTGATTTCAACAGGTTTGTTTGGCATCTCTATAGTAGTATCTTTGATTCCCGCACATTGAATATGAAGGCATGTCACAATACAAAATATTGAGATAAGTCTAATAGTATGCTCCATAGTGTGTGATAAAATTGCGATTGTTATTTTAGGGTGTAACAATAATCTACAAAATTATGTTCTGATGGGTTTTATGTGGTTCGTGGTTAAAATATAAATGTGTCATCTTTTAACGGATAATTTAATCCCACCCATTTTTCGATAATGATTAATAATTGATATATTTTCATCACATTTCACATTACTTATATCCAAAGTGTCCTCAAAAATATTAACCACGTTTATCGCTGCTTTTTTTGATAATTGCTCAATACAATTTTTGATGCTTTTTGATGTTTGTTGTCTATATTTTTTTATATTTCTTTCTGAATAATCTGTTATTTGTCCATTGCTTTCCAAAAAAATTTTGTCGATACCACTTTTTATATCTCTAAGATTTTTTTTATGTTTTAGTCTATCATTATCATTATCATAATAATAAGCAAATATAGATAAATTCAGTCCACTTGAAGCGTCGTAATCGGTTAATAATGGTATAGCATCCCCTTCATACCTTCGTGTATCATTATACGAAAGTTGTAAAAGTAAGTTGCCGTAAACCTTATGTACTTGTCCACTACAATCCCAAGCAATGGCTATTGCATAGAAATCTATCCTGGGATTGAACATGTCTTTGAGTGTAGGTTCTGCATCGGCATAAATGATAATACTCTCGAGATTTATATTAACCATGTTATGCAATTTTGTAATCTAATTGCTCTTTACTGGACTTTGGACAAAAGTATCAAGTATCAGGACTGAAAATTATAACTACTTGATTTTTAGGTACTTGAGTCAAAAAATATATTTTTAAATAAGTTTTAATTTAAATATACTTATGATTAAAAATCAGGCAATTAAATTTCATCTTGTCCTGATACTTGATACCTAATACATTTCGTCCAAAGTCCAGTTATAATTTGGATGTACTCATATTTTGTTTTATTTAAAGTAGGAGGACGAATCCTCCTACTTAGTTATTTATGCTTTTTTACTTGCGGGGTTACAGGGACGCTGTGTTTACAGAGTGCGTAATTTGTTTCATGATGTCCCATTTAAGTGTTACAATCAAATTTCATTACAAAGGTATGGGCTTTATCTATACGATTCTTCGTATTTTTCGGACACTTTTTTAAAATTGTAGAAAGCCAAAGGAATACGGCAGACGGTGGACGACAAACGGCAGACGGGAAAAGAACAAACACTTCAATACATCAATACTTCAATACATCAACACTTTAACACATCAACACATTCAACTATGTTTACACTACTTATAGAATTTGGTACTCCTGCTTATGATGATACGGTTAGATTGAGAGATGATATTCTCAGAAAACCACTCGAATTAGAATTTACACCGGAATATTTGGCGAAAGAATACAGCATGATGCACCTTGCCTGTTATAATGATCGGCACGAATTGCTTGGTTGTTTGATACTTATGCCATTAGATGATGGAGAGATTAAAATGCAGCAAGTGGCTGTCAGAGAAGACTGTCAACGGAAAGGAGTCGGGCAACTCTTGGTTGCCGACAGTGAGGCGATTTCCAAAGCGCGAGGATTCAAAAAGATGGTGCTTCATGCACGCGATACAGCCATTCCTTTTTATCTGAAATTAAAATACAAAAAGAAAGGACGCGCTTTTACCGAAGTCACTGTCAAGCATTATAAAATGGAGAAAACCTTGTAGAGCATTGCACTTTTTGACTCGTAGTGCCATAGACACATTCTATTTGGTAGCCCGAATTTGAAACTTGGGGCTACTAAATCAGACACGCCTATCGGCGTTGAGGGTAGTTTGTTCAATTTGTTATACACACTATGTTTGCTTTACATTATTTTGTATCTTTGGAAGGTATATAATTTCACCAATCAAATTCAAAGGGTTTTCTTATAAAAATGAAGCCGAATAAAATCTAAAAAAGTAATGTCATTCCGAATTCATTTCGGAATCTCCCGAACCACAAAGCGTGATTTTGAACAGTAGCTTCTATTTAAAATTGATTTTCATTGTCGGGGAGATGCTGAAACCAGTTCAGCAAGACGTTTTCTCTTGGGATTTTGTTTTTACAAGAATATCTTTATCAAAAATTTATGACTTATGAGAACTATGTTACTGGTTGGATTAGTATTTAGTGTTGCTTTTCTTATCTGCTTTTTTATGGTAGCCGTTCAGGAGACGCTCAATTTTGACAGCTTTGCCCCGATGGGCTTTATTTATGGGGTGTACATGTTCATCTTGACAGGTTGGGCTTTAATTACTAGACTTTGGACGTGAGTTGACATTTATTTTTTTAATAAAAAACTAACTGTCAATCAATAACATATAAAATAATTTATTTTTTGGATGTTTATGAAGCTCCCCTTCCGACCAGACGGGCGAAAAATAGAAATTTTAAACTATGCAGAGGTAGCTTATTTTATACATTCAAACCATTGATTATCAAACAATTAAAAACATCACTTTATGGTATTTTTTTGTTAAAAAAAATGTCATACGTCCAAAGTCTAGTTTAATTAGAGGAGTTGGAAAAAATAATACATGAAATTAATAGACGGAAAAGCACTCGCGGAGACCATCAAAACCGAAATCGCCGAAGAAGTGCGTCAAATAAAAGCGCAAGGCGGTAAAATACCCCATCTTGCTGCTGTACTCATAGGCGATGACCCGGCGAGTGCCGCTTATGTGCGAAATAAAGTTCGTTCTTGCGAACAATGTGGTTTTCAATCCACGCTCATTCGGCGCGAGGCGGACATTAGTGAGGAAGCACTACTCGGTATCATCAATGACCTTAATCAAGATGAAAGCGTTGACGGTTTTATCGTACAACTTCCACTCCCCAAACACATCAATGAAGAAGATGTCACCCTTGCCATTCGACCAGCCAAAGATGTGGACGGTTTTCATCCCATCAATTTCGGGCGTATGGCGCAGGGTTTGTCGGCTTATCTGCCTGCTACACCTTTTGGTATTATGCAGATGTTGGAACGCTATAATATAGAGACGAGTGGCAAACACTGCGTAGTAGTCGGACGTAGCAATATCGTCGGAACACCGATGAGTGTTTTGCTTTCGCGAAAAGCAAAAGTAGGTAATTGCACGGTCACGCTTACCCACAGTCGCACTCGTGACCTTGCTGCCGAAACGCGCCGAGCAGACATCATTATCGCTGCTATCGGACGTGCGAATTTTATCACCGCCGATATGGTCAAAGAAGGTGCAGTAGTCATTGATGTAGGTATCAATCGCATCGACGATGCAAGCCGAAAACGGGGTTATCGCTTAGTCGGAGATGTTGATTTTGAGGGCGTTGCGCCCAAATGCAGCTATATCACACCCGTTCCGGGTGGTGTAGGACCAATGACCGTGACTGCTCTACTGATGAATACGCTAAGAGCAAGTCGGAAGGAAATTTATGGGTAGATTTTTGGCATGTTTAATTTTTCATGTAAAAGTAGTGTACACTCTATTTCTAAGGGTGCAGGACAAATTTTTAATCTGCCTCGTACCGACGACTTTAGCCAACCTGTGCGATTGAAATTAATCGAGGGTAAATTTCGTCAAGATGCGTTAGCATTGACCCCGTTTGTAGCAAAATCTAAGCAACAACCGATTAAGGTACGTAGTACCGACACCATTTCGCGTACAAACGGTGTCGCTCCTACGGAGCTTTGGAGGTTTTGGGAACTATTTTGCTACAAACAGGGTCGGTACTAACGTACCTTTTGAATTGCTTAATTTCAATCGCACAGGTTGACTTTAGCCGTCCCGGGAAAGTACCGAGCCACTTGACGGCTAAAGTCGTCAGTACAGTGGCATTTCAAAATAAAATTAAAAATTTGTCCTGCACCCATTTCTAAAGAGTTTATAAAGTTCATTGAGTTTACATAGTTTGTTAGTTTTTGCCTACGGCAAAACTCTGTTTATAAACTTTATAAACTCCATAAACTGATAAACTAAAATCATCGATAATTCGTCAACAAAGCCTCAATATCTTCGGCGGCTTGAGCTTCGGTTGGGCGTTGGGCAGGGCTTTGTACGATTTTACCGTTTTGGTCAATTAGGAAATAAGCAGGTAGAGCTTGGATACCGTAAGCCTTTGCAATGTCAGAATCAAAACCACCTCTTGCGTATAAATGTCGTGTGCTATCAATGCGTTTTCCATCGATCCAGCGTTCTCGTTTTTTGTCGAGCGATACATATAGAAAAACGACTTCATTATCATCAAATTTTTCGTCTAATCGTTTGCTATATTCCATTTCGTGAATACAGGTCTAAACAACACAATAACTATCTACTTTTAATAAATATTTAATATAAACTTATTATTTTTTAAACGTATTCTTAAATTGCTTCATCCATTCAATTCCGAATCAACTCCACGCCTTCTTTATTGTTCAATACTTCAACTTGTTTTGCGACCATCACAGGCTTTTGAATTAAGTTTTTTTGTATCTTTACGTGGGAGACACAACCATTATCTATCACACTAAAAAAAATATGAAAAAAATACTAAAAATCTTGGGCGTACTTGCCGCCATTATTATCGTGGGGCTGATTGTCTTGCGCTTCGCGTTCAGTGAGCGAATGCCCAAAGGAGAACAAGGCGCGGCAGCCGACGCTTTGGCAGAAAAGATGCTGAAAGCCATCAACAAGCCCGCATGGGATTCGACGGGTGTAGTGCAGTGGACATTTCACGGTCGCAGCGAACATGATTTTCTGTGGGATAAAACGCGCAATTGGGTGCAAGTCAAGTGGGCAGAAAATGAAGTCTATGTGGTGCTGGATAGCTTGACAGGTGTGGCGTTTGAAAACGGCAAACGACTCGAAGGCGAAAAAGCAGATGAACTGGTCAAAACGGCTTGGGAGTTTTTTGCCAATGATTCTTTCTGGCTCAATGCGCCTGCAAAAGTATTTGATAAAGGCACGGAAAGGCGACTCGTCAAACTTGACGACGGCAAGGAAGCCCTACTGATTACCTACGTATCCGGCGGTGTGACACCCGGTGATTCGTACCTCTGGATATTGGATGAAAATGGCTTACCGACAGCATGGAAAATGTGGGTAAAAATCATTCCCATCGGCGGCACACCCACCACTTGGTACGACTGGACAACCTTAGAAACAGGCGCGAAAATCGCCCAAAATCACTCGCTGGAAATCGCGGGTAAAAAGATGGACATCGCTATTACTAATTTAAAAGCTGCAAAGGATTTGACCTCATTTGGGCTGAGTAAAGACCCTTTTGTGGTGTTGGGTGAATGACTTGGATGTTTGTTTATTGAGTGTCAAAAACTTGCCAAAACCAATGTCTAAATATTCATAATCGATTTTGGAAGTATTTTTTGAAAAAAAATATATATTTGCAAAAAAATAATTAACAGATGAAAATTGATGATTTAAAGGGAGCTTCAACTGGAAAGGTAAGATTCGTAACAAACGAAAATGGTGAATCAGTGCCTATTCCACTTGAAATTCAACAAATACTTCCAATTGGAGATGGTGAGAATTTATTTAGTTATTACTCACATTTTTTTCTTAGTAGTGCAGAATCTTTAAAGGCAGTTTCAACTAAAACTGGAAATGCTATGGAATTGGGTAATGTACCTGTATTTCTATATTTACACTATTTAGAATTAACATTAAAATCAAAATTATTTGATTTAGATACTGAAGGTCTAACTACAGATAGATTTGGGAAAAAGTATGGTCACAATATTAATAAGCTACTTGAAAAACTTGAGACTCATGGTAAGGATTGGAAAAATGGTCTCGCAACAGAACAAACAGAATTTATAGAAAAAATAGGAGACGACTACAAAGGGAAATTATATAATTACGCTGACGGAATTAATCCTAGTAATCCTCTAAATGTTGATATAATTGGAACGAGTGAGATAGTGAAAAAAATAATAGAAAATATAAACAAGTAAGCTACCCTACATAATAAATAAACGACTCAAAAAAACCTCCACCCATCCCAAATCAAAAATTCAAAACAGGCAAAGGTTTTTATAAAATATCAATGGCTCAATTCATTTTAACAAACTTCACAACTTCGCTTCCTACACATAAAAAATAAATCCCTGAAGGCAGTTGCTCAAAGTTCAATTCCAGTGTATTGATACCCTTTTGAAGGGTGAAAGACGGTGCTGCTACTTCTCGTCCAAAAGTATCTGTTACCTTAAATACTACGACTTCATTTTTTGTACTATTGAGGGTGATTTTTGTGATATTTTTAAGCGGATTAGGATGTATAAATATTTCATTATCAATATGTTGTATGTTAATAGAAATAATTTGACTATACGTCATTTTTCCATCAAAATCCACTTGTTTTAAACGATAATAATTCACGCCATAAGCTGGCGTAGCATCGGTAAATTGATAACTTTGCAGGATGTTTGTTGTGCCTGCGCCTTGTAGCCTGCCCAGTGTTTTAAATTGCGTTCCATCAGTCGAATGTTCTACTACAAAATAGTCATTATTGGTCTCGGTAGTGCTTGTCCATTTCAGATGGACGATACGATTATTTTCTGTTGCAGTGAAATTGGTGAGTGCTACAGATAGGTTAATTTGTTGATAAGTAGGCAGTTCCACAACATAGCTATCCACCGATTGCCCGTCTTCTGTGCCACTCCAATCCGAGCCAAAAACCAATCGCGTACCCGTCGGACTAATCGACACATGCGGTTCACCCCAATAATTAAAATCATCTTCATCGCTGCGGTGATGCCCGACTCGGCAGACCGTTACATTGCCCTGTGCATCGGCTCTTGCGACCACAAGTTCTTGGTCGAGCAAGGATTGTCCATCGCGGTCATAACCCATCATCGAAGCTGCCACCCAACCGCCTTGCGTGTTCTTATGTGTGAGTGCGGATATGTGCGTACCCGATTGCGGATATTCGTAGCCCTGCGACTGACTAATCAAAGGAAAACATTCGCCTGTCAGCATATTATGTCCGATGATGTCCCCGATACATCCGCCGTCAGGACCTTGTGCAAAAGCTATCGCAAAATAGCCATCGTCGCCATTCGCCATTCTACCAAGACAGGCGTGTTCTGAGCCGCTACTTTTATTGAGTCCAACATGAAAATTACCTGCGGCATCGTATATACTTTTTCTATGAAAAAACAAATCACCACTCGCGCCGGGCATAGGCGCAACGTAGCTCACATCATCATTTATCAAGCTAAATTCTGTCAACTGCCCCGTCGAAATTCGATAGGTATAAGCGCGGTCATTATTACATCTAAAACTAAGCACATCCGAATCCCAAGACATCATTTGAACATCATTACCCATACTGATGCTTCCATCACAATTGGTCGTTATATCATCCAGATTTACAAGGACTTGCTTGTTCATTGTGGCGACATTATATTGTATAAAATCATCACTGCCCGATTCGAGATAATACAATATTTGAGGGTTGTCGAAGTCCCAAAATATTTGCTCCAAATCGTCAGGATTGATGTCGTCCAGATAGCGAATAAATTGATAGGAAAAGCCGTCGAGCAACTGATGTCTGCCACCTGATTCGTACAAAATCATCCGCGATTCATCGGCGTTCCAAGCCTGTACGGTGCTGTACATCGGCACAATAAACGAACCTGAGTTGGCATTGGTAATCCGTCGAATAATCGTTCCAAATGAAGGGTCGATGATGGTATCCAAATACGCAGGTTTGGCTTTGGGCTGCATGGGGTAAACGGTCAAATCGTTGACGACTTGCAAGCCCGTTGAAAGGTCTTGTGCATACATTAAGGCAGCACAAAATAGCATTGAAAGTGTAGTAGCTAATTTCATTGTTGTGTGTATTTTTTAATGTAAAATGTGGAATAATAAATGTAAAATGTAAAAGTTTGTAAGGAGCAGAAATGCTTCATTACTAATTCATTATCAATATTTTATATTTTAAAAATATAAAAATTACGTATTATCTATTCTACTGAACAATCACTTTTTTTAATATGATAGTCTTTAAAAAACTGGAGTGATATTGGCGAAAAATAAGGCGAAAAAATTCGCCAAACCATTTTCGCCATGATAGAATTTGAAAATTTTAAGGATTTGCAGGAGCAAATACCCCTTATCACAGAGAAAAAATTGAGCCAGCTATTGTTGATGTGTGTTTATATATTAGCTGTAAGTATCACCAACCTAACCGGAAATAGTAATTGTAAACAGCGTTTGAATTTAAGGGATAAATTAGTCTCTTGGTGGGCTTTGTCTGATGTTGCGATGCCGCAATTGCATGTTGCCGGAAACCGCGAATTTATTAGCTTTGACTGGTTTAAAGGCTTGGAATTGCGTGGTATTCTCTTTATCACGCCTATTCCTGCCAGCTTCAAGTTGCAATTATGGTTTAACGGAAAAATCAAAGACCGAAAATTAGGGCTTAAAATTATCCAACGTTACTATTTGCCTTCGGTAAAGATAGTGTAGAAGCGGTTTTAATGGCTGAATACATTGTCCGACTGATCGTTTGTGAAAATGATTCTTCTCGTGGCAAAGTGGCATACGTATTTCTATTCACTAACATGGATAATATGCAAGAAGCCAGTAAGTTTTATTGGAAACACTATAAAATTGAAATTTGTTTTAAGTATCTACTGAAATAAATATTTTTTTTAATTTAATTTATTAAAAATAAATTTTGTATATTATTTAAATTCAAATAAATACAAAAATTTAATATTGCAATTTAATCAAAAAAATATTCTACTGAACAACAATTTTATTTAAACTGTATTTTATTGATTATTAGTTATTTATGACGAAATTTAAAGAGAAAGCACGAACTATCTCCCCCTTTGGAGGGGGTTGGGGGGAGGAAAAACAGCCGAAAATCCTCCCACCAGCCCCCTCCAAAGCAGGGGTGATTGGTTCTGAATTTCGCACAAATTTTATTTTGTTTGATAGCCCCGAAGGGGTGAACTTCACTAACTTGGGGTGTCAGCCCCAAGATAGAAATTCGAGGTATC
>Ga0209187_1002250_pt1 | contig 18904 bp, 18 predicted proteins | sample BantaG_FD_187430 | JGI IMG/M metagenome (GOLD analysis project Ga0209187, IMG submission 187430) | Marine algal microbial communities from Bantry Bay, Ireland - BantryBay_4 metaG (SPAdes) (version 2) | ecosystem: Host-associated > Algae > Red algae > Unclassified | place: Bantry Bay, Ireland...
TGAAAAATCGGTATCACTTCACCCCCTAGCCCTGCTCTCCCGTGGTACCACGGGATCGACTTGCTTTGGGGTCTTCGACCCGTCGCGGGTTTTTGTAATTGATGAACCTGAAGATAGAGGAAATTTAGTTAAAAGAATTTTAGTTAGTCTATACATAAACCATGAACTAACGGTGTATATATGATCTTATCTCATAAAATTTCACATATTATAAAAGTTAGAAATATTTTGGCTAAGTTCAGATATCTGCATTATAACCTATCTCCACTTTCTTTCTATCTAAATTTCGTAACTCTAAATACTTGACCGCTTGACCACTCTTGAAGTTCTTCTTCAACTGCTGGAATAACTTTTTATAGTCTGTTGTAGATTTTGCTTTTACCTCCTTGATTATCCTATATCCAAGTAAGTGCTTTGCTTTCATGATCGCCTCATGTTTAGTGCCCCCTTCCATCTTCATGATAAAATCAATCTGATCTCCTGAACCTGCATCGCAATTAGATGAAAAACATGTCCAAGTATTTGTCTTTGGATATATCTGAAGACTTGGTGTCTTGTCATTGTGCCAAGGGCAGCACATCCGATTATTGCTATCCACTAAATGAGTATAGTGATTTAGAACTCCTTCTAGGCTTAGTTTTGATTTGATCTCTTGTATCTCCATCTATAAGTGTTAAAGTCCGAAAAATTACTTTTAAAACTATTAGACAAAAATCTATCAAATACTTTTCTTTATGGCAAGAACTATCTACTTTATTTATTTCTTTTAGTTATGTATTTTTACCATTATCAATAGCTTTTATTAATATTTAACCCTTATTGTTATGAAAACCAGTAAAATCATTACTTCACTCCGGAAAGAGAGAGAATGGTCTCAGGCAGACCTTGCTGCTAAAACTGGTATATCTCAAGTTATGGTTGGAAAATATGAAAGGGACGATGCTATACCTTCTCTTGAAGTAGCTAAGAAAATTGCCGATGCTTTTGAAGTCAGTCTAGACTACCTTACTGGCGAAGGTGTCATCGCTAATATTGATAAACGAAATCTAAAAAGATTAGAAGAATTACAACTACTAGATCCTAGTAAGCAAAAAACACTCTACGATCTTATCGATACTTACATCAGAGATGCTAAAGCACGATTAGCCTATCAATAATAAAGCCCCACCGAAGTGAGGCTTTTATTCTTCTTTCATTTTTAATCAAACTTATACATGTACCTAATTACTTTGAATAAACTAAAGTAATTTCATTTCCATCGTACTGATAAACATCAATCACACCTTTTTTATACCCTATAACAAACTTCATATCGCAGTTCATTAATTCTATGAATGTAATATATTTATTTTTTCTAGCTAAATCTATCAATGCTAATTCAGTTCTATAGGCATTCAGCTGCTCTGGATTACTATTAATTGTGTGTGTAGAGGACTTTAATAAGTAGTTATTTTCATTGTCTATTAACATTGCTGTAATCCAGTTATTTCCTATTGCTACTTTTTCACTTACAACCTCGTACCCTCCTCTATTTTGAAATATTTCACATCCTTTATCATTAGCTTTCCCATCATAATCTTGATATCGTCCAGTTGCCTTGATAACCATTTGCATATTTTTATGATCGACTCCATTCCTTCTTAAATGTCTTGATATCTCAATCTTTGCCTGAATGATAGAAGCCTCAATTGAACTCTGATCACTTGATATTGTAGATCTTTGATTCGTTGAACAACAGTTTACTAAAATAAAAATAAAGATTACATATATTTTCCTTTCCATCGTTACCAATTTGAGATTGAAAAAGCTGTAAATGTATTTTGATTTAAAGTACTGGATGACATAAAGTATGGCTTAGGAGTTGCTGGATTATAAATCTGAAAGAACGTACCTTTAGATTTGAATGCACCATTTAACTTGTGAATCTGTTTTATATAGCTACCTTTTACGGAAACCGAATGCGCTGCGGTAGCATTCCCTGGTACTGTCAAAATTGTTGACTTCCCTCTTGCTAAAGAAGCAGAAACAAAATCACTAGTTGAATTATATCCTCTCATTAATCCTGGTTGAACTCCATCAACATTTAATCCATCGTATAAATTAATGCTATTAATCACCTCTGTATCTAAAAGTGGATCTATATTTGGATCACCACCCATTGATGCCCTTACACTTGCTTGATTTGTACTTCCCCCCTGTGCATTTACAGCCATTTCAGCAGTAGCACAAGTACAATTATAATCACCTACTTGCTGGGTGTGAGTCAAACCTCCATCTACGCTAACTGGGGCATATTCTACTGTTGCACCATCCCAAAATCTTCTTCCATCAATGGAGGCTCCAATTCCTTGACCAAGTCCGCCTATCCCTGCTCCTAATAAAGTGCTTTTAGCAAGACCTCCTCCAGTCAAATTACCATTTATCAAACCACTTGTTAAATTCTGTGAAAATCCACTGGCACCTCCAGTAATTGCTCCTCCAGCAAATCCACCAATACCTGCACTAGTTAGAGCTGAAGAAACACCTCCACCTACTCCACCTGCAACGACTGATCCAGCAAAAGCACCCCAGTCCCAATTATTAAATCCACCATTTGAAATTAATTGTGTTGCAGTATTAGCTAATGCACCGATAGCCATACCAATTAAAATTGGACTATCTCCATTGGGATCTGTGAAACTAATGGGATTATTATTCATACTGTTATATGGACTTAATCCTATGTTCGATTCCGCTTTTGGATCGACCTGTAACCACCTCCCTATCGTTGGATCTAAAGTTCTATAATGCGCAAAACTTAAATCTATACCAAAGTTATCATTTTGTTCAATACCGTTGTACTTATATTTGTAATTGTTTTCATCCCCCATCCAAACCCCTTTCATAGCCATTCCAAATGGGTAATAGTGGTTCTCTTGTATTATTTCATTGGTATTTTCAATCTTACCATTTTGGTTTTTATCACAATAGACTAAGCGAGTGTTGCCTAAGTGATCTTGGATAGTGTAATGGTATTCGGGATTTGTGCCGTTGGTATATTGCACATATCCCTCACTATGCATGATTTGGTGAACTTGGCCGTTTTTGTATTCAACACCTGCTACGTAGTCTATTTCTTCTACTGGGTCATTTCCGCTTGCACTATATGATGCTTTTCTTTTAAGTAGATTTCCAGCAGCATCGTAAATAAAATGAAGGTAACCGCCCCCAGTACCAAAGTTTTGTATTCGTGTTGGAAGATTTAAATGATTGTATTGGATTTCAATCTTTCTATCTTTATGAAGCGTTATATTTCCATTGCTGTCATAGTTATAGTTTCCGCCCCATCCATTTTTAAATCCTTCACTATTGCTGGTGATCGCGTCAGAAACATCATTCCTAGATGAGTTGTTTGATCCAAGCTTTGCTAATACTATTTGGTAGTGGCAGACCTTACTTGGTTCTCATCAGATGACCATACTTAACATAATATTATTTATTCGGCTAATATGGGTCAAAAAAAGTCCATACAATAAATGTATGTGCTTGTTCAAGATCCACGAGTAAAGGATGGTAAGCATAGCCCTGATAAGGGCTAGTCACACAAATGAATGGCATGGTGCTTATGCCTATTTGTGGAACCGAAGCAAGGCGGAGTGGTGAGCCTGACCCTGAGAAAAGCACGGGAATGGTTGGTAGCTTAGTTTTTCTCAGAGATACTCCCAAAATATCATAGTTAAAATAGAGATAATTCCCACAACAGAATTGTAATTGAGCGCAAAAGGCTACATCTTTGTATAAACACAAGATATCTTGAAAAGTAAATCCCAATTCATATTATTGATCGGGCTCGCTCTGGCTAGTTGTAAAGAACGGGATAAGCCGAAGGAGTACCCAGGAGTAGATGAAAGACTACATGGTTACTTTGAATTGTTTGAAGAAGAGGCTCGGGCAAGAGGAATGGAGATCGATCTGATAGAAAGGTCTCTTTCAGGTGAAGTTATGGAAATTGATGGTCAAGGAGTAGCCGGACAATGTCAATACGGCCAAAACACTGTATTGGATAATCACTTAGTAATTGATGAATCATTTCTGCTCAGCAATGCCAGTGACTTGTTGAAAGAGTTAGTGGTGTTTCACGAATTGGGACACTGCTATCTACAGCGTGATCATCGCGAAGACACCTACCCGACTGGAGCCTGTATCAGTATCATGCGAAGTGGTGTGGGTGACTGCAGAGATAATTACTCTGATGCTTTCAGAGCAACTTACATTGATGAATTATTTGATCCAGATTCTTTCTAAAAATAGATAAGGTCAAATAAAAAAGGATGCTAGCTAATGCTAACATCCTTTTTTTTATTGTCGTAGTAGATTATCAATTTGGGCTTTTATCCTATTTACATTTTCGAGTGCAAATTATTAATATTGCCTATTGATTAGTTATTGTCATCTTCATATTCTTCGTAAGTATCAGTATCCTCCTCAAGGTATTCGACTGGCTCTTCATCACCACCCATATAGTCACTAGCTGATTCTCCGATTCTATATGCTATCGTCACGCCGATTGATGTGTACCAATCATTGTCTAGTGAATTACCTGACTTGCTCACGCCGTCTAAATAGTCGTTTAGCCCTGCAGTTACTGTGCCTTCGATACCGATCACTAATCTGTTAAGACTATATCGAACTCCTACTCCCAATGGTACTACCATAGAAAAATTTGGATTATCGTGATTAGCATCAAGCGGATCAAGTGGTCTAGCTTCTGGTGTTAGGGTAACAGTTGCATCAGCAATACTCCCTCCTACTCCTATGTGTAGATAAGGTGTGAAATTAGCGTTGAACCTCTTTTGATTTTGGTAAATGCTTATACCAAGCAAGTTCCATTCCGCACCGATTGTAAAGTCGATCAAAGTCGTCTCTGAGGAAATTCCTCTAGCGGCACGATTAGGGTAATTAAGGTCTGTACTTTCGTAAAAGCCGATATTTGCTGAAGCTCTGACATCGAATCTAGGGTCGAAGTGATATCTAGCAAGTATACCTCCACCATATCCTAGAGATTCAAAATCGGCAAATTCAGCTACAAGGTCGCCGTGGAATAAATTTACACCACCTTTTACACCTACTTCAAATTCTTGGGAATATCCTAAAACGCAAGTTAATGCGAAAAGGAGTGTTATTAAATTTCTCATTGTATTAGTATTTTTCTCATATGGGTAAATCAAACACTTTGCCATGTTTGAAAAATCTTTAAGATGAGTAGCAACAATCCACTCATTTTTAATTAAAATGTTACTTATACATATTATATTTTTTTGTAATATTGCAAATATAAAATTATTACTATGACAAATATTATTGCAGTTGCAAATCACAAGGGAGGTGTTGGGAAGACCACCTCTGTCCAAAATATAGGCGTAGCGCTATCCAATTTGGGCAAAAAGGTTCTTTTGATTGACTTAGACCCGCAAGCTAATCTGAGTGACTCCTTTGGCTATGAAGATGCTGATACCAGTATTTATGATGCACTCACTGAGAAAGGCCCCGCACCTATTCACAAAGTGTCAGACTTTCTATCTATTATTCCTTCGAACTTGGATCTTTCGGTAGCAGAGGTGGAATTAAGCAATGTTCCAGGGAGGGAATATGTGCTACGGGAACTTATTAGCAGCTGGAAAACGGACTTTGATTACGTCATCATAGATTGTCCTCCATCACTTGGTTTGCTTACGATAAATGCCTTGACAGCTTGTGATGAAGTGTATATTCCATTAGATGCACAATACTTTTCTATGAAGGGTCTAGACAAATTGATGTATATCTTAGAAAAAATTAAAGCTAGACTTAATAAACATGTCGAAGTGACTGGTGTATTTTTGACTCAATTTGATAAAAGATTGGTTCTCAATAATAATATTGCTGAAATGATTGAGGACTACTTCCCTAATAAGGTGTTTAAAACAAGAATACGTAAAAATATTGCTCTTGTAGAAGCGCCTATTGATGACCAAGACATCTTTACTTATGCGCCCCGTAGTAATGGAGCAAAAGACTATCAAAACCTAAGTTTAGAAATAGTTGAGGCACATAAGTAATCTTATTTATTCATTGAATTATTAGAAAATCAACATAAAATGGCAAAAGACTTTAAATCTAGAATAGGTAGTAAAAGATTGCACACGCTCATCCCTGACAGTGATCCCAACCCTACTACTCAGCCAGAGGCAGTATCGGAGCCGAAAGCAACAATCAAAAAACAAACTGTGGCGGCTGTGGATCCAGAACCTGAACAAGCTCCTACCCCACCCGAAACTGTAGTTTCTACGTTTAGAATTAATGCGGAGAAATTGACTCGTATAAAAGCAATAGCATTCTGGGATAGAAAGAAGATTCAAGATGTTTTTGATGAGGCACTTGGTCTTTATATTGAATCGCAAGATCAAGCAACAATAGAAAAAGCAGTTGAAGAATATACAAAACGTACAGAGTAATATCAGTATTATAATATTACATACCAGCTGACTTTAAAAGGAAACACTATCTATCGATAGTGTTTCCTTTTTTTTATTTATATCATCCAGAGTATTTAAATTCATTTGTAATATTTAAAATATAAAATTACATGAATTGCTCAGGCTTCAGCTAGAAATTCATAGTTGCCATTTTGAATTTCGATTATTACTCCTCCAAGTAGATAAACTGAAATTACAGTGTAATATAACTAATACAGTATTAATCACAATGCTGAATTTAGTGTCTTATTTTATTCTAAAAATAGCAGTCCCAAACTTCTCGTTCTGTAATAAGTAATTGATAAATATTTGTAATATTAATAATATAAAATTTCAATAAAATATAATTACTTGCGCTTAGAATCTACAGATAGCAAAGAATGAAGGCCTAGTGAATATATTGCTGATATTACACGTTAATATAGCAATTAACAATAATGCGTATTTAGCAGTAGTTAAGGATTTAAGCGTCTCTAAGAGGACTTTTTAGCTTCCTGCTACAATTACTAGCCTCCTGCACTAAAATTAGTTACAGGCCCCGTATAATAGGCATGGCAATTAAACTAGTTTCAATATCTTGATGGTTAAATCTAGGATCATAAAATACCGATAATATTATATTACAATGTGTACCAATACTACCTGCTGCTAGGATTTAGGATGATGAGTATATTTGTCATAAATAATACATTACATTGTAATATGGTATTGCCACGATTATATTGTAATGCAACAATAGTCGTTTGGCACAGATAAATCTAGAAGTAGCAGACAAATATTAGAAATATCGCACTACATGTCTTAATCATATTTTACTGTAATATGTATAAGATTAGAGTGTTTCAAATTTTAGATTATAGAACCTTGCTTACTATGTAAGTTTTTATTTCTTGTTATGTTTAACTTACATTGTAATATAGAGATCGAATGAATTAGCTTGTCTGAATATAAAAGACTGATAAGTGTATTTTCAAATTATGTTGAAACATATAATTACATACTTTACAATATAAGTTAAAAGTAGAAGAATATGTCTTGCTCTAAATGTTCTATTCAGTAACAATATTAAATTACACCGTAATCTATACTTAACTATATTACACATAAATTTCTACAATACAATATTCTCATGTTAAATTTCAGCGATTAAGGTTTGCTATAATAATATCCCATGATAGCTTAATTTCGCGCAAATCCTGTACGGTGTATCACTGCTTACAATTTTATTATTCGCCATACAATCTATAAGCGATTTACGGTCAACTAAAGATTCTGCCCGTAAATACTTGTATATTGATATCAACACTATTAATTGTAAGTAATTCATCTCTGTGGCTTGGACAAAACTAGATTTGATTAAATAATAGCCTGCTTAACGTACTGATCAGAATTAGGCTTGGAAAGGACAGCAATATTCAATCAGCCTTTAGTAGCAAATATACTTTGGCGCAACACTGATAAATAGACGACAAACAGAATAATATATCGCTCATCAGTATTTAGGCATCTTAATGCTGCTTATTGATAACTTTTTTAAAATAAATATGGGAATATAGTAGGGGTAAGCTAAGATAATTGGGTCATGTATATGATTGGACTAATGAAATAACTTAAATTCTTGACTTATGAGCTTACAAAGAAACTTAATCGAACAAATAGAATTCTTTAATTGTCTGGATGAAAACGAGAAATCCTATCTAGCTGAACGATCAGAAATAAAAGTCAAAGGGAGATATAATTACGTATACCTAGCAGATGAGCAGTCTACCCATCTCAATATTTTATTGAAAGGGACAATCAAAATAGGTACTCATTCCAACGATGGAAAAGAAATAATCAAATCCATTATTCATCCACAAGCCATGTTTGGAGAAATGTGTGTAATGGGTCAACAAAAAAGGGTCGATTTTGCAAAGTCGATGAATAGTGGAGTAGAATACTTCACGGTTGACAAAACAGTGTTTGCACATTTGATGAAATCTAATTCAGAGATGAGTTCAGCATTTATGTCTGATATAGGAAGAAGGTTAACTCGAGCCGAAACGCGTTTAGAATCCCTGATATTTAAGGATGCTCGTTCAAGAATAATTGATTTCCTCAAGGATAGTCTTGAAAAAAGAGGCAGACAAGTTGGTTTTGAAGTTATGTTCAAGCACTCATTAACCCAACAAGACATTGCAAATTTAACTGGCACCTCAAGACAGACCGTTACTTCAGTACTAAATGAGTTAAAAAAGGAGAATTTAATCTATTTCACTCGAAAAAGTATTTTAGTTCGCGATGTTGCGAAGTTGGCATAGTTGCAATTAAAATTAGATAATATATATTAAGATTAAAATTTTATAGCAGTTTGGTTTAAAAGCTACTTTCCTAATGGGAAGTAGCTTTTTTTGTTGATAATTTAAAGTAAATTAGCCCCTTGTTAAAATTTCATGAGCTATGGCACAAACGAGAAAAGTATTAGAAGACATACTTGATAACAGAATTATGGTATTGGATGGTGCAATGGGCACCATGGTTCAGCGCTATAAACTAAAGGAGGCAGACTTCAGAGGGGATCAATTCAAAGATTATCATATGGATATCCAAGGAAATAATGATATCCTTTCGCTGACTCAACCTCAAATTATAAAAGAAATACACCAAGCCTACTTAGAAGCTGGAGCAGATATCATTGAGACAAATACATTTAGTGCTACAACAATCGCGCAAACTGATTATGATTTACAAAGCCAGGCTTATGCTATTAATTTAGAGTCTGCCAAGATAGCTAAAGAAGCTGTTGATGAATACACTGCCAAGGACCCCAGCAAACCTCGATTTGTAGCAGGTGCTTTTGGCCCAACTAATAGAACGGCATCTATGTCTCCAGATGTCAATGATCCAGGATATAGAGCTGTCACCTTTGATGAATTAAAAAATGCATATTACGAGCAGGCTAAAGGTTTACTTGATGGAGGAGTGGACTTGTTTTTGGTCGAAACTATATTCGATACTTTAAATGCAAAGGCTGCATTGTATGCCATAGATGAACTCACTAGCGAAAGAGGAGTGGATGTTCCTATTATGATTTCAGGAACCATTACGGATGCAAGCGGAAGAACCTTGTCAGGACAAACCGTTGAAGCATTTTTAATATCCGTAAGTCATATTCCATTATTGAGTATTGGACTCAACTGTGCACTTGGTGCCGAAGAGATGAGACCATATATAGAGGTACTTTCGAAAAATGCGCCTAACTATATAAGTGCTTATCCTAATGCAGGTCTTCCAAATGAATTTGGGGAATACGATCAGATGGCAGCAGAAATGCGAGAGCACATCGAAGACTTCGCAAATAGCGGTTTTGTAAATATTGTCGGAGGATGCTGCGGAACAACTCCGGACCACATCAAATCCATGGCTGAGGGCGTTGTTGGACTAAAACCTCGAAAGAAAATTGCACCAAAAAAATTTACTCAAGTCAGTGGATTAGAACCATTGGTCATAAGACCAGAGACAAACTTCATTAATGTAGGTGAACGGACTAACGTTACTGGCTCAAAGAAATTTTCGCGTTTAATCAAAGAAGAAAAGCTAACAGAAGCGCTTACAGTAGCAAGGCAGCAAGTAGAATCTGGTGCGCAGGTTATCGATGTCAATATGGACGAAGGCTTGTTGGATAGCAAAGCCATGATGGTTAAATTTTTACATTTGATTATGTCAGAACCGGACATTGCCAAGTTGCCGATCATGATCGATTCTTCGAAATTCGATATCATAGAAGCTGGATTGAAATGTGTACAAGGGAAGTGTATAGTGAATAGTATTTCACTCAAGGAAGGAGAGGAAGAATTCATCAGACAAGCAACCATAGTTCGTCGCTTTGGAGCAGCCGCAGTAGTTATGGCATTTGATGAAGAAGGGCAAGCAGACACTAAAGAACGTAAGGTTGAAATCTGTAAGAGAGCTTATAAAATCCTAGTAGAACAAGTTGGCTTTAAACCAACCGATATCATTTTTGATCCTAATATCTTTGCAGTGGCAACAGGTATAGAAGAGCATAATAAATATGCCATCAACTTTATAGAAGCAACTAGAGAAATAAAACAAGAATGTCCTGGAGCGAAAGTAAGTGGGGGAGTAAGTAATATATCATTCTCTTTTAGAGGTAATAATAAAGTAAGAGAAGCCATGCACTCTGCATTTCTTTATCATGCCATACAAGCAGGTATGGACATGGGTATTGTCAATGCGGGTATGATAGAAGTGTATGAGGAAATTCCAAAAGATTTACTTGAATCTGTTGAAGATGTTTTATTCAACAAGCGAGTAGATTCTACTGACAGACTTGTTGATTTGGCCGAGAGTTATAAGAGTGTTGGTGGTAAACAAGTAGTGAAAGACTTAGCCTGGAGAGAAAGTACTGTAGAAGAACGTATTTCTTATTCGCTTAGAAAAGGTATTACCGAATTCGTTGATGTTGATATAGAAGAAGCAAGACAGAAATATCCAAACCCTATAGAAGTTATTGAAGGCCCACTAATGGATGGAATGAATATAGTTGGTGATCTATTTGGTGCAGGAAAGATGTTCTTACCTCAAGTGGTGAAAAGTGCTCGTGTGATGAAGCAAGCTGTTGCTATCCTCACACCATATATAGAGGCAAGTAAACAAGGATTAGTGGCGAAAGGCAAAATACTAATGGCTACTGTAAAAGGAGATGTCCATGATATCGGGAAGAACATTGTTGGAGTAGTGCTCGGATGCAACAACTATGAAATTATAGACATGGGTGTTATGGTACCGGCAAAGAAAATTCTAGATGAAGCGGTAAAGCAAAACGTAGACGTCATAGGATTGAGCGGATTGATTACGCCCTCCTTGGATGAAATGGTATATGTGGCTTCAGAAATGGAGAGACTCGGTATGAATATCCCTTTGATCATAGGAGGAGCCACCACCTCAAAGACCCACACTGCTGTCAAGGTAGAACCTGAGTATAGCCATGCTACGATACACGTACTTGACGCTAGTAAGAGTGTTGGCGTTGTTTCCAAATTATTGAGTAAGGACAAGGAAATGTCTAGTGCATATCTTAGCTCTATAACTGCAGACTATGAAAAAGTAAGAGTGCAACGGAGTAATCGAAATGTCAGTAAACAATATCTTAATTTAGATGAGGCACGTGCAAATAATTACCAATTAGATTGGGCTAATTATGACTTTCCAAAACCAAGTTTTACGGGTAACAAGACTTTTGAAAATATTTCTCTGGCAGATCTAGAGCCTTTTATTGATTGGACTCCATTTTTTAGTTCTTGGCAATTGGCTGGGAAATATCCAGCAATTTTAAAAGATGAAATAGTAGGAGAGGAGGCAACTAAATTATTTGAAGATGCCAAGGTGATGCTGGAGTCTATTATCGATGAGAAGTGGATCTCAGCCAATGGTGTCATTGGTTTCTACCCTGCCAATGCAATAGAAAACGACAAGACTGCGATCTATAAAGACGAACAAAGGAGTGAAGTGCTTGAAGAGCTATGCCACCTCCGCCAACAGAGAAAGAAAGCCGCAACTAAGCCTAATATGAGTTTGGCCGATTATATAGCTCCCGTAGGAGAAGGGGAGGATTATATCGGTGCCTTTGCTGTTTCTGCTGGTCATGGAATAGAAGAGCATGTTAAACGTTTTGAAAAAGCTAACGATGACTATTGTGCTATAATGCTGAAAGCCCTAGCTGATAGGTTTGCGGAAGCTGCAGCAGAGTATATGCATTCGAAAGTTAGAAAAGAATACTGGGGCTATGCAAAGGATGAAGGATTGGATAACAATGCACTAATTGCAGAAAAGTACCAAGGCATCAGACCTGCACCAGGTTATCCTGCTTGTCCAGAACATACAGAGAAAGGTAAATTGTGGCAGTTATTAGATGCTGAAGCCGCTACTGGAATTAAACTAACAGAAAGCTTTGCCATGTATCCAGCAGCTTCTGTAAGTGGATGGTACTTTGCGCATCCAGATAGCAAATACTTTGGCTTGGGCTCTATCAGCAAAGATCAAGTGGAGGAATATGCTACTAGAAAGGGTTGGGATTTTGCAAAAGCAGAAAAGTGGTTAACGCCAGTACTTAACTATAAGTAGATAAATTACATTTCTAGCCAATATATTTATAAATTTGCACATATTATATATGTTGTAAATGAGCGAAAACGCCGCACAAGGAGATAAGCAGGAGTATTATGATGATGAGATTTCACTCAAAGAACTCATCTTAAAACTACAGGAATTCTGGCGAGAGCTTTGGAAGAACTGGTGGCTCATAGTATTGGTATGTATTCCATTTATTATCTACTTTCTTTATAAGCACTCTACGCATGTCAAGACGTACACTGCTGATCTCACTTTCATGATAAATGAAGATGAAGGAGGAGGTGGACTAGGTGGAATGTCTAGTGTCCTTGGATCATTTGGACTAGGTGGAGCGACAGGAGGTGAGTATAATTTGGAGAAAATGCTATCACTTCTTAAATCAAGAAAAATCGTTCAAGAAGTTTTGATGCAGCGGGATACACTTGATGGGGTAGAAGATCTGTTTGCAAATCATTTAATCAAATGTCAAAACCTCCATGAAAAATGGGCAAAATCAAAAGGCGATGTTGATCTGAGTAATTTTCTATTTAATAAGACAGATTTTGCTAAATTCACTATACAGGAGAATACTGCTCTAAAGTATATTCACGCCCTACTTATTGGCAATGCTAAGAGAGGTCTAAATTCTCAATTAAATAGTAACATCTCTGATGATACTGGTATTATGAATATCAGTATGAATTCTAGGGATGAACAATTGAGCATAGATTTAATAGAAGCTTTATTTGTGCATTTAAGTGACTATTATGTAAGCAAATCCATAGAAAAACAACTAAACTCCTACAATATAGTAGCTGCTAAAGCGGATTCTCTTCAGAGTGAATTGAGAAGCGCTGAGTATGCGCTGGCCAATTTTGTAGATACAAATAGAGGCCTCTATAACCGTAAGGATCAATTGCAGCAATACCGCCTTGAAGCGCAAGTTAAAATGCTAGGCACAGCCTATGCCAAGGTGATAGAGCAAAAGGAAATAGCTGAATTTTCACTAAATGATCAAACCCCAGTGGTGCAGATCATTGATTACCCAATCTCTCCTCTAGAACCATCAAGATCCTCATTGATCAAAAACTTAATTATTGCTTGTCTAATTGGAGGATTCCTCGGTGCTGCATTCATCATTGGGAGGAAGATTTTGAGAGACACATTAGCATAAATAACTATAAGAGTAGTATTTTTAGTCGCCAGTTGGCTATTATACTCAATATTATTGAGTAAATTTGCTACTCAATGTCTTAGCAGATGATAGAAACACTAATTTCCAATAAAACGCGAATCAAGCTACTGTTGAAGTTCTTTCTCAACAGCAATACAACTTCTTATTTGCGTGGATTGGAAAGTGAGTTTGGAGATTCATCTAATGCTATCAGGCTGGAACTCAATAGACTAGAGAAAGCTGATATGCTAGAGTCTTCTCTTCAAGGTAATAAGAAATTTTTCAAAGCTAACACAGATCACCCTTTATTCAAGGATATACACAATTTGATTCTCAAGCATGTCGGGATAGACAAGGTAATCGAAACTGTGATCGAACGGCTTGGAGACTTAGAGGATGTCTATCTTACTGGGTCCTTTGCCAAGGGAATAGATAGTCAGATCATAGACCTCATATTCGTTGGAGAGATTGAGAAGAATTACCTCATCCAATTGGTAGAGAAAGTAGAAAAACTTATCCAGAGAAAAATACGCTACCTAATATACAAAAAGGAGGAAGTCAATCAAGTAAATTGGCAGCAATTTGCTACTGAACCATTACTAATCTGGTCAAATAAGAAATAGGCGTGGGACGAGGAATTGCGAACATAGCAGAAAATCATTTACACCCCATCGAAGCCAGATGGTTCGCGGTGTACACTACATACAAGCGAGAGAAGGTAGTGGCGAAAATGTTTATGAAAAAAGGAATAGAAGTTTTTCTTCCCTTACAAACAATTCATCGACAATATCAACGCTCCAAAAAAATTGTAGAATTACCTTTGTTTAACTGTATCCTTTTTGTGAATATAAATAAAAGTCAGTATGTCAAGGTTTTAGAAACGGAGCATGTGTTACGCTTCATCAAGATTGGTCAAAATTTGATTTCTATACCGCACTATGAGATCGAAACAATCCAGTGCATAATTGGCGCACAGATGGAGATTCAGGTAGATATTTTTGATATGCAAGAGGGTGAGCCGATTCAGGTTATCGCAGGTGGCCTAAGCGGTTTAGAGGGAAAATTCTTAAAACAAGAATCGAAGTATAATTTTTTAGTTGAGCTGGAAATGCTCGGTTATCAGATGCGGATGCATGTGCGACCAGAACATCTTAGGCGAAAGCATCAACATACAGGTATTAAGGTCTCAACTTAACAGTAGAGTACTATTAAAAACATTAAAACTATCCATTTTTCGGAGATTAAGTGCTCGCAACTTATCGTCGGCGAAGCCGTATTATTTCGAAATAATAAAAGTATATAATGGCACAAGATATTATGACTAGACCTACATTATTTCAGTCCGTAATCAACGAAATTCAAGAGCTTGGTTTTCACATAGTAGCTACTGACATGCATCGTCCCTGGGGTGGATTTTTGGTTATTGATGAGGAGCAAACGCAAAAATTTGTTGACACATTTTTCCCTGAGCAATCAAATGAGATAGAGGTTGGAAAAAGAAAGCTGAGTTGGCAATATCACCATCGCAGAAGTGAAATCTGGAAGGTAATTAAAAACAGTGCTGGTGTTATCATCAGTGATACTGATCAGCAAAGTGAAGTACAGGTCAAAGCACTTGAGGATGTCATTAGACTCGAAAAGGGTCAAAGACATAGACTAGTAGGGTTGGAAAACTGGGGCGTCATCGCTGAGATTTGGCAACATACTGACCCTAGTAATCCATCCAACGAAGAGGATATTGTTCGTGTACAAGATGACTTTGGTAGATAAAATTTATTAAGATTTGGGAGTGCCACCAAGTAAGCAAATACCAGGGCTACTAGCTGGGCGACTATTTGCTTCCTCGCTGTCGGGCTTTTCGTGACTAGGTCCTTCGCCCGAAAAAAGACGGGCTTTGGACTGCTTCCTTTTAGTCGCATCACTACTATCCCTCACTTAATAGAGACTAATTTTTTAGAGTGAATTTTATCTTTTGCAAATTATATCAATACTTGGCAAAATCAGAATTTAGTAATAAATCACTAGTTCCAGAAATTTTCCTTGGACTAGCGCTGTGCAGTAGTGGAGAGCTTTGCTCGACAGACCCCGCCTAGCTTTGTCGGGCGAGCTGCGGTCCGAACGAATAGTGAGCTACGAAACATAGCGACACCTGATCTTTTATCAGGTGTAGGCCCAAAATAAATAATAAAATGGCTGAGAAAGAATCCCACATAAGGAGTATACTGAAAGGTCTCAGTTGGAGGTTTGTAGCTACTGGTACTATAATAGCTATAATTTACTGGAAGACTGGAAGTATAGAGGATGCACTTTCGATTGGGGCTATAGAATTTGTAATAAAATTTTTGCTTTATTACGGACATGAAAGATTGTGGCAACTTGTCCCGAGAGGAGGGGTAAGGCAAATGTTTGGTATAAAATCAAAAAAGTAAACGTGGGACAATCAGAAAATATCCACCCCATATTTGATCGTCTACTGAGTAGGAGCGATCGTGAAGTGCGTTTGCAACAAAAAGCAAAGGTGCTTTGGCTGACTGGTTTGTCAGGATCGGGTAAATCTACTATTGCCCAAGACCTTGAGCGCCAACTTCATAATAAAGGGTATTTTGCTCAAGTATTAGATGGAGACAATATCCGATCCGGCATCAATAATAACCTTGGCTTTACATTAGAGGATAGGAGGGAAAATGTCCGTAGAATCGCTGAAGTGGCCAAATTATACCTTAATTCGGGTATCATATCTATCTGTTCATTCATATCTCCAACCATAGAAATTCGTAAATTTGCGTCCTCAATAGTAGGGGAATCAGATTTTATAGAGGTATATATAAATACGCCTATCGAAATTTGTGAGAAAAGGGATGTGAAAGGCTTGTACAAAAAAGCACGTGCTGGAGAGATCAAAGGGTTTACCGGAATAGACTCACCGTACGAAGCGCCGCAAAATCCAGCAGTAGAAATATTAACAGAAAACTTGAGTGTAGAAGACTCAAGTAATATGATATTAGACAAAATATATCCAACAATAAAGTTGGCTTAAATTACAAATAGATGAATTATCAATTAAATCATTTAAAAGAGTTAGAATCAGAGTCCATATTTATCCTGAGAGAAGTAGCAGCTCAGTTTGAAAATCCTGTGCTGATGTTTTCAGGTGGAAAGGATTCCATCTTGATGGTGCACTTAGCTCAGAAGGCTTTTTATCCTGCGAGAATCCCATTTCCATTACTGCATGTGGATACTGGTCATAACTTTCCGGAAACGATCAAGTTTAGAGATGATATGGTGGAGAAGATCGGTGCCAGGCTGATCGTAGGTTCTGTAGACGAGGCTATCAAATCCGGAATGGTGACAGAAGAATCTGGTGTCAACGCAAGTCGAAATGGACTTCAGACAGCTGTCCTTTTAGACGAACTCGATAAAGGTAAATTTGATGCGGCTCTTGGTGGTGCGAGAAGAGATGAAGAGAAAGCTAGAGCAAAGGAAAGATTCTTTTCTCATAGAGACGAATTCGGACAATGGGATCCTAAAAACCAAAGACCTGAACTTTGGAATCTTTTCAACGGTAAGAAAAATTTTGGAGAGCACTTTAGAGTTTTCCCGATAAGTAACTGGACAGAACTTGATGTGTGGCAGTACCTAGCTATGGAAGAAGTGCCTTTACCTAATTTGTACTTCGCACACAAGCGTAAGGTATTCGAAAGAGATGGTGTTCTCTTGGCAGATACGCCTATCATAGAAAAGAAGCCTAACGAAGTTGTAAAAGAAGTAATGGTTAGATGCCGTACCATCGGAGATATGACTTGCACTGGGGTGTGGGCTTCGCAGGCTGACACGATTCCAAAAATCATAGAGGAGGTCGCTACAACCAGAATGACGGAGAGAGGAGGTCGTACAGATGATAAGCGTTCGGAGACGAGTATGGAGGACCGGAAGAAGAAGGGGTATTTTTAGAGAATGTTTAACTGGTTATTTGTTTAAACGTTTATAAGTAAATGCACACATACTCTTTTGAGAAGTTAGATGTTTGGCAGAGAAGCCGTGAATTAGCTAAAATGGTTTATAGGCTAACTCAGGTATTTCCTTCCTCTGAAAAATTTGGATTAGTATCCCAATTGCAAAGAGCGTGTATTTCTGTTAGTTCTAATATCGCAGAAGGATCTGCTAGGAAATCATATAAAGAGAAAGCAAGATTTACAGAAATTGCTTATGGTTCTTTGATGGAAGTTCTAAATCAACTTATATTATCAAATGACCTTTCATTCATAACAGGTGAACAAGAACAACAAGCCAGATTGCTTATAGATGAGATAGGAAATAAATTAAATAGATTGCGCCAAAGCCAGTTAAACAAAATTTAACGATTAAACAGTTAAACAAACTCGATGAATTTAGTAGAAAGTTCTAAATCATCAGCTAGAAAAAATTAAATAAATAAAAATGGATTCAATAAACAATTCCGAGCTACTTCGTTTCACGACTGCAGGCAGCGTTGATGACGGTAAATCTACATTAATAGGTAGATTATTATATGATAGTAAGTCAATATTTCAAGATCAAATGGAGGCCATTGAGGCGAGTAGTTTGAGAAGAGGGGAGAGTGAGGTGAATCTAGCATTGCTTACTGATGGTTTGAAGTCGGAGCGTGAGCAGGGTATCACTATTGATGTAGCTTATAGATATTTTTCAACTCCGAAGAGAAAGTTCATAATCGCAGATACACCTGGTCATATCCAGTATACAAGAAACATGGTGACTGGTGCTTCTACTGCCAATGTAGCATTGGTCTTGATCGACGCGAGACATGGAGTAGTAGAGCAAACTAAGAGACATGCGATCATCGCTTCATTATTGCAGATACCACATTTGGTGGTGTGTATTAATAAGATGGATCTTGTAGAATATAGCGAAGAGAAATATGAAGAAATAAAAGAAACATTCGAAAGTTTTGCGTCTAAATTAGATGTGAAAGATGTACACTTTATCCCAATGTCTGCTTTGAATGGTGACAACGTTGTAGACAAGTCAGAGAACATGGACTGGTACGGTGGATCTACTTTGATGTACTATTTAGAGAATGTACATATCGGTAGTGATTATAATTTTATCGACTGCAGATTTCCAGTAC
>Ga0209187_1002251_pt1 | contig 18899 bp, 14 predicted proteins | sample BantaG_FD_187430 | JGI IMG/M metagenome (GOLD analysis project Ga0209187, IMG submission 187430) | Marine algal microbial communities from Bantry Bay, Ireland - BantryBay_4 metaG (SPAdes) (version 2) | ecosystem: Host-associated > Algae > Red algae > Unclassified | place: Bantry Bay, Ireland...
TAGTAAGGCAAAAAAAGTAGGGATAGCCGCGCTATCACGAGGCTTTTTAACGAGACTAGCGGCAAAAAGATCAAGCCAAAAACGTAAATTTATTATTAACTCATTCCTAAACAAAATTATAGTTTAAATTGTCCACGTACTTACACTTCACTGCGCTATCTTTGTAGCGTATCAATCTCCAATTCACTTGAACCGTACTTTCCTGATTAATGTGCTTTTTCTGATCGGCATCAACGTCTTGATCAAGCCATTTTATTTATTCGGGATTGACTTGGTCGTACAAAATACAGTAGGTGAAGAAACCTACGGTCTCTATTTTGCGATCATCAATTTTACTTTTCTACTACAAATTATCAGCGATTTTGGTATCCAGAGTTATAATAACAAAAATATAGCGCAGCACCGGAATCTCCTAGGTAAATATTTTCCAAACATCTTGATGCTTAAAGCTATTTTGGCGGCATTATATCTGTTGGTAATCTTTCCTGCCGCCTGGTTACTACGGTACGAATGGTCTATCTTTCCCATGATTTTTGCCATTGGTATTAATCAGATTTTGATTAGCCTGTTATTTTACATGCGTTCCAATGTATCTGGTCTAGGCTTTTATCGCACCGATAGTCTCTTATCTGCGATGGAAAAGCTACTGATGATTTTGGTCTGTGGAACGTTGCTCTACGTTCCAGCTTTTAAAGAAAGTTTTCGGATCGAATGGTTTATTTATGCACAAATGGGCGCCTTGCTGACCGCGACGCTTACTGCGTATTTTATTGTACGAAAGCATCTGCCAAAAATTAAATGGCGTTTCAATCCACACTATTTACGAATTATTTTACGGGAGAGTTATCCTTATGCCCTGGTATTATTTCTGATGACTTTTTATACGAAAATTGACGGGGTCATGATTGAGCGAATGCTCCCCGATGGTCGTTCTGAGGCGGGTATTTACGCATCGGGCTACCGATTATTGGATGCGGTAAATATGACGGGTTTATTATTTGCGAGTTTATTATTGCCCATGTTTTCCCGGATGTTAAAATTAGGCGAATCTATCAAGCCATTGTTCAAATTAAGCTTTTTGCTTATTTGGTCTATTTCTATTGCCGTAGCGACCAATGTCTGGTTTTTTCGCAATGAAATATCTTCTCTTTTATATGTAGAAGCCACTCCCTATTGGGGTATGGTTCTCGGATCACTGATGCTGACTTACGTTGCCGTCAGCGGTATCTATATTTCGAGTACTTTAATCACCGCCGAGGGCCAGTTAAAACAGATGAACGGGATTTTTGTGGCTGGTATCTTCATCAATGTCACTTTAAATTTCTTTTTAATTGGTCGGGATGGAGCGTTGGGAGCTGCGGTTGCTACAATTATTACCCAGAGTTTTGTATTGCTTTCACAAATGATGTTGATCAGAACCCTATTTAATTTTAAATTTAATAAAAAAGTAGCTTTTAGCGTATTAGGTTATACTTTATTGGTTATTATGGTATCGTGGAAATTTTACACTTTTTCGGGTATTATCTGGGAGTGGAGGTTTATTGGGAGTGGAGGGATTGCGGTGATATTAGCCATCGGATGTGGTCTGATTCAGCCCCGACAATTAAAATCCTTGAAATAACGACCAAAATATCTACTTTTGTGAAAATTGTTAAATTATATGCAGCAGAAGGAACATCTCTTAGACGTGGTTCGGATCTTATATAAATGGAAAATATTTATTCTCATTGTCTGCTTAATTGCAGCGATTGGTAGTATGATTTTGGCTTTGTCCAAAGATAATTACTATCAATCAGCGACCTTATTTTATCCAACTAGTAACGATTTATCTAAGCCAAACCCTATTGGAAATATTGGCAAAAATACATACTATTACGGCGGTGGTGAGGATATGGACCGACTGATGACCTTAGCGGAATCAGATATACTAGCTGACTATTTGATTGATAGCTTTCAACTCCATCAGCATTACGGAATAGATACTTCTGACGTGAAAAAAGATTTTCGAGTCATGGAAGTATTTCGATCACAGTATAAAGTACTGAAAACAAAGCATGACGCGATTGAAATTTTGGTAGAAGATGTAGACCCTAAGATGGCGGTAAAGATGGCGGATGCTGCCCGAGAAAAGATAAATACACTGGCACAGGAGATGATAAGAAATAGTCAGAAACAACAAATGGTTATGATGCAAATGAATATAAGTAGTCGGGAAGTAAAACTTGATTCTACAGAGAAAGCGCTGGAAACTAGTCGAATTAAGTATGGTATCCTGAATCCTGCAACTCAAAGTCGAGACTTACCTGAATTATTGTTGATTAAAAGTGGAAAACTGCAAGAAGAAAAAGGACGACTGGACGAATTAAAAAAGCATTCATCTGTTCCACGAGATACCATCATTTTTAGTGGTGCGCGTATCAAAGGATTAGAACGTCAAGTAGAAGACTTAAAAAAGCAGCTGGCTTTATTTACTGAGGGATTTTCAGATTATGAAGTTTTATATCGAGTACATCAAATTCAAAAAGATGAGATGGTTTTTGAAGGGCAACGCCTCAAACAACTCGAGGCTGCCTATAAGGGTAAGTTTACTGCATTAAACGTCATTGAAAAAGCAAAAATACCGCGCGACAAATCTCGTCCCAAGCGGTCAATTATTGTCATTGTTTCCGTGCTGTTAGCTTTTGTCCTAAGCTGTGTTGCAGCCTTGATTACTGATACTTACAAAAGTATTAACTGGCAGGAGGTAATCAGTGGATAAGTTACTGGCTCGTTGGAATATCCAAGCGCAAGATGTCTTTATGTACATTTTTGCCGCACTGACTCTGGCCAGTATCTTCACCGCAATTCGATATCATATTAATATAATTGCAATTTTTCCATTTGGTATACTGGTTGCCTACCTTTGTGTAGTTGATTTTCGGAAAGTATTTTTTCTACTTCTTTTTAGCTTACCCTTTTCGATGGAAACCGACCTACCTGGCGGCTTTTCTACAGATCTTCCTTCCGAACCGCTAGTATTGATACTATTAGGGGTTTTCATACTTTATTTTATTAAAAATTTTGCATCGTTTAAAAGAAATTTTCTTTTCCATCCTTTAACGGGTTTATTGTTTTTTCATTTTTTATGGACTACTATATGTGTACTTACGTCGAGTGATAGTTTTGTCTCTTTTAAATTTTTACTGGCCAAATTCTGGTACATCGTTGTTTATTTCTTTATGGCGGGACTGTTATTAAAGGATAAAAAGTCTTTTTGTAACTTGATTTGGTGTGTATCTATTTCTTTGTCTATCACCGTAATTTTTGTCATAATCCGTCACGCAGGTCATAGTTTTAGTTTTGATTCCATTAATTTATCAGTAGGGCCTTTTTATCGAAATCACGTAAGTTATGCCGCTATTATGGCGCTCTTCGCACCATTTATTTGGTATCTCAAAGGATATTACCCTAAAGGGAGTACACAACGGAAAATTTTGTGGAGTATTTTAATAATTGTCCTGTTAGGAATTATCTTGGCTTATACAAGAGCTGCTTATCTGGCCTTGATAGTTGCCATCGGAGCATTCTGGATAATCAAATTTCGAATGATGCGTTTGATATTAGTTGGTGCTTTTATGGCAGGCATATTCTTTACCAGTTCTCTGCTGATCGATAATAAGTATACAGATTATGCGCCTAATTTTGAAAAGACTATCGCACACAAGGATTTTGATGACCTGGTAAGCGCCACGACTAAAGGAGAAGATGTATCAGTGATGGAACGTTTCTATCGTTGGATTGCCGGGATTTATATGATTAAAGAACAACCTGTTTTTGGCTTTGGACCTGGAAATTTCTACGGTTTTTACAAAGGATATACCATCAACAGTTTTAAAACGTATGTGAGTGACAACCCTGAGAAATCTGGTATCCATAGTTACTATCTAATGTTAGGCGTAGAACAAGGGATACCAGGAATCATTTTTTTTATACTCCTGCTTTTTTATTTTTTCTATCGAATTGAAATTGTCTATCATCGAGAAAAAGATCCATTTACCGCTGGGATAGTAATGGCTATATTTATGTGTATGATCGTTATTAGTTTACTATTATTGATTAATGACATGATCGAAACTGATAAAGTTGGTTCTTTCTTTTTTATCTGCCTGGCTATTTTGGTTAATATTGATATTCAACAAAAGAGAGAAAATTATAAGAGCCATTAAAAGGCTATTTTGTAGCTAATTTTCGGTAACATAATTATATTATCGAGATAAAAAAATGATTATATTTGAACGACTACTATTCCATCTTGGAGCGCTCCTGCCGAGGTATATAAATTTATAATATCAAAATAATAATGTTGAGAAAGCAACTTATTTCCAATATTGAAAAAGTAGAAAAGATCGCATCAGCATCTAAATTTAAAAGGATGCTAGTGCATCCTTTTAAATATATTGATGCGATTTTTTTTCGTGAAGTAATCTATAGAAATTCAAAGAAGGAAAAAGAAGTAATAAGTAATACTTTTTTTCAAACAAAAATGCATTTGTTTTTACCCTCTAGTACAGATATATATTTGACAGGTGGTAAGTCACATGATTCTGAAATACGACTTGCTAGATTTTTAATAAATCAATTAGATATTGGAGATACATTTATTGATGTAGGAGCACATTATGGTTATTTTTCATTGCTCGGATCCAAGCTGGTAGGTGATTCAGGAAAAATATTTTCATTTGAAGCATCACCCGTTACGTATGCTATTCTTCAAAAGAATTGTAATAATATTAATAATATAACAGGATACAATTTAGCTGTTTCGGACTCAAAGGAACATCTGAAATTTTATGAATTTCCAAACCTGTATTCTGAATATAATTCCCTGGATGTTGAACAGTTTAAAGATGAAAAGTGGTTTTCTGAATATAAACCTAAAGAAGTGGAGGTAGAAAGCATCATGCTTGATGACTTTTTTATTGATAAAAAAATAAATCCAAAAGTTATTAAGATTGATGTAGAGGGTGCTGAGCTAAAAGTGATTAAAGGATTCAAAAAAAATTTATTAGAAAATACTCCTTTAGTTGTGATTGAATATTTATCGGATGAACGAGGAAATATAGCCCACGTTGAGGCTGAAAAATTACTTGAGTCGTTAGGTTTTCAATCCCATATAATAGATGATATAGGTAACCTTCAGCAGGTTAAATCAATCTCTTCTTTTTTTAAAGAAAAAGGTTTAGATTCAGATAATGTTGTATTTGTAAATAAAAATAGAGGTATAGGGAAATTTTAATCAGCCAATCCACTCTTAGGAATGGCGATTAAAAAGATGAAGCATATTGTCTTAATTTATTTTATCAACATTCCTTAATTCAATTGACTAATTTTTTATTATGAAGAATATCTTCCTCGTTTTATTCACCTTATCTTTCTTCACTGCCTGTAAAATGGCACAGCCTGTCCTCAAGGCACCCGCAATAAAAACCATTGCCACTTACACCGCCAACCTAGAAAAACAAAGAGGATTTTTTAATTTTTACGAGGATGATAAGAAAGGTAAAATCTTACTGGAAATCGAAAATCTAGATCAGGAATTTCTCTACGTCAACTCACTCGCTGCGGGCGTGGGCTCCAATGATATTGGCCTAGATCGTGGACAATTAGGCGGGAATCGGGTCGTTCGTTTTGCCCGTTCTGGAAATAAACTTTTACTCATTCAATCCAACTACGACTACCGCGCCATCAGCGAGAATACGGCGGAGAAAAATTCAGTTAGAGAGGCTTTTGCCGAATCGGTTCTTTTTGGTTTTAAAATTTTAGTAGAGTCCGGAAACCAATTGCTGATTGACTTAACCCCTTTCCTAATGGAAGATGCCCACGGAGTTAGTAATACCCTAGCGCGGCGCGGAGAAGGTAATTTTAAATTAGACCCCAAACGTTCGGCACTCTATTTCCCCCGAATAAAGAATTTCCCAAAAAATACAGAGTTTGAGGCGACACTTACTTTTGTCGGAAAACCAACCGGCCGTAACCTGCGGCAAGTAGTTCCTACCCCATCAGCAGTAACCGTTCGGCAGCACCATTCTTTTGTGGAATTACCAGACGATAATTATAAAAAGAGAGAGATGGACCCACGGAGCGGATACTTCGGCATCAACTATCAGGACTACGCTACTCCCATCGCTTCGCCGCTGGTAAAAAGATATATTGTCCGACACCGACTGGAAAAAAAAGATAAGAATGCTGCCACTAGCGAGGCGGTAGACCCCATCATTTACTACCTCGACCCCGGCGCACCTGAGCCCGTCAAATCTGCTTTGCTAGATGGCGCCCGTTGGTGGAATCAGGCCTTCGAAGCGGCGGGTTATCGCAATGCTTTTCAGGTGAAAATTTTACCGGAAGACGCTGATCCGCTCGATGTACGTTATAATGTCATTCAGTGGGTACACCGCTCTACTCGTGGTTGGTCTTACGGTGGTTCAGTTATTGACCCCCGCACCGGAGAGATTATCAAAGGACACGTTTCACTGGGTTCGCTACGCGTTCGTCAAGATTATCTGATCGCACAAGGACTACTGGGGAATGTGGATGGCGTTACGGATGAAAACGATCCAATGCTCGAAATGGCCTTGGCGAGATTAAGACAATTATCCGCTCATGAGATTGGACATACGCTGGGTCTAGCGCATAATTTTGCGGCAAGTACCAATGGACGAAATTCAGTGATGGATTATCCGCATCCTTTCGTGCAGTTAGATAAAAATGGTCAACCGGATTTTTCACAAGCTTATGATGATAAAATAGGAGAATGGGATAAACTGACGATTCGTTATGGTTACGAAGAATTTTCTGACCAAATCAACGAAAAAGAGGCTTTAGATAGAATCATTGAAGAAGGAATTCAAAAAGGATTTCGGTATATCTCCGACCGGGATGCTCGTCCCATTGGTGGTGCCAACGCAGTAGGTCATCTTTGGGACAATGGTGCGGACCTAACTGCAGAATTAAAACGTCTTTTGGCAATCCGAAAGGTGGTCATGAATCGACTGGGAGAAAAAAGTATTCCGACGGGAGTGCCTTTGTCAACGTTGGAAGAAGTACTCGTACCGATCTATTTGGCGCATCGCTACCAGATAGAAGCGGTAGTGAAATTGATTGGCGGGGTAGATTATACTTATGCGGTTCGCGGGGATGGACAGACACCGCTGCAGCGAGTAAATGGAAATACTCAGCAGCTGGCATTATCCGGGATTCTGGAAACTATAGATGCTAAAACACTGGCGTTACCAGAAAATTTGTTGGCCATTATTCCACCCAAACCACCAGGATATAACCGGGGAAGAGAAAGTTTTAAGACGAATACGGGATTGACTTTTGATCCGTTAACGGCAGCAGAAGTGGCGGCGACGATGAGCATCAAAATGCTACTGCATCCACAGCGAGCCGCTCGACTGGTCGAGCAGCATGGGATGCATTCAGATTTGCCAGGACTCGAAATGGTTATTGATCAGCTGATTGAAGCAACTTGGAAAAAGCAACTGGGAGATAACTATCTAGGTATGATTCAGGCCTCTACGGCAGCAGTGGTTCTTAAACAAATGTTGGCATTAGCGGTTGATGAAACGGCCATTCCTGCGGTGAGAGGTATCGTCATCCATGAGATAAATGAGTTGGAAAAATGGCTGAACACAAATAACCAGGTATTAGAAACTGGAACGGCAGACTATGCGCTATTGATGATTGCACAATTTCGTCGTGATCCTTCATCGTTTAAAACTCCTGCCAGCTCAGAACTACCAGACGGTTCTCCAATCGGAAGTCATATCGGCTGCTCGCAGTAACCCCAATTATTTCAGAGTATATCTATTAAAAAAATATAGGGATAGTCGCGCTATCACGAGGCTTTTTAACGAGACTAGCGGCAAAAAGATCAAGCCAAAAACGTAAATTTATTATTAACTCATTCCTTATCAATATTCTGTCTTTTTTCGTAAGAAAAAATAAAAAGAACAAATGAGTCAAACATTTAAGTATTTAATTTTGTATTTTTCGGTCAATCAAAATTACTATTATGTATTTCAATTCACAAGGTAAAGAAGAGGTTACCTACGACGCTATCGTTATTGGGTCGGGTATCAGTGGCGGCTGGGCTGCGAAAGAACTGTGCGAAAAGGGGTTAAAAACCCTCGTGCTGGAAAGAGGCCGAAATGTAAAGCACGTGGAAGACTATTCGACCATGTGGCTCGATCCCTGGGACATGCCCAACGGTGGAAAACCTACTCAGGAAGACTTGCGACAACAGGGCGTACAGGCACGGACGGGTTATACGGTTAACTACGCGAGAAAGCACTTTTTTGTTAACGATTTGGATCATCCGTATTCGGAAGTAAAACGTTTTGACTGGATGCGGGGTTACCACGTGGGAGGACGATCGCTCATGTGGGGAAGACATTGCTACCGTTGGAGTGAGCAGGATTTTACGGAAAATGCCCAGGACGGATTTGGGGTGGACTGGCCGATTCGGTATAAGGATGTTGAGCCCTGGTACGACTATGTAGAAACTTTCGTTGGAATTAGCGGACAAGCGGAGAATCACCGTGCTGCTCCGGATGGAAAATACCTGCCTCCTTTTCAATTAAATTGTCTGGAAAGCGATGCTAGAGAAAAAATTAAAAAAGCATTTCCCGACCGACTCATAACACCAGGAAGAGTTGCCAATCTTAGTGAGCCATATAACGGACGGGGTGCTTGTCAGCGACGTAATCGCTGTATGCGTGGATGTCCTTATGGTGGTTATTTTAGCAGTCAGTCTTCCACTTTGCCGGCAGCGGTTGCTACCGGAAATATGACTTTACGTCCACACAGTATTGTCCATGAAATCATGTACGATAAAGAAACCAAGCGAGCCAAAGGTGTACGGATCATTGACGAATTGACCAAGGAAACAAAAGAATATTTTGCGAAGGTGGTTTTCTGCTGTGCTTCGGCCATCGGTTCTACCTCGATTTTATTAAATTCTAAATCAGATGCACATCCGGACGGGATGGGTAATGAAAGTGGAGAATTGGGTCATAACCTCATGGATCACCATTTTAAAGTAACGACTTCCGGAACTTATGACGGTTTTGGAGATAAATATTATAAAGGACGTCGCCCCGCCGGATTTTATATTCCTCGATTCCAAAACATTGGAAAAGGAACGGAGCGAAAGGACTACCTGAGAGGCTTCGGTTATCAAGGCTCAGCGAGCCGTACCAACTGGGCGAGCCACATTGCCGAGGCAGGAGTTGGTAAAAAATATAAAGATGATTTATTTGCTCCAGGTCCCTGGAGAATGGGAATGATGGCTTTTGCGGAGATGTTGCCTTACCACGAAAATCGGATGTATCTCAACGAAGATAAAAGAGATAAGTGGGGCTTACCTACCGTTACTTTTGATTGTGAAACTAAGGAGAACGAAAAAATTATGCGTAAAGATATGGCGATTGCGGGAGCAGAAATGTTGGAAGCAGCGGGCTTTAAAAACATTAGCACCCAAGATGAAGGATCTTATCCAGGGTTGGGTATCCATGAAATGGGGACGGCCCGAATGGGACGAGACCCTAAAACATCCGTCTTGAATGGTAACAATCAAATACACACCGTTCCTAACGTATTTGTTACGGATGGAGCTTGTATGACTTCTGCAGCTTGTCAGAATCCATCAATTACCTATATGGCTTTAACAGCTCGTGCTTGCGATTTTGCGGTAAAACAGCTTAATCGGAATGAGCTTTAAATTTAAAAAATTATGAAAAGAAGAAGCGCAATAAAAAGAACGGCCATGATAATGGGTTATGCACTGTCGGCTTCGACAGTGATGGGCGTGATGAATGGTTGTAAGGCCGATATGGTAACGTCGGAAGCGGGTTGGAAATCTGCATTTTTTGATGCTAAGGAAAACAATTTATTAGAAATAATTACAGAGCAGATTTTACCCGCTACGGATACACCCGGCGCCAACGATGTATTTGTGCATCGGTTTATGGATGAGATGGTAGCGGAGGTGTATACCCCGGAAATGCAAGAGCGTTTTAGAAAAGGTTTGGCGGATTTTGCGGCAGATTGTAAAACTACTTACGGAAAAGATTTTGCGGATTGTACGGACGAACAGCGGGATGAGTTATTGTTAAAGCACGAAGCAGCAGCTCGTGCGATGGCTCCTCAGATTAAGGAAGCTAACGAAGAAGAGAAGATAAGATTCGCCAGAATGGCCTCACAGGAAATGAGTTCGGGGGTTACTTATCAGCATGTTAACCAGGAGCCGTTTTTTAAATTACTGAAAGAGATGACCCTCGTAGGTTATTTTACGTCGGAAAAAGTGGGTGAAGAGGTACTGAATTATGATCCGATTCCAGGAATGGATATTCCTTGTCTGGATATGTCAGAAGTGCCAAACGGTAGATCCTGGTCTTTATAATGATTGATTAACCAAGATTTTTTAATAGGAAATAATTTTCAATGGGTTTATGTCCGAGCAGGCGTAAACCCATTTTCTATGTGTGAAACAGATGGTTTTCGAAATAATCAAAAGTTTTTAAACGGCTACAAACGGCATTAGCCATTTATTATACGACTACATCCTAGACTTACCCTCACCTTTGCATTGCAGTTGATTATCAATTGTTTTATTAAAATTTAATTTTTCACGACTTCTTTGTTGTCATTAGATATAAATAGATAGCAGAGAAGGAACAACACCAATTTATTATGAACAGTATTAGAAATCAAGTACAGCTTATCGGGAATTTAGGACAAGATGCGGAATTGATCAAATTTGCCAGCGGAAAGGTAACCGTAAACGCTTCCATTGCTACCTACGAAGCATACAAAGACAAGGATGGTAAAAAGGTAGAGGAGACACAGTGGCATCGATTGGTCGCCTGGGGAAAGACTGCCGAGATTATGAGTATGTATTTTAAGAAAGGAAAGCAGGTAGCCGTTTCTGGAAAACTATGTCACCGCACCTATCAAGACAAAGAAGGAAAAGATCGAAGAGTGACGGAGATACAAGTCAATGAGTTTACTTTTTTAGATAAAAAGACCGTTAACTAAAACAATTTTTTATGATGGTCCAGGCTGACGAAACTTGGGCATTAATTACTCCCTTTAAAGAGCGCTACGGAATTTCCGTGGCGTTTTCTTTTTAGAAAAAAAATCTTACCGACTTTTCCCTTTTAAATAGTCGAGTACTTTACCAACTGGCTGAATAGCGATGTCCGCCGGAAGATCAACCAGTATCTGTTTTTGTAAATCGAAAGCAACCTTTGATTCATTTTTTGATGCTAAATCTGTGAAAATTTGAAAACGATTATTGCGTACATTTTTAGCAACTAAAGTATCGACGGTTAATGGAGTTGCCCAAAGTGGCGAAATATCTATTTCTCCATTATTCATATCCAAAGAAGGAATGATCGCTTGATATTTTTTATCGCCAACCGGAATTAGAAAGAGCGCATAAAATTGATTATCTTTTTTAAGATGATATTCGGCGACGGGAAAAAAGTTTTTTACCTTTTTTTTGTCGGTCAAATCATAAGCGAAAAATCCCAAATCCTGAGCATAGCCAAAAAGGTATCGATCATAAATTGCCATACTTAGGGTCATACCTGATTGTGCATCCAATGCATTTCGTGGTAATAAAAAAGCGGGTTTCAGGCGCGGTAGTAGTTCCCGGTTTTCGACATCGTAACAAAAAGTAAATTCATACCCTGACGTACATACCACTTGATTTTTTTCTTCGTACGTACTTTGAAAAATATACCATGGAAAGTCTGGACTATTATTGACGGGTAAGACTTTACGTTTTATCTGACGACAATTTTCAGTATCGTAAATATCGAAAATCCGATAACTGTCTCCAAAGTCTTGATCACGCGTAATATTATCAGCTACGATACAGACCCAAAGCTGTTCTTTCGGAATCCAGAAATTATTGTCTTCCATTAATTTACCTCTGACCGTACAATCGTGGCTGGTTGGAATAGCCGGAATTGGTTCGCTTTTTTTGTCCGAAATGGTATCCACTATTTTGGGTGGAATGGAGGAAGAGGAAGAAGGCGTAGGTTCTGATTTACAACCAAGTAAAAACAAGAATGCCATAATGATGACCAAAATAATATGCTTTTTCATAGTATAGAATTGAAAAAGAAGCTGATTTTATAGATCAAAAATATTTTGGAGTTAGCATGAACGCTTCTTTCTTTGGCAAGATAGCATGTTTTTGGTATAAATTAAAAGGGGTATTTGCATTGGCAAATACCCCTTTATGAAATTAAGAAATTGGAGGGAATCAGATTTCCGGCAATTATCCGGGAAAAGTCATAACCGTAATAACGATTAACAAAATTAAAGACACCGCAATTAACCAAAAGCGCGCATCTTTATAAATACTGATTTCCTGTTGTGACATATGTTAAAATTGTATGGTGAATAATCAAATGGTAAATTGTTATCATATGGACGTATTAAGCCCAGTAGATATTGTTCGATAGTTAAAGGAAGGGGAAATAAAGGGGGGAGGATTGATCTATAAAAGTCGCAAAAAAGATGCCATTTTAGAGGATTGGTGAGGATGTTAAAAGAAGATGCATTTGACAGGAAGTCCAAACAAACTAAAATCAGTAAGTCTCTAAAATACCCTGATTGATCCGCTTGATCAGACCTGGGCCTTCGTAAACCAAACCACTATATATCTGTACGAGTGAGGCACCCGCCTCTATTTTTTCGAGCGCATCTTCTGGACTGCCGATTCCTCCTACACCGATAATTTTAAGTTGACCACCCGATTTTTGGTGGAGATAGCGGATGACCTCGGTCGATCTGTCTTTTACGGGTTGACCGCTGAGTCCACCCATTCCAATCTGGGAAATTTCTTGCTGAGACGTATTTAGATTTTCTCTGGAGATAGTGGTATTGGTGGCAATAACTCCACTAATTTTGGTTTCGTGGACGATATTTACAATGTCATCCAGTTGTCCATTCGTGAGGTCAGGTGCGATTTTTAATAGAATGGGTTTCTGTGTTGTCTTTTCCAGATTTAAATCTTGTAATAGACTAAGTAATCTGGTCAGCGGCTCTTTTTCTTGTAAGTCGCGCAGATTAGGGGTGTTGGGAGAACTCACATTTACTACAAAATAATCAACGTAAGGAAACAGCGCCTGAAAACATTTTTCGTAATCGAGATGGGCAGATTCGTTGGGAGTGTTTTTATTTTTTCCAATGTTTCCACCAATGATCAGATTTTTTGGACGGTCTTTTTTTAAGCGACGAACCAATGCTTCCATCCCTTCATTATTAAAACCCATGCGGTTGATCAGGGCTTCGTCCACTGGTAAGCGAAAAAGACGTGGTTGAGGATTACCTATCTGACCTACGGGCGTAACGGTGCCTAATTCTATAAAACCAAAACCCAATGCGGACATCGCATGGTAGTGTTGCCCGTCTTTGTCAAACCCCGCAGCAAGTCCTACGGGATTTTTAAAAGTCAATCCAAAAATATTCCGGTGGAGCCTATCATCTTCGACTGTATAATACGCACGAAAAAGGTCTGAAATAATGGGAATAGCCAATACCGTTTTTAGTCCTGCGAGAGTGAGGTGGTGCGCTCTTTCGGGCGAAAATAGAAAAGCGAGGGGTTTAAATAATAATTTATACACAGCCAAGGTATTTTATGGACCACAAAGGTAATCATAAAGGTCGAAATACAGTAGGGACGAATTACATTTCGACCCTATACCGTTTCTTTTTCGGCAGTCAATAATTCTAGATCCCGAATCAATAGTCGGCGTCGGTCAAAAGTCAGGATATTACGGGTGCGCAAGTCGTTAAGTACAGTTGTTACCGTTTGTCGGGAAGTAGCCGTCAGATTGGCAATTTCCTGGTGGGTCATAAATTTTCTGACGAGTGTTTCATAGCCAACCCGTTGTCCTTTATTATTGGCGAGATTTACCAAAAATTCTATAATTCTGGTACGAGAATCCTTAAAAACCAAAGACTCCAGGCGCGACTCCATTTCGAGTACTCGTCTGCCCATAATTTTCATTATAAAACTAGAAAGCATAGTGTGGTCGCGCATCAACCCTTTCATTTCGGTGGTAGTGACTACACAAACGGCAGTTGGCTCCATACAAATCGCAAAATCTCTGCGCTTGTTTTCTCCAACCAGGGACAGTTCCCCAAAAACTTCACCCGGACCAAGTATCGCTTTTGTAATTTCTTTACCATCATCACTATTGGTACCAATTTTTACCCGACCGTCGTTAATAAAGAAAATTTTATCCGCATCTTCTTCTTGTAAATAGATATAAGCCCCTTTTTTATAAGACTTAGAGGTATGTGTTTCGTCAACATTGTCCATTTTTTTGGGACAGAGAATGCCGGTGACGTCAATATTTTCTAAATACCAAAGATGTTGATTATCCATTTATTAAAATTTTATTCTTTGTCGGGCTGTAGATCAAATCGCTTGCGCAGATCATCCACTAAAGGATTACGAGCGATCATATTCTGGTATATTTCTTTGTTCGTAGCTGGCTTTTTCTTTTTAGGGGCCGTGTCAGCTGCCTGAGCAGATTTTGCTGGATCAATATTAATGACCAGTGCCAGTCTTTTATCGCATAGCTGTTCTCGCACGTAAGGCATCAAACCTGATTCATCGAGGATCATTTGTCTGGCCATTTTGGTACCGATCGTAGCGACGACCTGGTTATCTTCTATTTTCAATTCCGCATTTCTGAGCGTATTCCGTGCCGAAGGAGACTGTACTTGTTTTACATAAGTTATCCATGCTTCCTGTAAATTTTCGTTAGTAAGTCGCGACTCTTCTACCTCTTCGTTCTGTGCGGCCTTGTCAATATCAGCGGCAATTTTATCCAAAGAAAAGCTAGGGGTATTATGCAAAGATGGAACGGATAATTTGCTGGAATCGTTTAGGTTACGTTTTTTTTTCTCCGGTTTTGAAGCTTTTTTTTCGACCTTTGTCGGTTTAACGACGGGGGTGTTGGTCTTTGGTTCTACGGCTATAGTCGCCTTTGGTTCTATGATCACGGAGGGAACCGGAGCTGCCTGAAAGTTGGCCGTTTTGGTCGGTACAGCGGCTGGGACAGACGCCGGAACACCTTGCTTGGTCAAGTCAACTGCTCGATTGATATAAGTCATTTTGATAAGCGTCATCTCGACGTGTAGTCTTTTATTGCGCGCCATTTTATAATTAACGTCACAATCATTGGCCAGGCTCAGACCGGATAAGAGAAAAGAAGAAGGCGCATTATTTGCCTGCTCTTTATATTGCTTTTTTAAACTATCGCTAACTTCCAAAAGGTCAAGTGTAGTCTCATCTTTACAAACCAGGATATTTCGTAGATGCTCCGCCAGTCCATTGATAAAAATATCCGGATCAAAACCTTTTCGTAAAATTTCGTCAAAAGTATTCAATACTTCTGCGATATTTTCGGTCATCATGGCGTTGACAATTTTGAAAAAATAATCGTAATCGAGTACGTTTAAATTTTCAATAACACCCTGATAAGTAATCTCTTTTTCGGAGAAACTCACCATTCTGTCAAAAATAGAAAGAGCATCTCGTAGTGCGCCATCTGCTTTTTGGGCGATGATATGCAACGCATCTTTATCCCCTTTTATCTTTTCGGTTTTACAAATTCCCTGCAAATGTTCGACAATTGCGGGCACCTGAATTCGACGAAAGTCAAAAATCTGACATCTTGATAAAATGGTTGGAATGATCTTATGTTTTTCGGTGGTAGCCAAAATGAAAATCGCGTAAGAAGGAGGTTCTTCCAGTGTTTTTAAAAAAGCATTAAAGGCTGCTTGTGAAAGCATGTGTACCTCATCAATAATAAATACTTTATACTTACCTTGTTGTGGTTGAAAGCGAACTTGCTCGATCAGCGTACGTATATGTTCGACGCTATTATTCGACGCTGCATCCAGTTCGGTGATATTAAAAGAAGCATTTTGATTAAAGGCCGTACAGGAGGAACAGGTATTACAAGCCTCGTGATCTTTGGTGATATTTTCACAATTGATGGTCTTGGCTAGAATACGAGCACAAGTCGTCTTTCCCACGCCACGAGGACCACAAAATAGAAAGGAATGGGCCAAATGATTATTTTGTAGTGCGTTCTTAAGCGTGTTGGAAACATGCTGTTGTCCTACTACTTCGTCGAACCTGGCAGGTCGATATTTTCTGGCCGAAACAATAAAATCACTCATAGATCAAAGGTACGAATAATCACCTTAATCTTAGCAATAATTTTTAAAGAGCAGCCTTCATTTTTATGGGAATCCTTAAGGAAAGGAGTGATTTTCCCTAAAAAAATTATTCACACCCAATATCTATCCGTGACAGTTCATCATTATTTGGGAAACAATTTCCACTTGCTAAGCTACTAGGTTGGTAACGAAATAAATCTGGATCGTTCAGACCATTTTCTAAAAATGCAACCAGATCTTCTATCTGGGTTTCACTAAGATTTTGTGGTGTAAATTCGGCCGCTAACTGGGTTGCTGGAACATTGTCATTCTGAGCCACCCCGTTATTTTTATAGTCCACTATCTCCCGAATAGAGCGGAAAGTACTACCATGACCATAAAATGGTGAGTTCGTCAAATTATAGAGTTGGGGTGTTTTAAATTTATAATTATCTGCTTCATTTTTAGTAAACCCTCCTCGTCCTAAACGAGAACCATCTGCTGCGGGAATATTGAAAATAGACTCTACATTGGCATCCAGGTCGTTCATCCCATAGGAATGAAAACTCATACTGTTCAGTGCTGGACCGTTGTGACAAGTAGCGCAATTAGCTTCCTGAAAGAAAACGAGCGCTCCTCTTTTTTGCTGTTCGTTCATTGCGTCATTATAGCCTTGTAACCAACGCTGAAAAGGTGCCTGACTAGACATAATGGTACGTTCGTAAGCTGCAATAGCCAGACCAGCCGTTTCACGAGTGATTCGTCCTCCTTCCGGGAAATCGGTAAAGGCTGCTTCGAATAATGGAGCATATATTTCTGTGCAAAGCTCATTTTCAGCATCCAGGCGGTGCACTGCCAAACCTGCGATGGCTTGTATCTCCACCCCTTCGTAGCCCAACTCATTCGTAGCAATAGGTGTTCCAGGAGTCCAGTTGGCTTCCGTACCTGCGTTGATGCCAGTTGCCCCAAATTGACCATTCCAAAGCATCGCTTCCTGATACGCGGTATTCATCGCAGTAGGTGAACGCAAAGGCTGTACATCAATCGAGTCCATCGGAAAAAGTGTATTTACTACCCGTCCTTCTCCATTCAATCCAAAACCCATTCCTCCTTCTCCAATTCCTTGAAAAAGGCCTGCCTGAAACCCGGCGCCCGCAAAATGACAAGAAGCACAAGAGAAGGTACCCATAGTCCCATCAATTTTTCCAGCAGTTGCAATACCTGTTTCGTGGAACAATCTTCTTCCTAGCTCAATCTTTACTGGACTAAGCGGATTTTTAGGATCTTGTGGAATAACACTCAAATCATTACTACTTGGTAGCTTAAAATGGTCTTTTCCTACGCCGTCAGACGCGTCTCGGAGCGCTGCTTCCAGCTCCAAATCGGTTGATGAAGTAGTAGTATTCGGTGATTCATCTGGTGAACAGGAGGTTACGAATAATGCAGTTAGGCCAATAAAACTCAAGTAACGAAGTATAGGAAAATCCATCTTATTTTGTATGTTTGTTAGAGAAGGTATTTTGGAGTATGTTTCAAAATTTGTACCAGTTGTTGATTGAGTGCTACTTGCTCTTTGCCGCTTGTTACTTGCTTCCCTCAATCGCGTTAGGGTGCGAAGCAAGCATTCAAAAAAAATTATCATTAATTCACAGATTTTTTAACTATCAAACAGTGCGAACTTACCACGGGAAATTATTATTGTTAGGAGAATATACGATTCTGCGGGGATCGCGGGGTCTGGCGATGCCGTTGGAGCTATTTGGCGGTTTTTGGTCAAAGGAGGGTGTAGATCCTGCCCCGGGAGTATTATTGAAAATGACTGATTTTTTATCAGAAAGTAATTTTTCATTTGAAGTAGATATTGCTCGTTTTAAAAAAGAAATTGCGGATGGTTGGCATTTTAACTCGGATATTCCCTTTGGCTACGGAGCGGGGAGTTCGGGTGCGTTGACTGCGGGTATTTATGATCGGTATGTGACAAAGAAAGCGGTAAATTTATCGGAATTAAAAAAAGAGCTTGGGTTGATAGAAAGCTTTTTTCACGGGGCTAGTTCGGGGATTGATCCGCTGATTTGTTATTTAAATCAATCAGTATTATTGCGGGGAAAAGCGCAGCTGGAAGTGGTAGAAAATGTGCCGGAGTATAAAAATCAATTTTTCCTAATTAATACGGGGATTTCCCGTAAGACGGCACCGTTGGTCCATGTTTTTTTGGAAAAATCAAAAGATATAAATTACCAAAATCGTTGTGATGCTGAATTGATTCCCGCAGTGGACGAAGCGATCACGGCTTTTCTAGCGGCCGACTGGTCCGGTCTTTCTGAGCAATGGCATGAGATCAGTTTTTTTCAATATAAATATTTTCCCGAAATGATTCCCGAGGCTTTTCGTCAGGTTTGGTTAGATGGACTGGCGGGAAATGATTTTAAGTTGAAGCTTTGTGGCGCTGGTGGCGGTGGTTTTATTTTGGGAATGGGGGATTTGGAAAAGTGTGGAGTGGCGGATATTTTGAAGGTTTAACTTCTAGTTTTTGACAAGCTAAGGAATGGCGATTAAATAGATTGAGATAAAAGGCGAACTATTTTTTCATCAATCAAGGCGCTGAAATGGGCGTTATGCACAGCATAATAACCATTTTAGTAACGAAGAGTGATGGAAAAAGAGGA
>Ga0209187_1002253_pt1 | contig 18893 bp, 15 predicted proteins | sample BantaG_FD_187430 | JGI IMG/M metagenome (GOLD analysis project Ga0209187, IMG submission 187430) | Marine algal microbial communities from Bantry Bay, Ireland - BantryBay_4 metaG (SPAdes) (version 2) | ecosystem: Host-associated > Algae > Red algae > Unclassified | place: Bantry Bay, Ireland...
AAGAAATCTCGCTTTTGTGCTACATCATCAATTACCGGACACCCTGGATTATTATACCCACCGTAGTGGCCGTACAGCCCGGGCGGGCAAAAAAGGCCAGTCGATTGCTTTGATCGTTTCTGGTGAAATGCAAAAGGTGATGGAAATTCAAAAGGCGTTGGGGATTACTTTTCGGGAGATGGCCATGTAAAAACGGGAAAATTTAAAAGGCTACAAAGGCACGAGGGCACCAAAAAGTTACTTTATTCTTCAAAAAAAAATTGTGATTTTGTGTCTTCGTGGCAAATAAATGGCCTGAACCAAGACCGTAAATAAATTACTTTCAAAAAATATTGAAAGTTTAGAAACTTATGTGTATTTTTACTTTTGTAAAGGAATAATTAATATAATAACCTTAAAAATTATCTATTTATGAAAGAGGCAAAATTTTTAAAAATAGACTACACGATACAAATCATCGTTGGCGTATTGATGCTTGTATTTTTACCATTTCTCTACGGTCTTATACTTTTATTGCCATTTGGAATATGGCAGGTAGTTAGTAGTTTGATTATGGTTTACGGTTATAAAGATCAAAAGCGGATACCGCATCTTGTTTTTACCGTAGCATGGTTTGTGATAGCTATGATCACGCAAGATTTTTTGTCGGATTCGTTCCCCGTTTCTTTTCTCTACGTAATTATTCTGCCAGCGTGTGTTGGAATCTGGTATTTTGTACAGACGAAAAAGGACTTTAAACTTATGGAGGCAAAGGAGGCAGCGATGAATGAATATGTTTAGGAAATTCTATACTTCATTTTTTATCATCAATAAACTAAAATTTGAATTCCCTTTTTTTATCTCATAAAATAAATTTGCTGTAATTAATTAGCTTTGGATTAATTACCTAGTTAACTAAAAATTAGATGGATTTAGAAAATATATTGGACCACGAAAAAAAGAAGTCAGATGATTTTTATTATAAAAAAAGTAGGAAAAATTTGCTTTATTCTGCTGGTCTAATTGCACTAACGTTTGTAATTATTTTTGTAGCAGGCGAGCTTGGTTTACTGACTGATTTTTAGATATAGTAAGGGCCGTGGGCTAAAACTATTCTGGTACAGAATCCTTCTGGTTTTTCCCAATTTATCCCCAATATTGCTTAACTTCGTTTCCGAAAATCAGGGAAGTCTCCCACATAAAGGTTTTCCTAAAAAAATAATACTATGCTTAGCAATAACGATATCCTAAGACGTGTCCGATACCTGTTTGATTTTAGCGATTCCGACATGATGGCCATTTTTAAATTGGCCGATCATGAAGTGCAGCGATCCGAAGTTTGTGACTGGTTAAAACCGGAGGAAGACGAGGCATTGATAGAACTATCGGATCTGGAACTCGCCACTTTTCTCAATGGATTGATTATTAAAAATCGTGGAAAAAGAGAAGGTCCGCAGCCAGTTCCGGAAAAAGTTTTAAACAATAACATCATCTTGCGAAAAATGAAAATTGCGCTGGAATTACGCGCAGAAGATATCATGGATATGTTTGCCTTGATTGGTAAAAAAATAAGTAAACACGAGCTGAGCGCCTTCTTTCGACATCCCGATAATAAATCCTACGAACCCTGCCTGGATCAGTATTTAAGAAATTTTTTCAATGCCTTGCAAGCTAAATATAAGCCGACCAATGGGTAGTTAGAAAATATGCCGGATTCTTTTAAGTTCACTCGCCTGTCAGAGCTACGAAGGCAAGTTTGTTCACGATCCTTAGCTTAAAGTTTTAACACAAGCAATACGTTTTATTTGTTTTCGTTTTGAATGGAGAAATCACTTCATTCTTAAACCAACCTTAGGCTTTAATGACGAAAAATCCAGTACCTTTTATTATCGATTTAAATCCATTAAAAAAAGGCGTATCCGGTAAGGTGCACCTTTTTCTCCTCTTTAACGAGTCCCCAGATCTTCCGGGTCCTGACCCTCGGGTGGAGTATTTGGAGGCGTTGGATTTTGATTATTACGTTTAGCCATTAGTTTTTTGACGCCCTTGTAAATCATTGGCCCAAACATTATCGCAATTCTTAAGAATTTACCCATTTTTAATTTTATTTGTGGAGTTAAATAAGGTTACTTTGTCTTATGCTAATAAGACCTGTATTTTGGTGAATAGTCACAACCATAGAGCGGAATGTGGGGTATTTTAGTAGATTAAGGTATTTATTTTCCTTTGAATTTATTATTAACTCATTCCTAACCAAAAATTATGAAAAAACTAACGATTCTCGGAGGTGGTCCCGCCGCTTTAATGCTCGCGGCTCATCTGGATTCGGAGCAATACCAGGTCACACTTTATGAAAAGAAAAAATCAGTTGGCCGAAAATTTTTAGTGGCGGGAGAAGGTGGTTTAAATCTTACCTATAACAGTGCCTTTCCCGAATTTTTAGCCCAATATACTCCTCGCGATTTTATGGAGCCAATCATCCGAAAATTCACCAACCAAGATTTGATCAGCTGGTTACAGGAACAAGAAATCCCGACTTTTGTCGGATCCAGTAATCGGATCTTCCCACCGGAAGAAATGAAACCAATTACCGTCCTTAATAAAATTCTGGATCAACTGACCGCCAATAAAATAACCATCCGCACCGAGCAAAAATGGATGGGGTGGAGTCCTTCGGGAGCTTTGTGTTTTGAAAGCGCCGAAGACGTAATGGCGGACGTAGTCGTCTTTGCGTTGGGGGGTGCTAGCTGGCAGGTGACAGGGTCGGATGGTGCGTGGCGAGAACCGTTTATGGCGCAAGGGGTGAACGTCGCTCCGTTCCGTGCGGCGAACTGTGCCTTTGGGGTAGTGTGGACCAAAAATTTTATAACAACTCATCAGGGAAAACCGTTAAAAAATATTGCGCTGACCTACAATGGTCTCACGGTGAAAGGAGAACTGGTTATTTCTAAATTTGGCCTGGAGGGCAATGCGATCTATGCGCTAAGTGAAAAAATTCAGGCGACGTTAGCCAACGAAAAATTCGCCACCATTTATCTGGACTTGAAACCAACACTGACCCTCGAAAAAATAAAAGCCAGGTACCAAAAATCCAGACTTGCCAAGGTGACCGATATTTTAAAAACCGACCTGAATCTTGACCGTTCTGCCATTGGTCTATTGAAGCAATGCTCCGACAAAGCCACTTTTTTAGATCCGGATTTACTTTGTAAGATTATTAAATCCGTTCCCATAAAACTGCATTCCGCCGATGAACTGGACAAAGCGATTTCTTCCCTTGGTGGGATTGTCATCGATGAGATTGATGCAAACTTTCAACTTAAAAAAATACCTGATACTTTTGCTATTGGAGAAATGCTGGACTGGTATGCACCCACCGGGGGGTATTTATTACAAGGTTGTTTCAGTATGGGGTTTGCATTAGCAGATTATTTAAATAATAATGAAAAAAGCAGGTCAAATACATGACCTGCTCAAATACCAAATTAAACCATTATTGGCAATTGCCAATAAAATAAAAACTCTTATACGGCGATTTTCTGTTTGACAGGTTTATCAACTTTAAACGCCATGATTTTATTTAATGCATTTACGTAAGCAATTACACTCGCCATCACAATATCTTCTTCGACCCCGAATCCCTGATAGGTCTGACCGTCGTAATTGATTCGTAGATGTACCTTACCTGTTTCTCGACTGCCACCCATACTTTGCACCAAAAATTCTTCGAGTACAATCGTTACGCCCATAATTTTATCAATCGCTCTAAGCGTCGCATTGATGGGACCATTTCCGGTAGCACTTTCTCGTCTTGCTTCTCCGTTCACGATCAGTTCTACCGTAGAGACGGGTTGCAGTGGTTGCCCGCAAACAACTTGTACGTGCGAGATTTCAATATGAGAATCTGGTCGTTTTCCTTCCATCAACATAATCAAATCTTCGTCGCATACGTCTTTTTGTTCGTCCGCAAGTTTTAGGAAACGTTCGTAGGTAGCTTCCAAAGTTTCTTTTTCCAGTTTATAACCCAATCTGGTCAGATGGAAATTGAGCGCTGCCTTTCCACTCCGGGCACTTAGTACGATTGAAGATTCCGTCACTCCAACATCTTCGGGTGCCATAATTTCGTAATTATCCCGATTTTTCAAAACACCATCTTGATGAATACCACTGGAATGTGCAAAAGCATTACGACCAACAATAGCTTTGTTAGGTTGTATCGGCATCCGCATCATTTTAGAAACAAGGGTACTCATATAATGAATTTTTCGGGTATTGATATCTGTATGATAGGGTAGAGACTGGTGTGTTTTTAGAATCATCGCTACTTCTTCTAACGAAGTATTTCCAGCTCGTTCTCCAATTCCATTGATGGTAACTTCTACCTGTCGAGCTCCATTCTGGATACCAGAAATCGTATTGGCCGTTGCCATACCCAAATCATTATGACAATGGCAGCTTAAAATGGCGCGATCAATGTTCGACACATGGTCCATCAAATATTTTATCTTTTCTCCGTAGGCTTGTGGTAAACAATATCCCGTTGTATCCGGAATATTGATGACCGTCGCTCCCGCTTTGATCATGGCTTCTACCATCTGCGCCAAAAAGGCATTGTCGGCCCGGCCCGCATCTTCAGCGTAGAACTCTATATCTTCCACAAACTTCTTGGCGTACTTAACCGCCGCTACACCACGCTCAATAATCTGTTCACGAGTGCTGTTAAATTTATGCTTGATATGAAAATCCGAAGCGCCGATTCCCGTATGAATTCGCTTTCGTTTGGCGTACTTTAAAGATTCCGCCGCACAGTCTATATCCGACATGACCGCACGGGTAAGCGCACAGACAATCGGATCATTTACCGCTTTGGAAATCTCTACCACGGATTTAAAATCCTCAGGACTAGAGATGGGAAATCCCGCCTCAATCACATCGACCCCGAGCAATTCCAGCTCTTTGGCAATAACTATTTTTTCGTTGGTGTCCAGTTGACAACCAGGAACTTGTTCGCCGTCACGTAAGGTCGTATCGAATATGAATATTTTATCGCTCATTGTATTAATTTTCTAGTCTAGGCTAAAAGACCGTGATTAAATTTTTGTGTTTCCAGTAAACTGTGTATTAACATTAAGCCAGTACGTTTTGCTTGGCAACGGTATTAATGGTTTTTAAAACTTGAGCCCCCATTTCCTGAGTACCTAAAATTTTATCAGTATCTGTATTTTGATCCATAATATCTCGCGTCCGGTACCCGGCCTTTAAGACGGCATCTACCGCATCCACAATTAATTGTCCGGCGGCGGGTGCGTTCAAACTTCGATCACACATTAGAGCCGTCGATAGAATAGTCGCTAGTGGATTAGCCAGGTTTTGTCCGGCAATGTCGGGCGCAGATCCGTGAATAGGTTCGAATAGACCGACTTCGTTTCCTAAAGAGGCGGAGGCCAACATGCCGAGCGATCCCGCAATCTGTGAGGCTTCGTCGGTAAGAATATCGCCAAACATATTTCCAGTCAGCACGACGTCAAACTGTTTTGGGTCTTTGATCAATTGCATCGCAGCATTATCCACGAACATATGAATGACCATTACCTCGGGATATTCGGCCGCTAGTTCCTGAACGACTTCGCGCCAGAGACGAGAAGATTCCAGGACATTGGCTTTGTCAACGGAATGCAAGACTTTCTTTCTGGTTTTAGCCGCTTCAAAAGCCATGCGGGCAATTCTTTCGACCTCGTATTTTGCGTAAATTTTAGTATCAAACGCCACCGTACCATCTTCTTTTCGACCCCGGGGTTGACCAAAATAAATTCCACCCGTCAGTTCCCGAAAAAACAAAATATCGGTCCCTCTGATAATTTCTTCTTTTAACGAAGAAGCAGTTAGCAACTCGTCAAATAATAAAATTGGACGAATATTGGCAAACAATCCCATTCCTTTGCGCAACGCAAGTAAACCTTGTTCCGGGCGAACTTTTAAATGCGGATTTAGATCATAATGTGGGTCACCAATCGCACCAAGCAATACTGCATCTGCCGCCTTACAACTTGCCAGGGTTGCTGCGGGCATGGGTTCTCCCGTAGCCTGAATGGCCGCGTGTCCCAGTAGCTCATACTGAAAATTAAACGATAAATTATGGTAGCTACCCGCCGTTTCAAGGGCTTGCACGCCCCAGTCGGTTACCTCTTTTCCAATGCCATCTCCAGCAAGTACACAAATATTTTTTTTACTCATTTTTTTAGAATGTTGAACCTGCTTGTGAAAGTAAGAAGGAGGTTATTATATTTTTTATCCGGCTTTAAGGATGAGGAATGTTGACAAAATAATCGCCATTTCTAAACTACAGCTCGGGTTTTTTCAAATGTTTTAACTTCTTCCGTTAAAGAAAGAATATAATCGATATCATCGTAATTATTAATGAGGCATCTTTTTTTATACGTTCCAATTTCAAAATTTTCCTGAACGCCAATTTCTGGAATACTCAGGGTTTGATTTGGAATATCTACTGTAACTTCCAGGGCTGGATTTTTTTCTACTCCTTTAAAAACAAGATCTAGAACCTCGTCACTTACTTTTAGTGGAAGTATCTGGTTATTCAATGCATTATTTTTAAATATATCTGCGAAAAAACTGGAAATCACTACTTTAAATCCGTAATCGTTGATGGCCCAGGCGGCGTGTTCCCGACTACTTCCACAGCCAAAATTTTTACCTGCCACCAAGATGTCTCCAGTGTAAACGCCAGCGTTCAAAACAAAATCAGCTACCTTTTCTCCGGTTATTTTATCGTACCGCCAGTCGCGGAATAAATTCTCCCCAAACCCTTCTCTACTGGTCGACTTTAAAAAACGCGCCGGAATTATCTGATCCGTATCTACATTTTCGAGCGGTAGAGGAACGATGGTACTTTTTATAATTTTCATTTATAATTTTTAATGTGTGATAATTCGACACCCTCTGGGGTCGGTCTTATGCTTTAATGATTAAAGCTAACATAATGTGATCTCTCTGAGAACATTAACAGGGTTGCCGAGCAGTAATGAATTTTGAATATTCATTTTAAAGCTCCAATATCCCCTCCGGCTCCATCATCTCCCGGACGTCACAAATCTCTCCTTTCACTGCCGCTGCGGCTGCCATCAATGGACTTACTAAAAAGGTCCTGGCACCTTGTCCTTGTCTTCCTTCAAAATTTCGGTTAGAAGTTGAAACGCAGTATTTTCCGGCGGGAACTTTATCTTCGTTCATGGCCAGACAAGCCGAACAACCGGGCTGTCGCAAGTCAAAACCAGCATTGGTAAATACTTTATCCAGACCTTCCGCAATTGCCTGAGCTTCCACTTTTTTACTACCTGGAACAATCCAGACTTCTACGTCCGGAGCTTTTTGTTTGCCCTGTACAAATTCTGCGACGATCCTTAAATCTTCGATCCGACTATTGGTACAAGACCCGATAAAAACATAATCAATCTTTTTTCCAATTAGCGATTGCTGCTGGTCGAGGCCCATATAGTTCAGCGATTTTTGCATTTCTTCGACCGAGCTATTCAGTGCTACTAGGGGTATATTTTGCTGAATTCCGATGCCCATTCCCGGATTGGTTCCGTAAGTAATCATCGGTTGGATATCTTCCGCTTTAAAATAATATTCTTTGTCAAATTTTGCCTCCGAATCTGTATATAAGGTCTTCCAATATTCCATCGCTCGATCCCAATCTGCGCCAACGGGTGTAAATTGTCGTCCTTTTATATAAGCAAATGTAGTCTCGTCGGGGGCAATCAGTCCACCGCGGGCACCCATTTCGATACTCATATTACAAATCGTCATTCGTGCTTCCATGCTTAGGTTTCGAATTGCCGAACCACTATACTCCACAAAGTAACCCGTACCGCCGGAGGCCGTAATCTGAGCAATAATGTAAAGAATAATATCTTTGGATAAAACCCCTCTGGAGAGCGTTCCATCTATTTGAATTTTCATGGTCTTTGGCTTGGACTGCAGGATGGCCTGTGTGGCAAGTACCTGTTCCACCTCACTCGTTCCAATTCCAAAAGCAATACTTCCCAGGGCTCCGTGGGTAGCCGTATGAGAATCTCCACAAACCATCGTCATACCAGGTAGGCTGATGCCTAGTTCTGGACCGATTACGTGGACAATGCCCTGTTTTTCGTGGCCGAGACCATAAAGATCCAGTCCGAACTCCTGACAATTCTGAGTAAGTGTATCTACCTGAAATCTTGATAAGGGTTCCTTAATGGGTAGATGTTGATTTTTTGTAGGAACATTGTGATCGGCGGTAGCAATGGTTTGTTGTGGCCTGAAAACGGGCAATCCACGTCTTCTTAAACCATCAAATGCTTGCGGAGAAGTTACTTCGTGAATAAAGTGTCGATCAATATAGAGTAGATCGGGATGACCTTCCTGGCTGTGAACGAGATGTGCATCCCATATTTTTTCAAAAAGTGTCTTTGTATTGGAAGATTCCATGTAATTTTAATTTTTTTTCTCACGCCTCTGTGGATCTGTGGATAAATAAAATTTATAGTTATTATTACCCTTATCCCGGCTTACGTTTAACTTGGTGTGATAAAAGTAATCGCCTTTTTACATTTTGGCGAACCATTTTTTAAAAGTGGGACGGTGGCCAAGGCGAATTATGTTTATTTAAATAGTTGATAATCAGTATATTGAGAAATAATAAACTACAATGTCCAACCCGATAAATGATCCTTTATTTCGACTCATTAAAAGTCTAAGTAAATCAGAAAAACGAAATTTTACCTTGTATGTCAATCGTATTCATGATACGACGGAGGTAAAGTTTGTGCAATTGTTTGAAGTACTGGATCGACAAAAAAAGTACAATGAGGAGCAGATTTTTCAAAAAGTACCGAATTTAAAGCGCTCCCAATTGTCAAATATCCGGCGTCATCTCTATAAGCAATTGCTGACTAGCTTACGGATGATTAATATTCAGTTTAATGTGGATCTGGCCGTTCGAGAACAAATTGATTTTGCAAAAATTTTATATAATAAAGGTTTTTATAAAGACAGTTTGAAAATTCTGGAACGGGCCAAAGGAATGGCCATAAATGCGCATCAGGATATTTTACATCTGGAAATTTTGGAATTTGAAAAATTAATTGAACTTCGACATATTACCAGAAGTAGCGCCGACCGTGCAGAAACCCTGACTGACGATACTGTAAAACGAGCCAAGGTCATTAATACGAGTAGTCAATTATCCAATCTCAGTTTAAGATTGTACGGTTTATACATAAAAATCGGGCATATCAAAAAAGAGAAAGATTATTATATGTTGACGGAGTTTTTTCGCTCTAATATGCCCAGTACCCCGGAGAGTGAAATGACATTTTTTGAAAAAATCACCTTGTACCAATGCCATTTTTGGTATAGCCATATTCTTTTAAATTTTGTGCAGGGATATAAATACGCACAGAAATGGGTGGATCTTTTTGAACAAGATCCGGTGATGCAACGTAATGATCCGGAATTATACATGCAGGGTTCTAACAATCTGCTTTCTTCTTTATTCTACACCGGTTATTATTCTAAATTTTCTGAAAAACTAAAATCGCTTGAGGCTTTTGGAGTTTCCAACCATAAAAAATTTAATAAAAACGAAGAGGTTCAGTATTTTTTATATTTGAATAGTCACCGGATCAATGGTTATTTTATGCGGGGCGCATTTTCTGAGGGAATCAAAATTGTTCCCGATTTAAGAAAAAAACTCAGTCGTTACGAAACCCACCTGGATCAGCATCGAATTATGGTTTTTTACTACCGAATTGCCTGTCTTTATTTTGGGAGTGGAAATAATAATGAGGCCATTGACTACCTCAATCGGATCATCAACTTTAGTGTCGGTCATCTCGGCGAAGATATTCAGTGCTTTGCCAGAATTCTGAATCTGATTGCTCACTATGAACTAGGGCACTATAATTTACTGGAACATCTGGTAAAATCTGTCTATCGTTTTTTACGAAAAATGGAAGAAATGAACGCCGTACAGGAAGAAATTTTACGGTTTCTCAGACGATCGTTAAATGTTAATCCACAAAACCTGACGGAGTCGTTTATCCAATTGCGCACCCGTTTAATTCCCCACACCAATAATCCGGTAGAGCGTCGATCATTTTTATACCTCGATATCATCTCCTGGTTGACTTCGAAAATTGAGAACCGACCAGTTCAGGTGGTGATTCAGGAAAAATTTGAGGCGGAACGGCGGTAAACTTCTTTGAAGGTATAAATATGGAAATCGGAATACAACCAAACCTTAGGAACCGTATTATTTTACAATCGTTACATCTCCTGACAAGATCCTTGTTTTACTATCCCCATTCGTTTGGTAACGAAATATCCAAATATACACCCCAGGATTTAATTCGGCTCCTTTGGAACGGCCATCCCAGGAGGGGACCGTACTAGCACTATTATGTTCTTTTTGGAAAAGATGATTTCCCCAGCGATCAAAAACCAAAAGTTCTCCGGAAAAATCAAAAAGAGAATTAAAGTAAAATTTTAGTTCATCGTTAAGCCCATCCGAATTTGGGCTGAAGATATCGGGAACAAAAGCTTCGATACCACAATTTACTTCGACCACCTCAAAGACAAAATCGATGTTTTCTTCTTCGCAGTCGATTAGTAGTTCGGCAATGTATTCACCAGGACGTGTAACGACCCGGGAGGTGCTGATCGATCCATTTTCCCACAAGGCTGGCACTGGCGTACTAAGGGTTGTTTCACCTTTTTCGCAGATGGAGGTTTCGATGATTGCTTCTTGCTCAGGAATTTTGATAACAATAATATTATCACGTAGTAAACAATTGGCAGTTGCTGCTATTACCGAATAAAATCCGCTTTTCGAAATGGTGCGTTCACCGCCTACAAAACCATCTTCCCAGCTGATCGGCAAATCGAAAAAATCCAAGTTCAGATCATAAACTTCTCCTGCACAGAGAATCAAGGTGTCAGGAACTACATCAAATGGCGCCACGATTACTTCATCAACATAAGCATAGGTGAAATTAATATCCGTATAATTGTCACAATAAACGATCTCTCTTGAAGTATGTTGGTAGTTGCCCAAAAAGACATATTTTTCTTCTCCAGTGGCTCGGTAACAAGTCTCTAATTTTGTCCAGTTTTCTCCGTTATCCAATAGCGTATCAGAAGATAAAGCAAGCGCGGGAATTCCAATCAGTTCCTTGGAAAAAGCCATACTTTGAGTATTAGAGTAGCATAAGGTACCAAATACGGGGTCATAATTTTTCTTTGGATTAATGGCAAACGACAAGTAAATGTCGTGATCTGTTGGAAGGGGCCCCAGCAGCCGAGCATAAATTGCTTCCTCTGCATAAAGGTTGACGAATCCTGACATTCCCTCTCCAAAATAAGGGATGATTCCAATGCCTCCATAGGTAGGAATGCCATAAAAAGAGTCCTCGTCCGCACAGACATGGTATAGGTCAGGAGAGGCATTTATAAAACCAGTAATTTCCCACGGTACCGCTCTATCAGCTTCTCCGTAGCCAATATTACAGTCTGATATATCCTCGAAACTGGGGTTCGGAACCAGGTTGATCTGGGCTTGTTGAAGTTTGGGTATCAACAAGCAAATCACCAAATAGACCATCATGTTCAGACAATACTTATTCATGCTAAATTCTTGTCCCAGTTTAAAAAAATAGTCATTAGACTAAAGATAAGATATTTATTGGAATTCTACCAGATTCGCTGATAGCATAGATTTTAAACTAAAATTAGAAGTCCACCGAGAGATTGATAGTAAAGATTCAACAACTGATCTTTAAAAACGTTTCTGGCTTATGAAAATCATTTATCTAATCCTGACCCTTATGCTAGCCGTACCGAATAACAGTTTGTTTGAATTTAAAACAGCCGAAGAGATGATGAAACGAAGAAATACGAATGGATGGAAATCAGTCTGCCAGTCAAGGATTTTCAACCGACTTTTCGCGGTAGCGTCTATCCGGAATACGGAACTATAGAAACAGAAGATTTACAGCAAATTGGTTTCCTGATTGCTGGAAAGCAAAAAGGTGATTTTGCGTTAGAAGTAGACTGGATTCGGTACGATTGAATCACGGTATGTGAGGGGTAAGGTTAAGCGTTGCTTTATTCTTAATCTTGAGTCGTTTCAGGAAAACTTGCTTTGCGCTTTGCTTGCTCGTGGTTTTCTCAAAACTCGATTCGCACATCAAATTTTCCTATCTTTACCAAAAAAAATGCAATTCCACTTTTGCCTGATATATATTTTGCTTCTCTGTTTTGTAGCCTGTCATTCTGGTCCGAAATCAAACGATACCCGCACCGTTTTTCATTATAATCAGCATAAGAATATCACTTCTCTCGATCCAGCTTTTGCCCGTGCTCAAAACAATATCTGGGCCATTGATCATCTTTATAATGGATTGGTAGAACTGGATGATTCGCTCAATGTACAACCCGCAATTGCCAGTTCCTGGCAAGTATCTCCCGATGGATTGACCTATACCTTTACTTTAAGAAAAGATGTATCTTTTCATGAAGATCCTTGTTTTAAAAACAATGAAAAAAGGGTAGTTACTGCCCAGGATGTAAAGTACAGCTTTAACCGATTGCTGGATAAAAAAGTGAATTCTCCAGGTTCCTGGGTATTTAAAGGGAAGGTAGCGGAAGAAGACCCTTTTCTGGTGTTGGCACCCGATACTTTTGTCATCAAACTGATCCGTCCTTTTCGACCATTTTTGGGAATGTTGTCCATGCAATATTGCTCCGTAGTTCCTAGAGAAGCCGTTGAGTTTTACGGTCGAGACTTTCGGAGCCATCCCGTTGGAACCGGACCTTTTAAGTTTAAGCGCTGGATTGAAAACCAGTCGTTATTTTTATCTAAAAATGAAAATTATTTTGAAACCGGATTGCCAAAAGTAGACGGAATTCGCATTAGTTTTATGGGCGACCGGAAGACCGCTTATCTGGAACTTTCCAGGGAAAATATTGATTTCTTCTCCGGCCTGGAATCCTCCTATATCAATGAACTCATCACCAAAGACGGAGTTATCCATCCTGCTAAAGCAAATAAAATTCAATTTATAAAATCTCCCTACCTCAATTCTGAATATCTGGGGATCAACCTCTCTTTTGGCGAAGATGACAACCCGCTTAAAATCAAAAAAATCAGACAAGCTTTGAACTACGGAATTGATCGTGCCCTGATGTTAAAAACCCTCCGTAACAACGTCGGTGTTCCGGCCAATTCAGGCTTTACGCCGGTCGGACTTCCTTCCTTTGATGCCGAGGCGGCGCCGGGTTATAGGTACGATCCGGATCGGGCGCGAAGTCTCCTACGGGATGCCGGATTTCCAAACGGAGAAGGGATGTCGGAGATTACCTTGCAAACGACGGCCGATTACGAGGATCTATGTACCTTCGCCGCGAAGCAATGGGAAAATTTAGGATTTAAAATAAAAATAGAACTCGCCGAATCGGCCACGCTACGGCAAATGATGACCAAAGGACAGGTAGCTTTTTTTCGAGCATCCTGGATTATGGATTACCCCGATGCAGAAAGTTTTTTCACTGTTTTTTATTCAAAAAATCCCGCCCCACCCAATTATACCCGATTTAAAAATTTAGAATTTGATCGACTTTACGAAGCTGCTCTCAAAGAAAATGACGATGCCATTCGTTACGCACTTTACCAAAAAATGGATCGCTTACTCATTGAAGAAGCCCCCGTCGTTTTTTTATTTTATGACCAAACTGCGCTATTCGCCGCCAACTCCATCAACGGAATCAGCCGAAACGCCATCAATCTATTAAAAACCAAGGAAATTTATAAAACCAAAAAACGATTAAACAATTAAACAATTCAAAAAAAACTTATGCGTTATTTCCTTTCTGTCTTCCTTATTTTATTCGTCGGAAGCATTCAATCCCAGGACTACCCGGCCTTTCAAAAAAAATACTGGGATTACCGCGCCCGACTTTTGGGAACGGATGGAACCGCCGGATTTGTTTCCGTTGGACCCAACGCTGGTCAAAGTATTCCAGCCGATGGTCGCAACTTTATCACCGATTGTGAAAAAGACTGGGTGATGAGAAAGCAATGTAGTACGCATCCCGGTAGCGGAAAAATGAACTGGGGGGATGCAACGGCTTTTCAAGGTTTTTATCTGGGGATGCTTGCGCTGGAGTACGCCAACCTATATCGGGAGGGAAGAATCAACGAACTGGAAGATACAGCTCGGGAATTACATTATGCTTTGACGGCAGTTATTCGATTGGATAAAAAAGCAGAAGAAAAATTTGGTTTACCGGGACAATGGGATGGCTTTTTCTTGAGAGATGATATACCCGTAGATTTTTATAAAGATTCCAGTGCCGTGAGCGGTTTGAGATTTTCTGGTAAAGATGGTAAAAAGGTGGAGTGTATTAGCTCTGATTATTCCTGCCATAAAAACCGCGGCCCGGTCAATAGTGATAGTGGGAAATTTACGAGTCAAGATCAGATTGTCGGATTATTTTTTGGATTTTCTTTAATAAAAAAACTAATTCCCGACCAGTTCTATCAGGACTCCACCCAGACTTTTGGAAAAATAGTGGCGGCACAGACCGAAAAAATCATGGAGTTAGCGATCAAAAATAACTGGAAATTAAAAGGTCCGGATGATGTAAAAATTTCTAATAAATGGGGTGGTGACCTTCGAGGTTTCAATAACCTTTTTCAAAAAACCGCTATCCGTCTGACTGATACCACGGCTACTAATGCCTTTAAAACCGGTGGAACTCGTAGTGTAGGGTGGGTAGCACGAAGCAGTTTTGACTGGGGCTGGTTTGCACAAACTCGCCGTAATCACTGGCTCATTCTTTCAAGTATCGTTAGTTCAGGTGTCTGGAATAATAAAAAAATAGCCAAGCGAAGTTTAAAAAGTGATCGGGTCATGTTTGCCCTTGCCTATTCGGTGGTGAATGATGTTCCGGTTCACAAAAAAATAAAACGAGCCGACCTGGAAGACCTATTGGCCACCGCTCCCGCCACAGGTCCCTGTTTTGGTTTACCCGACTGCGAAGCCCCTGTCGGCTGGCTATCCAACAATCGTTGGGTTTACCCAAATTATAAAACGGAAGGAAATCCCTACGGCATTCATATGGAATGGAACGGGATTGATTATATGCTTTTTTACAATCTCTACCATTATTTGTACAGTCAGGATATGCCGGCTTACGAAAAAGCGAAGCAGTATCGCTGATTTTGATCGAATTATATTTTAGCAAAAAAATTATGGGAGATTAGCCAACAATTCAGTCCTTAAAATCAACAAAATTTATCAAAAGGAATTATACTATAGCTTTTGTCTATATTTATATAAAATATTACAATACCAACTTACCTAAATTAAAAGTTATATTCGCACCTAAAAAACAATCACATTATGGATAGTAAAGATCAAAATGGTACGTCCGAAGGAAAATGTCCCTTTAATCATGGATCATTGACCGGACGAAAAAGTGCGGGTGCTGGAATGGCGAACCGCGACTGGTGGCCCAATGGGCTCAAAGTAAATATTCTTCGTCAGAATTCCGAGTTATCGGATCCGATGGGCGTTGATTTCAATTACGCCGAAGAATTTGGCAAGCTGGATTTGGCCGCTGTAAAACAGGATCTGCATCAACTGATGACGGATTCTCAAGATTGGTGGCCAGCCGATTACGGGCACTATGGCCCACTATTTATTCGAATGGCCTGGCACAGTGCTGGAACCTACCGAGTTGCCGACGGACGAGGTGGTGCCAGATCCGGGACCCAACGGTTTGCGCCGCTTAATAGCTGGCCTGACAATGTAAATCTGGATAAAGCAAGATTGCTGTTATGGCCGATTAAGCAAAAATACGGTCGAAGTATTTCCTGGGCGGATTTAATGATCCTTACCGGAAACGTTGCGCTCGAATCAATGGGGTTTAAAACTTTTGGATTCGCGGGAGGTCGTCAGGATGTTTGGGAACCAGAGCTGGATGTTTATTGGGGCTCGGAAGCAGAGTGGCTGGATGACAAACGCTATACGGGAGAACGCGAACTGGAAATGCCACTGGCAGCCGTTCAGATGGGACTGATTTATGTAAATCCGGAAGGACCTAACGGAAATCCTGATCCAAAGGCTTCGGCGCATGATATTCGCGAAACTTTTGGACGGATGGCGATGAACGACGAAGAAACGGTAGCCTTAATTGCCGGAGGTCATACTTTTGGAAAAGTACACGGAGCGGCCGATCCAGAAAAATATGTTAGTTACGAACCGGCCGGAGCAGCCCTCGAAGAAATGAGTATGGGTTGGAAAAACACTTATGGCACCGGGAACGCAGAATATACGATTTCGAGTGGTTTGGAAGGTGCATGGTCGACCAAGCCAACACAATGGTCCAATGATTATTTTAATAACTTGTTTGGCTACGAATGGGAACTCACCAAGAGCCCAGCGGGTGCGCATCAATGGACGCCTAAAGGTGGAGCGGGTGCGGGTACCGTTCCGGATGCACACGTCGAAGGAAAGACCCACGCACCGATGATGTTGACGTCTGATTTAGCTTTGCGAATGGATCCAGTTTATGAACCGATTTCTCGTCGCTTCCACGAAAATCCAGATCAGTTTGCGGATGCGTTCGCACGAGCCTGGTTCAAGTTGACACACCGGGACATGGGATCAAGGGATCGTTACCTGGGGTCAGAAGTCCCGGAGGAAGTATTAATTTGGCAAGATCCAGTTCCGGAAGTAGATCACGTGTTAATTGACGAAAATGATATAAAATTATTGAAGCAACAAGTTCTGGCGACGGGTATTGCGGTCAACCAGTTGGTTGGAACAGCCTGGGCCTCCGCTTCTACTTACCGTAATTCGGACGGACGTGGAGGTGCGAACGGTGGCCGTATTCGGTTGGCTCCACAAAAAGACTGGGAGGTAAATAATCCAGGTAAACTAGTCGTTGTTTTAGATAATCTGGAAGGCGTTCAAAAAGCTTTTAACGAAGCACAGACGACTGGCAAAAAAGTATCGATGGCAGATTTAATTGTACTCGCCGGATGTGCCGGAGTAGAGCAAGCAGCCAAGGAAGCAGGACACGATTTAAACGTTCCATTCACGCCGGGTCGAACTGATGCAACTCCCGAAATGACGGACGCTGAATCTTTTGCTCCCCTAGAGCCGGAAGCGGATGGTTTCCGAAATTATTCCAAAGGAGAATTTACGGTATCCGCCGAATCTATGCTGATTGACCGAGCGCATTTATTGTCTCTGACCGCTCCGGAAATGACAATTCTGTTGGGAGGACTGCGTGCCATTAACATTAATTACGATGGTTCCAAAAATGGTGTTTTTACGGATCGTCCCGGCAAGCTAACGAATGACTTTTTCAGAAACCTACTTGATATGGGTACGAGCTGGAAGGCGATCTCCAAAGCGGAGGATGTTTTTGAAGGCCGGGATCGTAAAACAGATGAGCTGAAATGGATTGGAACCCGGGTGGACCTGGTTTTTGGTTCTAATACAGAGTTGCGAGCTTTGGCAGAAGTGTACGGTTCAAAGGATATGGAAACTCAATTTGTTGAAAGATTTGTGACGGTATGGGACAAGATGATGAACCTGGATCGTTTTGATATTAAAGATGATGTGGTGTAATTTTGACAAAAAAGATTAGGAGAAGGCGGCTCGGAAGGGTCGCTTTTTTTTTGCCTTGTAGTCATGTTTTTTGCCTTACTAGCAACAAAAATCGCTAACCCAAAATTCTTAATTTATTAATACCTCATTCCTTATCGATGATCTAATCATTGTAGAATTGAAGGCAGTTGATGAATTGAATCCTGTTTGGCAAAAAAGAATGATGGCCACAGTGGCAAAAATAAATTATCTTCGCCGAAAAATACTATGACCAGCTACCCACAATTAAAGATAAAAGATGATCGCCTTGCCGCTATTCAGCGTCGCCATCCCTGGATTTTTTCGAGAGGTATTTTGAAGCATCAATCCATTGAGGACGGGGAGATTGTGGAAATTGTTTCCCGTCAAGGACATTTTCAAGCGATCGGATATTATCAGGATGGGAGTATCATGGTACGGGTGCTGACTTTTATCCAGGAAGAGATTGACGATAAATTTTGGTTGGACAAGATACAGGAAGCGTATCAGTTGCGTAAGAATCTGGGCATTATTTCTGACCAGACGAATGCGTACCGGTTGCTCCACGGAGAAGGTGATGGACTTCCCGGATTGGTGGTAGATATTTACGCCGACATTGCGGTGATCCAATGTCACGCGATTGGTATGCACCGACAATTACCGGCCATTCAACGGGCACTGGAAAAAGTACTGGGCGATCAGATTACGACGATTTACGATAAAAGTAAAAATACACTACCCGAAAAATATAGTAGCAATCTTACCAATCAACCGATCAAGGGAGCAGCAACCGAAACTGAAATTCTGGAGAATGGACATCGGTTTCACGTAGATCTGGTCACGGGACAAAAGACGGGTTTTTTTCTCGATCAGCGAGACAATCGTGCCGCGCTTAGTCATTTTTCCAAAGATAAAACAGTACTGAATTTATATTGTTATACGGGAGGATTTTCGGTGTACGCACTGGAAGCTGGAGCAACCAAAGTGCTGAGTATTGATGCTTCAAAAACGGCGGTGGCATTGATGGAAAAAAATATTACGTTGACTGATTACGCCGAGCGGCACGAATCATTGGTGCAGGATGTGAATCAGTATTTAAAAGAAATTCCTACGGGAGTTTACGATACGATCATCGTGGATCCTCCGGCTTTCGCCAAGAGTGTTCGCAAAAAGCACAATGCCATTCAGGCGTATAAGCGGGTGAATAGTATGGCGTTG
>Ga0209187_1002254_pt1 | contig 18891 bp, 22 predicted proteins | sample BantaG_FD_187430 | JGI IMG/M metagenome (GOLD analysis project Ga0209187, IMG submission 187430) | Marine algal microbial communities from Bantry Bay, Ireland - BantryBay_4 metaG (SPAdes) (version 2) | ecosystem: Host-associated > Algae > Red algae > Unclassified | place: Bantry Bay, Ireland...
GGGGGGGGGGGGGGGGGGGGCGCCCGACCGACGCGGCCACGGCGCCAGTGGAGAGGGTGTCGCTGCCTGGACCAGCACGCTGCCCGTCTTTGCCCCGACCCGCAGCGTGGTGAGCTCGGGGAGATTCTGCGTGGCGTGGCGATTTGATTGTGCGGCGGTGGGCGACTTAGCACAGGGCAGGCGCATGCTTCGCTTTCGGACGTGCGCCGCAGGTCCTGCACACGCGGAGAGTGGAAGTGCCTGGGACCGTGGGCGTCTCCACCGCCACACCAGTCCGCTGCTGTGTCGTCAAGTCTCCCGCAACAGTGACACTAGGCACCTCGAAAGAGCGGTTCCCCAGAGTTCTAGCAGTTATCAGGCGGTGGAAGCCGTTGCCGTCACACGATCCGCGCATGTGCACAGGACCCTCACGAGATGGACGAAAAGCGGTGCCGAACGGAATAGAATTCTGTTCAGGCTTTGTTGCCCGAACAAGGTGTCCAACAGAAGGCCAGTTGTTCGTCTGTTGCCTAACAGCGATTCTGTTCGGCGTTCCGTGGGGCTTCCGCATGCAGCGACGACGACAGCACCCCAAGGCGCCCCTGACAACCGTCGCTGCAGGCGGCAGCCCAACAGAACGCCGAACAGAATCGCTGTTGGGCAACAGCCTAACAGAAGGCCATCTGTTGGGCCCGTCTGTTCGGGAACAGACGCCGAACAGAACGCCATTCTGTTCGGCGCCGCTGATGGTCCGACTCGTGGGTCGGTTACTCCACTGCCAGGAACTGGATCGAGTAACGGCTCTCTTTATGATGGTTAGTAATTTTTGAATGCCTGAGTCTGTTTCCGTCTTCAAAGAAGGTATATCTGCCAGGCCCTACCATGGGAATTTGTTGATTCAGTATACCCATGAGTATTTAGGTGTCGGCACCCGTACTCAAAAGCCAGTAGCATGTGGGCGATTACACCCACGATTGGGAACGCATACAAGAAAATACTCATGCGACATCCAGAAATGAGTATCTCTTGTGTAAGCAGAACCTTACAGTCTGACAGATCAACGCGCCACGGAGCTGCGAACATCCTTGCTGTCTGATCAAGCGAATCGCTCGAAACTGGGGCTTAGAAAGTGGCCGCATCAGAGTACAGCTCTGTGAGTCACTCAGCGCGGCCAATCAAAGCTCGGATTGCTATTACGGCTCTCTCCGCGGGCTATGTCCAACATCAGCTTGAACAGGCACGCCTGAGACGTCGGTGCGAAATACTTCATGAGGTCCACACTGCTCTGTACTCGTCATGCTCCGCATCAGGACACGAACAATGTGCTGAGGCTGCAGTACGGTATGTCGCGTGAGCTCAAGCAGACTGAGCGCCAATTGTCATGCACAAAGAAGTGGGTGCCATCCGCACTTTTGATTGCTGGATCTCAGGTGGTGCCTGTCGCCCTCGAAGCCGCGGCTGGCTCGCCCGCAGGTCGCTCACCGGCAGCTGTCCCCACCTTCCTTTATGCTCGCACCTGCGCAGTGGCCTCTTTCCTAAAGTGCGTGTTGCTCCTTCTTTCTTGTGTACTTTTCATTGTCTTGCCCGTCTTTACGGACTCTTTCTGCCACGCCTGGTCAGCAGCCCTGACCACTGTCTTTCGAGCGGTCGACCTCTCCCCCCCCTCGTGCAACACTGGCTCATTTTTCCGGCCTTTAGGACAGGATTCTCTCAAAGTGTAGTGATGCACACATTTAGTTGGATCAAGAGACTTGCTCTCCGTTTCAGAGGTGGCAGTTTTCATTCGTGTCCTCAGTGGTCTGAAGGCGCGTCAGCATTTTATGACACGCAATGAAGCTACCAGCGAATGGAGTTACGTAGCTGAGAAGTACTGTCCTGCCACAGAAGACATAGGGCCAGGACGGCCCCTCCCCCCCGGCCCCCCCGCACCGACCAGAGTGGCGCCCGGAAACCACGAGCAGAGACTTCCGGGGCTCTACGCGCCCATGGCGACCCGCGTGTGATCGTAACTGCGCGCCGGATTTTGCTGCGGCGGCTCTTCAGCGGTTTCTGACGCCATTGGGTGGCGCGGTTAGAGACGCCTCGTCGCGCGTGGTCGGTCCCACCCGCCCGTCCGTGGGCCTTGTCGACCGCCCCGTCCGCCATGCGCAGGTGTGCTGCGCGGCGGTGTGACGGAACCTCCCGTTGGCATCGCGCGATGCCGGTGGGCCGCCGCCGCTGCGGTGGCGTCGGCGGCACCCGTCTCCCCGCTCCATGGACCCCCCGCCACAGCAACGTGGCTGTACTTGCCCCCGCGCGCGCTCGCGGCTATGGAGCCGACCCGACTGCCCGGTGTCGATGCGTCGCCGAGCGCGCCACCGCCTTGAAGTCCAGGTGAGTGCACGCACGTGCCTGGAATTTCCGTCGGCTCGTTCTCGGCCGAGAATCACGTTCCCATGTCTGCACACCCCGTCCCCCCCTCACGGCAACCAACCATTTCGGAATTTAATAAAGGCTGCTTCCCCCCTGGACGCGCTGCGCGACTCCTCCTTGGACGCTGCGGCGCGCCCTCGACGCACATCTCCACTCTCTGCACTCGTTTGGTGCAACAGCCATCTTTGCAGACTGTCTTGCTACATCGACATGGTCAGGGCAGCAGTGATGGGCCATATCACGAAGGCTTCACGGTACGAGGCTGTCACTCGAGTCTGTCAGCACGACCAATTCCCGCGTTCGCAGAGCGCTTGCGATGATGTCCAGAACCATAGAAATCGTCCCGGTCAGATATCGTGAAGAAGTGGTCCCCCCTTTCGCAAAGTAGCCCCGCATCAAGATTATATGTGATGAGTGAGTATCATATACCCACATCCTTGGATATTTCATATACCAATACTCACGTTGCGTTTCCGAAAGTGCGAAAATACTCTGTCCCAAGATGCTCGGGGGGAAAATATCCACGACTAAAATTGATACCCATGGTAGGGCCTGGCCGACACCACCTCCCTAGTCTGCCATACCCATCCATGCCCCACACGTTTTAGCGCACTGCCACCGACATGTACAAGCCCCTCAGTAGAGCCCAAAAGACGGGACTACAACCATCACAGAAAGCCTAGTGGACGTCCTCTGCTACAGACTGTCCCCGTACCAGCCTAGCTATGGGCACGAGGTGCCTACAGAGGTCCCAAGCTATCAAAGTACTCTGAGCCACGCCGGAAAATGTGTACACGGCCTGCAAGGAATATATTCATGGTATGCCGCCCCCCCACAGACGTGTAAACGGCCACTCAACAATTGCTCGTTCCGGCTGCAAAAGACAACAAAGTTACGTGGCGGTCAACAGCACACTTAACAAGGTGCGTTTACGCATGGAGTAGCACAAAGACTGTGCGGGCACCATAGATTTCGCCAGGGAGATGTTCAACACGACATGATACCCCCCCCAGTTGACGACACCAAACCAGCCCACTACCCCGACGGCACCTACCCCCGTCCGCGCGAGTCAGCGGGACGTGGTATGGACGAAAAGGCTTCCACCTGTCGCGCGAGCCGCTTGTAGGGCGGCGCCAACGAACGGCTGTAGCAGCCGCCTTGCGGACGGCGGCAGAAAGCAGCAGCGGCCGCCTGAGGTGGCGGCGGCGGAAAACGGCAACGGCAGGGGGCTGCGGCGGTAGAGGTTGTGGCAAGGGGCCGCGGTGAAGGCATGTTGGAGCGGCGGCGGCAGGTTGCAGGGGCGGCGGCGGCGAGGGGCGGCCGCAGGGGGCAGCGGAGGCGGCAGGAGGCCGCGGCAGAGGCACGCAGGGGAGCCGACGGCACGGGGCGGCGGCTGCGGTGGCGGCGGCAGAAGGCGGCAGCGGTGCCACGCTGGGGTGGTGGCTGCAAAAGGCAATGGGGGCGGCGGCAGCGGCGGCAGGGGGCCGTGGCGGTGGCGGCAGTGGCGGTGGCGGCCGCTGGTCGCGGCGACGGCATCCAGGGAGGGCGGCGGCCGGAGGCAGCGGCGGCTCCGGCCGCGGCACGGGGCGGCGGAGGCAGCAGCAGCTGCAGAAGCGCGCTGGAGAGAGGGCGGCAGGGGCGGCGGCGGCGGCGTGGGCGGCGGGGGCCGGGGTGGGGGCGCTGACTGCGGCGGGGGCAGGGGCGGCGAGGGCGGAACGGCGCGGGTGCGGCGGCGATGGCGGTGGCGTGGTCGTTGTGCCCGTCATGATGGTCACGGTTGACACCCCCAGGCGAGGCCTGTTGGTGGGGTCCTGGTGAACAGTGTACGGGAAAGGGCAATCCTGAATTCCGGTCTTGCCCGGACACGCCCACAGTGCGGTGATTACTGATAGACGCGTGCAGCCGAGGAGGGCAGGTAAGTACCGAACTGGGCACGTGGCACTGTTGGGTGCCGTGGCAGGTCCCGGGCCCGGGCGCGGCCGGGCGCGCCTCAGTGGCCAGGAGCTGAGCGCTGAGAGTGCGTCTCCGCACCAAAAAACGGTACGTCATAGAGTCTTCCAGTTACTTCTGTGCGTTCTCGATAACAGAGAATCGTTTACAGAAGATTATGGGTCGCGAGTCTTTCATTCCAGTCCTTGTGGGACACTTTTTCTTTGAAATGGGCCGAAGCAGCTGTCTTCTATATCGAGAACGCACTGTACATGGCTTTCCCATGAGATCAACAACTTCTTCACATTTTTTGAGATCCTGATGTGTGTTTCCAAGGCGCAGAGCTGCATGGGGAGGCTGTGTATGGAACTTGCATGATTCCTAGCCTTTTCATTGGTCCACGTACACTGTTGAATGATTGCCTCCCCTCGGCAACTGTCATTGTTTTGAGGTCAGCAATACTTTGATGGTACATTTGAAACGAACGCTGACCGGTCCCCATGTTTCTTTCGCAGCGTTTTGGCCGTTATACAGTCGTTATGCGTTTTTATGGCAGGGGTGCGCCTCAAAAGTGGCACCCTCTTTCAGTCCGAGATCGCGAGAGATTGCGGTGCTGAGGCTCTAGGGGCCATCCACTTGAAGAGCATGCTATCCAAGTGATTGGCACATAAGCCATTAATCACTGTACCGGCGATATGCGAAGCGAAGTTGGAGTCTCCTAACGGGCCTGATGCCCACTCTACAGGGCGCATGCACGGCGTGCTCAGACACGTGCTAGCCAATGGGAGTACGTCGTTCCAATCACGTTTCAGTAGCTTTGAACAGTTTAGGCCGTGTTCGTGAGATTATGAGATCCCGCGCACAAAGGAAATTTCAGCTAAATCCGGCTGATTCGGCCCTTTTGGGCCGATCACGTTCACGTGTGCGGGTGTTTTTCATATCTCGCAGACGTGAACGTGCTTATAAAGCAAACTCCAGTTTGAACCGCAGACGACTCCGCACGAATGATTGGACGAGCGCATGCCTCCCGTGATTCCATCAAGCGGATCAAGGAATGCAAATAGTGCAACATTGAAGGATTACGGCGCTGTGTTTCACGAGTGGACTCGTGTGGCTGAGGAGCTAGTGGCACGTTGGCGTAGTGCCGCCAGCTCCTGCAATATGCCTCGCGATGGAGTGTGATCTGATCTGCCAGTTCTGGAATCGAAGTTCCCAGCTTGTCGTGTTCAATATGTCACGTGTGCCGTCGAGACGGCCGATGTCAAATCACGTGTGTGCGCAGGACTTACGATGTGATTCGGGCACAAACACGTGCACGTGCTCCCGCCGTGTAGAGTGTAGGGGTGGGCAATCGGTTGGCTGTGCAAACCCGATAAATTGGGCCTCGGTCACAACCGACCAGCCGACCGCCTGCAGCGCCCGCCTTCAACCCCTTCTGTCGCGCATACCCCGCCACGCTGACTGTCAGCGCCATACGCCACCCCCCTGGTTCCCTTCCGCCACTTTATCTCAAGCTGTGCTTCTCCCAAGCTGTGCCGGCGCACTCTTGGCGCCAAGCTGGGCGGGAGAAGCACTTCAGGCAGGTGTCGTGGGGGTGCGTGTTGCGTTCGCCGTGGCGTCTTCAGACCGCCAAATTGGGGGACGCTCCAACCCCGAAACCGAGCTTGATCGACAGCACGTACTTCTATTTTTTCCTTCATAGTCGCAGCAGTGGACTTGCATTGTGATCACTGTAACGAACGTACGCGGCCCGTCCGCGTTCGTTCGTTACAGTGATCACATTCTCACAAAGGATGGCTAATCGGATGCCCCGCAGCGCTTGTCAGATCGCACGAGCCTCCAATTAGGAACGGGCCTGAGGGACACCTTGTACCTCGTAAACTCAGTACCGCTCACTGCAGCCAGGAAACCGGTTTCGGGTGCTTACAGGCGCCTGGGTCCCCTCACGGATGAAGATAGCGCCGTTCCCGAAGAAAGATTGCAGAAAATTCAATTCCCGTTGCTTTCTCGCAACTGCGTTTCGGCGATTCCTCGCACAGCCGAGGCTGACGCACACGCCACCACTGACAAGACCAACCGCGACCGTCTAGAGTCACCCGCGCACCGGGGAGGTGCGTTCGGGCAACTCATCACGCCCACCGCCAACCACCCCCATGAGGATAGCTGCTTTCGTCCGCATCGCCGTGTGATGCCATGCTTCACCCCCTCGAGCCCCCGATGACAGGCACGCACAACTTCTTGATAGGTGCATGCACCAAATGGTATTTGTAGCGCAGCCGGGGCCCACGCCTTGCACTCCCACGTGAGTCCAGTTTACTGAGCCTCACTGCCACTGACGCATCAACAGGGGCAGTTCAAATCTAATTCTCATCTCTCAGCCTTCATCTGCTATCCTGCTGAAGGCAAGAAGGTGGTATGGTCTTCTGTCTTTGCGCGGCATGGACAAAGGACTACTGGCGACGCCCGCGGCATGTCCTCGACGACAACCCCCTCCCCGCGCCGGTCCGGCGGGAAGCGCCGGGCAGGGTTTTGCCGGTCGACGCAGGGGGAGCAGAGCTGAAGGCTCCGCGCCCCCACGGCGGGGACGCGGCAGCCCTCGCTTCGCTCCCCCCGCTGCTGGGATGCGGCGAAATTTGTTCCAGAACATCCCATCATAGGGCTACAATCGCTACCCGATTCCGCAATGAAAAGGATGCCATCATGACCTCGTGCAAGTGCCATACAGCAAAAAGTCCCCTCATCTGGCAAAAGCCCCTCTCAGCCCGAGTGGGTACTGCTTCTCAAGAACCAGCGCACCACAACACACGGAGGTGCCCATACCATCTGCATGTCCCCAAACCACACGTACCCAAGCAGAAAGCCGCATGCCGACCAGCGTGCACCACAAACTATTGAAGAAGACAGTGTGACCGCGACTGGTGGCGTGCCAACGCACAAATCCGGACGTTGGATGCTCACAAGGCTCGTGTGTGATGAAAGTGTGGTATGAATAACGTCGGATCAGTTACCAGTGTATTGGGACCGACCGTTGCCAAGCTGAAAAGCGAGTTTTATCGCCGTCGAGGCCAGGAAGAAGGCCCTTTTGTTGAAGGGCAGCCAATGCGGAGCTGTGTGGTGCCCATGACTGCGACCCCAGGCCCATGGTGGTAGAGTACAAACGAGAGCACTGGTCCATCGACCGTCTGATCACAAGCAGTCTCAGTGAGCGCCGGCATACAGACAGGACAGGCAAGCGACCAATAAAAAATGACCAATGCGGAAGTAACCCCCCCAAAGGGCATGCCACAGGCCAATTCACACAGTGCGTGGATTCTGGCCAGTCAAGGGGGCGACCGGTGGCAATTGCCCATAGCGCGCGAAGATATGCTACAGACTTCCGACGCGAGATTCGAACCGTCCCGGTGAGATTTAAGGACGATGTCACCCGATTGGGTGGTCGTTGACTCGTACGGGCTTAAGCGGACGTAACCGCCCGGGCGGCGAGAGTCGTGAAGGGGCTCCGACTCGGCCCGATCGGGGGCGTGGCGGGTGGTCGGTGTCAACCGCGACCGTCAGACCGCGCACGCGCGTGCGTATCTGGCTAGCATCTCGCGCTGGGGGTTAGATCGGGGCTCAGGCGCAGGCATGCCCGCGCCGGCGATTCAACGCATGCGCGCGCACGGGTGCGGGTTGCAGGGCTGGGGATAAAACCTGTGTTCGCTGCGGCGTGCTGACCAGCAGGCTCTGGAGCACCGTCGTCGGCGCCGCGTGGTGCCAGCTTCTTCGGGGTTTTGTAACCCCGGCGACAAGGCGAAAGCCGTGACGCGGTCCCAGGGCGACAAGCGGCCGTGGACCGTGCGGCCGGTTCACACCGTGCCCAGCGCAGGGTGAAGGTGGTGCTGTTGGCTTCATGGGATCCTCCCGTGTCATCGCGCATGAGAACAGGTTGCGGCCTCACGGCATTGCTTGAGTAGGGGCGCGCCACCGCGAGGTGAATAAGCGCAAGGATGGGGTGCGCAGCGGCGCAGGGCAGTGGGAAAGCCAAGGGCGACGGGCCCGGAAGCGGCGACAAGGCGCAAGGGTGGAACGGCCGAGGGCGCGGGCGGAGTGCCGGCGCGAGGACGCCAGGGCGGTAAGGCCGGCGACGGGGGCGGTGTGTCTGGCGCGAAGGTTCAAAACCCAGGGCGCCCCGCAACATGGTGGATCCTGCCGCTATGGCGGTCGACAGCGGTAACGTGAAAGGCGAGGCGCTCGTGGTTCATGTCGCCGCGGTCGAAGGTCCTGAAGTGGATCGCCCCCCGGACACGGAGACGCTGCCTCAGTCTCAGCCTTGTGGCCCATACTACGCGCACGTGGACCCTGTAGAGGGAGTCGACGATATCCCGGTGATATTCAGCCAGAGTCTGTGCGACGCTTGCGCCTGCAGCCGCGCTCGCGCGCACAAGCTTCTTGGGCACCCGCGTTACGAGAAGTTGCCGGGATTCATCGACGTATTGGTAGAGCCCGGGACGCCGAGCCATGTTGGTGGCATCGTGGCCGAGGTCCATGGGGAACCTTGTGGCACCACAGTCAGATCGACCCCGCTCGGGTGGTCTACCCAACCTTGAGCCCGGTAGTCTCGTCAAAGACCCCGGAAGTACGCAAAGAGACGCGCACACTCACCTGGTGTGGGCGGCAAAGAGAAGCCGCGAACACGACATGGCGTTCTGAGTCTCAACGCTTACTTGCCTGTTCCGGGTAGTCGGGACGTCCCTGCTGTCCCGCTCAGATGTACACACTGGTCCCCGTCCCTGAATTCTCCGGGAGACCCTCGCCGATGGGCCGAAACACGGGCCAAACGCGGGCCACGCCCGAAAGAGGGGCATGCCCAAGACCCAATCCACACATTCCAGAAACATCCCAGAGGCGAGGGCAAGATGCCCAAGGCAAATCAGATCCAAAATTTCACAACAAAAAATCAGATTCAAGAGCACGGTCCTTATTTCGCAGACCCTACCACAGCGATTTCAGGCCTCTTCCTCACTTAATCCTGGCCCCTAACTGAGACTGTCTGCAGAGATCTCCACATGACGGTACTTTTAGTGCAGCCAGGTCAATCCCGCACACAGGTTGGAAGTATCCGCTAGATTATGCCACAGCGATCGTCGGTAAAGTGGGGAGCATACTGGACGTGTACTTCTGAATTGAGTGATAGCTCGGTGGATGCGCTGCTTTACTTGGGAGATGTCTGAGGCGCAAGGCCAGCAGGCTCTCAACCCCTCCGTGTGCTTCTCTTGCTGCGTCCGGCCGGCGCGCCCCCTGCCATCGCAGTGGTTCTTTCTTTGAAGGGAACATGCTCTCACCACCCCACAAATCAAGACGCCCCTCAAGGAGCACACGAGATTCTTCACGGGCTCAGCTCCAAAGTGAGCTGCCCTCGAGATACAAGTCCAAGTACTGACATCACACATACAGCAATGCATGTCGATGGCACAGCCAAACAAGCCAATGACCGCTCAAGCACTCCCCAATTTAGCCAGGCAGTCCGCGATAACTCCGGCTTACTTGCGCGGGCTTGGGGGGCTGCCTCAGCACTCCCTCCAGCACCCCACAGTCTGGGCCATTGGCGCCTCAGCACGGTCACGACCTGTACCGACCAGTGCAGCATCTCCCACCATCATCGGCAGTCGACCAAATGCCGAAGTCGATCCCCACGTCCCAGGTGTGACACCTGCAAAATCGGTCTCCGCGGAACTCACTAAAAAGCACCATCGACGTGACGCAGACGTCCAGGTGAGTACAGCGCGGTCCGGCGCGTCTCTAACGGAGACGATTCGATGCTTCGGCGGCCCGTCAAACGCGGCTCAGCGACTTGGCCGAAAATCAGATCGACTGGAGGGAGCAGTCGGCCTACTGCTGCATACCACATTCAACCAAAAATCGACTTGCACCAAATCGATTCGGGCCCAACCGGCCGACTTGGCCCGAAGATGGAAACTTCCAGATGTGGGCCCAAGACCACAAAGAAGTCGACTTCACCAAAACCGACTCGACCCGACGGAGCTGTACGCCAACAGCCCCCGGCCGAAATCGCCCAAATCGACTCAGGCGATCGCCGCGAACCCGGAGCTGTGCCACTGGTCGGCCGCAGTGGCGCCACTGCGCCCCAGGATGGTCCCAAGCGGCCGCCCCCCCGAGGCAACCGCGCTCCACTGCCGGCCGCAGGAAAGTGGATGGTAGCGCAGCCGTTCCCCGCCGGCCTCGTCCCTCAGCAACGTCAACGGAGATCGTTGCCGCGAAACCAAGGCTGCGCCACTGGACGCCGTCAGTAGCGCCATGGCGCCTCAGCACTCCCACAACAGGGGGTCGGCATGCCCAACACCCCGCGCAGCCGCGCTCAGGTCTTTACCAATCCTGACGACAGCCTGTAAAGCCGTGAATGAAGGCGACAGCAGCGAATTGGTCAGCCCATACGCCGGCACTTCGGCGCTCGGAAGGAAGTACAAGGCCACTTCCCAGCGCACCTGGTAGTCACGAGCCATGTGGAAGGCCATGTTCACGTGCTTTGTGTGCCCCGTCGCTTCTGGGGTGTTGACAAGCGCCAACAAGGATTGATCGTCATCCTCCATTGGCACAGCTCCGCCGTCGACACCCATAGGCGACAGCAGCTTGCATAGCCACAGCGTTTTTTCTTGGTCGCCCCCGCGGCAGCCTCGTACTCGGCCTCGGCCGTCGAGGTCGCCACAGTCGATTGGCGCTTGCTTGCTTCAAAAATCGGCCCGCCATTGCAGGTGAAGACAAGCCAATGGCCGACCTACGACCGTCCATGTCGCCGCTTCAGTTGGCGTCGACGAACCCTTTAAGCGGCTGGCTACCGCCGTAGACCACCCCCAGGCGAGTCGTTCCTTGCAGGTAGCGCAAAACCTCCTTGGCCGCGCGCATGTGGTCCTCCCCAGAGCATGACATGAAGCGCGACAGAACCCTCACAAAAAAAACCAAGGTATGGCCTTGTCGTGGTAGTCAGGTAGAGGAGCGAGCCAACTAACTCGGCGTAACGGTTGCCTTTCGGTAGCAGGCTCGCCCCTGTCTTGGTCAGCTTGACCCCCGACGTCAACGGTGTCCTGTTTGGCGTTGCCTTGTCCATTTCTACTGCGTCCAGCAGCGTGGCGGTGTGCCCCGGGTCGCTCAACGTCAGAGTTTTGGCCGCCCGGTTGCGCATGACATTCATGCCGAAAAAGTCCTTGACCTTTTCCATGTCTCGCACCTTAAACTTGGCAGACAAGAAGCGCTGAAACGCCTCGACCCCTTCCAGCTTCTATCCCGCCACGATAAGGTCGTCAACATACACAGAGATGAGGACACGCCAGTTCACGAGGTGACACCAATCGTAGAGGCCCGGGTCCACCTTGGACCGGACCGCCCCAATCTCCTTGAGCTCTTCGTCGAGCGTGATGCCCCAAACCCGCCCCGCCTGCTTTGTCCCACAGCATGCCAGATTCAGCCGAAACATCTCCTCCAACCCCTTCAGATCGAAACCGTCGAAGAGTTTGATGTACATCCCCTTGCCCATCTTGGCGTTGAGGAAGGCTGTCTTGAATTCGACATGATGAACCTTACAGCCCGTAGCTGCAGCCACATCAGAGAGAGCCCGTGTGGCAGCCGCGATGGGCACCGGTTCCCACCTCTCGTCAAAGTCCCGCTTCGGCAATTGGTTGAAGCCTTTGGCCACGAGGCGGGCCTTGTAGCGCGTCATCTTGCCCGCAGCGTCTTACTACATGTCGAACACGAATCGCGTCCTGACGGCCTTGTGCTTCTTGTTTTTCGCCGTCATCTTGAACCAGGTGCCAAACGTTTTGTGTGCTGCCACCTTCTCCTCTATGGATTGCTTCCACTGCGGCCAATCAGGGCGAGCCCGCGCCTTTTTCTCATTGGCAAGCTGTTCGTGCAAATGCCAGCCCGCCTGAGCCGCGGACGCGGTACCGCTTGCCAGGTACGCCTTGAGTTTCTTCGCCCACCAAGTTACCTTGGGGGCTGGCTTGCGCTTCGAGCGACGAGGCCCTGGTGCGACGCTGTCACTTGCCGCAAGTGCTTGACCTACCCAGGGTGTCAAGTCACCGTCGCCGTTTTCCCCCACTTTCTCGCTCTATTTAGCGAGGAAAACAGGACTGCCATCAACGTCGCTTATGGAAGTTTAGTCGGGGGTGTACTCGTCCCGACGCTCGCTTTCGGCGTCGAGCATGTCCATTTTCCCTCTCGTGCCGTCGACGCTGTCGGCGTCAGCCTCCAAAGTTATCAGGGGACCAGCGCTTGGCCCGAACACCGACGTCTCGCCCTTAGCTGAATTCTCCTCCATCAGCACGTCTCGACGCTCGAAGTCTTGGCTCGTGTTGTCTTCGAGTATGCAGTTGGCCTTGCCACCGACCGTGTTGCCGACAAAGCGGCTGACGTCGGTCCTTTGCTCCAGCTCACGCTGCTTCTTATTGGGTTTGAGCACCCACGCCCGACTACCCCAAACGCGAAAACCTGCGACGTTGGGGCGTCGACCCGCCAGAGCTTCAAGCGGCGTCACGTCCAGCCCCGCCTTGGAGGACGGGTTCTGAACATACGCGACGGAAGTCAACGCCTCAGCCCACAGGTCATCCTCTGCTCCGGCATCGAGAAGAGCAGCACGCACGCGCTCCATCAACGTGTGTTTGACCCGCTCCTTTTTGCCGTTTTGCTGTGACTTGTACGGTGCCGTCATCCCCGATGTGATGCCCTTGTCCTCGTCGCACGCCTTTACGTCCATGGTAACGTACTTCTTGGCAGCATGATGACGGACGCGCTTGACCTTGATCCCCGTCAGCGTCTCAAGCTGCTTTATATGCGGCTTGAGCACGTCCGGGGCCATCTCTTTTGTCTTGATAGGCGTAGCCGTGATGAAGCCCGTGGAGTCCTCCAGCTCCCTCATTAAGTAGATGAACCGACCCCACGACTCAGTGAATGGGCCACTAATGTCGTTGTGCACCAGTTCGCACTTGTTCGTCGCTGTCGACGAGCGAAGGCTCGGCGACTGAATCATCTCGCCGTCCACACACGGCACACATACAGTACCAATGACGCGCTCGGCGTCTGCCACTGACAACGGCATGCCGTCGATCATTTTGGCCGCACGCTTGAGTTTCTCCCTTCCAAAGTGATTGAAACGACGGTGCCACAGCTCCTCCTTCGCAGCTATACGCGTGGGTGCCGCGTTAGCCGGTGCCTGTACCGGCGTGACCTTGATCACATACTGCTCCAGGTCGTTCACCTTGCCGACCACCGACGCCTTGTCGAGCACTCCGCTCCAGCGAGCAGCACCCCAGTCGCAAAGGATGTAGCAGGCATTGTTGTCGAACACCACCGCACCTCGATTGCGGTCGACCGCTCAAACTGAATGCTGGTTGCTAGTCAGGTTTGGAACGAGCAAAGCCTCCTCGAGCACCATGCGCGTCTTGGAGTTTCATTTGCCACTGACAATGGAGACGGGGCCGTCTTCCTTGATGGGCCCGTTATCGCCAATGGCAAACGTGACCACGGCCCCGCTTTCCGGCGACCGGACGGTGAAGCCAATATCCTTGGCGGCCATGTGGTTGGCTGCGCCAGAGTCGAGCACCCAGGTTGATAACGCGCGTGTGCTCCTCTGAGCATTGCTGCTCCCGGCATTGCCGGTGGAAGCAGTGTAGACCAGAGTGGCACCCACGTCGGGCCCGCCGCTGTGGCCGCTTACACGACCACCACCGGCAAACTTGCCATTGCCCATGGCCTCGTCTGCCTTCTTCATATAGCAGTCGCGCCACATGTGTCCCTTCTTCTTGCAGTAGAAGCACACGACCGACTTCTTGTCAAACGGCTTCTTAGGCGCCGCTGCAGCAAAGGCCTGTGACTTGACACTGCCAGAAGGCTTGGAAGCGCCGACAGAAATGCTGCGCTTCTCGATTTGTGGCAGCTTAGCCGTCATGTCCGACATGAAGAGCTTAGTTTCCTTGTTCTCCATAACCGTTCTGAGCATCCCGTACTCTGCCGAGAGCCCTGCCAGGACTCGCAGCGCAAGCGTGTGGTCTTCTACCGGGTTGCCGAGCATGGCAAGCTCGTCCGGAATCATCTTGGCGCGAGACGCAAACGTGATGATGTTCTCGTCCTCGCCCTTCTTCAAGCTTCTCAGCTCTTAAATGAGCCGCAGCAGCTGCGCAGTGTCTCGCGCATCGAGCATGACCTTGATCGCGACCCATGCCTCTTTGAATGTGTTCACCGACGTGAACGTGTTGAGGTGCACGGGCTTGACCGACATCTGGATGGTCGCCAGCGCCGCCTCGTTCATGGCGTCCCACGCGTGGACGACCGGGTTAGACCTCTTGTCGTCGAACGAAGATGCCGGTCGGTCCTTCAAGACCGCCGCCCAGAGCTTCACCTTCTTGAGCTTCGCACACTTGTACACTGCCCACACCTTCTGGTCGTCGTCAAGCTGCGCGAATTGGGGGCCGCCGAAGCGGCCGTAGGTCTGCCATGTTGAGGACCTCGGCGCCGCTCAGCGCCGCGCAAACAAGGCTGGGAGAACAACACGCCCGCCCGACGCAGGAACACACCGCGACCCCAGCAACGTCGTCTCGCCAGAGACTGCAGGGAAGACGAAGGTCGCCACCAGCGACAGCTCGGGCCATATCCTGAAAAATCAGTGGGTGTTTGGTGGATGCGCTGCTTCACTCGTGAGCTGTCTGAGGCCCGAGGACAGCCGTCTTTCAAGCTCTCCGTGCGCCTCTCTATCCACGTCCTGCCCGCGCTTTCCCCGCCAGCGCAGTGCTCCCTTGTTTTAAGAGTACATGCTCTCACCACCACACGAATCGAAAGGTCCCTTTAGGAGCCCACAGGAATCTCCCCGAGCTCAGCTCCAGAGTGAGCTGCCCCCGAGATACAAATAAGCAAATTACATCACACACATACAGCAATGCACGTCAATGTCACAGCCAAAAACGCAGATGGCCGCATAAGTACTCATAGAACTAGCCAGGCAGACCGCGGCGAGTCGGACTTCCCTGCGCGGGCTTGGGGGGCTGCATTGACAATACTCAGACGCGAACTAGGCTCAAGCTCATGTACTACAGGCCCGATTGCTTTACTGGCATCAATTCCGAGCGCCGGCCGTCGGGGCGGTGCCGATCGAACGTCATCTTGGGGGGGCTGGGGTCCAGAACCCTGGCTGGAGGCCCCACGTGCTGGCCTCGTGCGGTGAACCAGCTAAATCGAGCAAGATGCGTGGGCTCGGAGTCCCGGCTGAAGCAGGCTACGAGTGATGCGCACACATGACAATCGGGTGTGTCTTTGTCGTTTCGCCGCGTGCCAGGGCCAGGCACGACGTTTTGTCACACATTAATCTGTGTCGGACGTCCCTGGACTGCCACCAGCCACCAGCGTTCAGCACGTATCAAAATGAGCAACGAAGGTTGATACCGGTCAAATGTCTGTTCGAAAAGCCATTATTTCCCAATCAGATACGTGCACACAGTTTGATGACGCAGTTTTGCCGTCAAGAGCTGACCGGGAGGCTATCGCTGTGTTCCATGGAACGAATCATGTATGAGTCGCAAACGACAGCGCGCAGCTGCACACTGAGTGGAAAAAGTCTGGGCGGACTGCGCACATTGTGCCCACTCGGTGCGTCTGAAAGAGTGGAAAAAGAATGCGCTCGCCTCAAAAGAGTCACCGTGACCGCGAGGACGGCGTCTCTGAGGCTTTGCCACAGGTCGTCGAGTCGCGTCGAGACCGATGCCCTCGCCCACCTTCCTGGCGTCATCCGAAGCCCCGCCGGCGTCGCCGTCGTTTGCCGCCCCCTCGATCCGTCTCCGATTTGCCGCAGGCTCCTCGGTACGTACCTTGAGGCGGATGCTTTGACGTGCAGCTACTCAGAGTAATACCATTCAGTGGCGTGTGGTACCTGCGTACTTGGTGGGTGCCGGTGCGGGTCTCACGGACGTACTGGGGCTCGTATCATTGTACTGACCAACGGCACGCGTTTCCGTGCTCCTTGTTGATCTGTTTGCTTCCAGTTATTGGCTACGTGTTTGCGGGTCTCGCGGAAGTTCTGAATTTTTGTGGCATTGTGCGGACGCACTTCTCGTGTTTCTGTGTTGCTTGTCGCTCTCTTTGCTTCCCATGATTTGCTTCGTGTTCATCTGTTTCCGGCTTCTCTCCGTTCGACGCTGGTGTACTCGTTTCTAATTCATTGATGCGCTTCGCAGGGCACGCGGGGGTCCAGCATGCAATCATGCCGGGGCGGTGTGACCTCTTATTTAGTCTATATTTTCTGGTCCTTTTTTCTGGCCTGGACTCTCCTCGACATGTGATGCAGTGTTTGCAGAGGAAGCGCAACTCATTCAGCACCAAAGAGAGGTGGCCGTCAAGGTGAAGCTTACAAGAGTTGAGAAAGATAATGTTGAACTCGGCAATACCGATGTGACGCGAAGTGACGACGCAGCAGCTCCCCTGTGGCAAAGGAAAGACCCTCCGCCAGCTGCCTGACGCTACTGTGTCCCGCATTAAGTTCTGCGTGCACATCAGGAGGGTCTTTCGGGACCCGATTACAGCGGATCTGATACATTGCAAAGTAGATGCACGCGCCGGGACTTTTGAGCGCCTTGTGGAGTTCTTTCAGACTGTGGCGGCCACGGATCCGGCTCGTTTCAACTTCAAGAACCACTCTTTCAAAGATGTCTACATGTACGGTATCGGATGCCTTGTTTCTGTCTCCTTGGATCTAAATACAAGATTTCAGGCCCGAACGGAATGGAGAGCGATTCCATCTGACGGCGACGTCTCTATGTTAGAGGCATCGTGCGCTCCCCAGAGCACTTTCTGAGTTGGGGACATGCTGGGGATTTTTGAGGTCCGATATGAGATTGAGCCTCCTGAGCCCTGGGCGTTGTGCTCCCAAGAAGATTGCAGGCTCACTTAGAGCTTTGCAATGTCAGGAGGAGTGTTTGTTAGTGCTGTGCGCAGCTTTTCAGAGCGCCAGAAGGAATCCTGCAAGCTTTTGACGGCAGTGAAGCAGATCGAGCTGGATGAAGTGGCTGAGAAAGCCTCAGGTGGGCTGAAGGAGAAACAGTCACGCACTCTGTGCGTTTTATCGTACGGTGATGAGTTGAGCGGGCACAAGGGACCCCGTGGGAGCTTGGAGGGGTACGACAGTGCAGAAACGTCTTTCAGCGTGGATGACCTCGCCTTCTCCGGACGTTCACTCTTCTACTTGCCTCCTGGGGCAAGCCGCGACGCTCTACTGAGACATGTCGCGGAGCACACGCTTCAAATTAGCAAAGAAGATGTTGTTGACTATGACGCGTACTCGATGGAAATTGTCGTTGTGCAGGTATTCTTGTGCATCTGCTTGACTGATATACCTTTGGCTGCCATATTCTCCAATTCTGTAGGGGCTCCTGGAACTGAGCAATGCACCAGGTGCTACAATGTCCATTCGAAGACCAGGAGTGAGAGAGAGGAGCGCGCAATGAGGAGCACCGCTTCTTTTGATGTCAAAGACATTCAATACTCCAGAGTGCAAGCGCAAACAGCTACCATCATGTCCGCACAAAAAACTTCTACCCAGTTGTCTGCCAAAGCGTTGAAAGACGCACCCCTCCTGAACAATAAGACGGACAGGTCAAATAGCCTGATGCGCCTGTTTTACGCATACGGTCCAGGGACGTTTGTCATACACGAAAATGTGATTGTTGCTCCATTTCACCTGCTGTACTACAACATTGGCTCCCACGTACAGGTGTAAGCGTACGAGTCACCCGCTGTTGAGTAGCGTGACAAGTTTGTGCTGGACATGCTTCGTAGTGGAAAACATGTTCCGAAACACACGGTACTTTTCACCTTTGAGCCTGAAAAAATGGGTGACTCAAGGCTCCCAATCTGACTACGTCGTGCTGCTTACTGGGAGTCGCACTGTCCTGGTGTATGATGTGTCAACTTTCACTACGTTTACACACGCGGTGACCACGCTTCGCGCACAGAAGGCTCAACGACAGATTTCAACTGCTCTATTTTAAAGGCCCACTCTTTTTTCCGATGGAGAGCAGGCTGGAAGGGAGCGGCCAACTGTCGTGGATCTCCAACGTGTCGGCGAAAGCCACATGATTGAGCCACGTCGCTTGCTTCGATTCAGTGCGAAATGGGAGCGCCCATCTGTCCATTGCTTGCTGGATCTTCTTCATCCTACGATACCGTTGGGGCCGCTCGGCTCATCAATAAGCGAGCTGACATTTGAAAACTTTTATATGATGGCGAAGCGCTAAATCAACCAAAGCAGTCATCGAAGCGCTGCGGAGTACTCAATGCAGATGTGGAGAGCCACAGAACAGGAACCAAAGTCGCTCTCTATGTCAGAGGAGCCCGGCATCCCTGCGTCGTGGCTGCTTGGCCTCGCTGGAGATCCATTGAAGGCAGTCTCGTTACACAGGCTCGCCCGCAGTTGCACTTGGCATCCACAATCGGCGGAAATTGGTGAAGCAAGGACGCACTGAGAACCCTCTTTGACACGATACAGGAGCTTTTACTGACCCAACGTGCTCATGAAGGTCTGATGGAAAGCCGGGCACT
>Ga0209187_1002256_pt1 | contig 18881 bp, 11 predicted proteins | sample BantaG_FD_187430 | JGI IMG/M metagenome (GOLD analysis project Ga0209187, IMG submission 187430) | Marine algal microbial communities from Bantry Bay, Ireland - BantryBay_4 metaG (SPAdes) (version 2) | ecosystem: Host-associated > Algae > Red algae > Unclassified | place: Bantry Bay, Ireland...
CCTCTCTCTTGGTTTTTAGCCACTGGACTAGTAGAACAATTCATGCCTTCACATCCATAAACCGCATTCTATTTTAAGCAAGAATCATGACGTACTAATTCCTAATGCCAGTTGTTGTTTAAAAATTCTTCAGTGGAAAGCCTCTTTACAGTGCAATTATCTTACCGCGAACATCATTCTTAATTAGTCACAACTTCTTGATTATCTACGAATTTCGAAATAATTGACGTCTTTTTTTATAATAATTTAAAAAAGATGGGCACTCAACTAGGTATATCTTATTTGTGAATCGTCTTTATTAAATATACACCCTTGGGAAAATAAAACTGGGAATAACCTTTTATTAATTTTTGTTCGACCGTGGAATGTATATCGACAAAAAATTAACTAATAACCAATTCAAAGATTATGAAGCAAACTTTAACTAAACTCAATGGGATTGCTACTTTAATGTTATTTGCTCTTTTTTCTATGGGAGCTCAATCAGCATTTGCCCAAAGTACAGTCACAGGAACAATTTCCGACGAGGAAGGACCCCTTTCAGGAGCCAGCGTCGTTGTGAAAGGTACAACTAACGGGGTATCTGCAGATTTTGATGGAAACTATTCCATTACAGTACAAGATGATGCGACTATTTTAGTCTTTTCTTACGTGGGTTATGCTACACAAGAAATTACTATCGACGGGAGAACTTCAATTGACATTGCAATGGTGGCAGATGCTCAGGCGCTAAGTGAAGTCGTGGTAGTAGGATATGGTACGCAAAGAAAGGCCGATTTAACAGGTTCTGTCGGGTCAGTCGGTAGCGAGCTAATTGAATCTAAACCAATAACAAGTCCTGACCAGGTTCTAGCAGGTACAGTTGCCGGTGTAAACATAACAACAAGAAGTGGTGATGCTGGTGCACCAATTAATGTCCGTATTAGGGGTACGGGAACTGCGGGTTCAAATGCTCCTCTATGGGTAATTGACGGTGTTCCGATTGTACAAACTAGTAATATAACTGTAAATACATCATCAGCTACTGAATCAAATCCTTTGGCGGGTATTAATCCGAATGATATTAAATCAATCGATGTTCTTAAAGATGCTGCCTCAGCTGCGATTTATGGAGCAAGAGCTGCAAATGGAGTAATTATAGTAACAACGAAACGAGGTGAAAACGGTGCGGCAAAAATAACTTACGATGGGTATGGTGCGGTAGCGTCTGTTAGATCAAGAAGAGATGTATTAAATGTATCTCAATATATTGGTCTACAAAATGAATTAGGGAGAGATTTCTCTAATTTTAGCGGAAGTGAGTTTGTTGACTGGCAAGATGCTGTGTTTCAAGATGGTTTTTCTCAAAATCATAACTTAAGTATAAGTGGGGGTAATGAAAACGCCAATTACTTTATTTCAGGCAGTTACTTAGATCAGGAGGGTGTTGAACTTGCTCAGGGTTTTGAGCGATTTGCTCTTAAAGCGAACTCCGATATCAAGGTAGGTAAGATTTTTAAGTTTGGACAATCTCTTTTAATTAGTCAAACAGATAGGAATGTTCAAGGTCAACCATCAACTTTTGCTGGATATAATGCATCGTTAAATGCTCCATTTTTTCCTGTTAGAGATGGTAGTGATGGTCTTTTTGGATATGCCCAAGAGAGTCCTGCCAATTTAAATGGTGTAGCAGGTACCGCTAGAGGTTTAAACTTAGTTGCTAGAACTGACCGCAGGGTTGAAGCGGTAGATATTCAAGCGCGGAAGGTATTAGCCAATTTTTATGGCGAAGTACAATTAGCAAAAGGATTAAAGTTTAGACCATCAATTGGGCTTGATTATACAGCTGGTTCTGCTCAAATAGTGGGTCCATCAGTATCTTTAAACGGTAATGCTCCGGGATTAGATATTTTTGTTCAATCAAAACCAACTGAACTAACTCTTACTACTGCAAGTACCTTGGGTTATGATAAGGTATTTGGAGATCACAGCATATCTCTTTTGGCTGGTTTCGAGCAGACAAAGTTTCGTTTTGATAAAGTGAGATTACAAGGGCGGGGATTAATAAATCCAAATTTTCCGGCAACCGGCACAACAGTAGCAGCTGCGAATGAAGCCGATTTATGGACACTTCAAGGTTGGTTAGGTCGTGTTAACTATAACTACAAGGGTAAGTATTTGATGACAGCGAACATTCGTCGCGATGCTTCTTCCAGATTTGCGGACGGATTTAGAACTGGGGTCTTTCCATCGATTTCTGCTGGATGGAGAATTTCGCAAGAAGACTTCTTTAATTCAGAAGGAGCAATCAATGATTTAAAGATTAGAGCAAGTTGGGGACAAAATGGTAATCAAGATACTCCAGATTCATTTCCCTATTTAAGCGCGCTTAATACGAATATCTTTTATGTAATTGGAGATGGACAAGGAACCATAAATTCTCCTGCACCGAATAGGTTTGCCAATAGTGTAGTAACTTGGGAAACAAGTACGCAAACAAATATAGGTCTCGATGCATCTTTATTTGACAGAAAACTTAGTTTGACTTTTGATTATTATGATAAGACATCGGATGATGTATTATTAGGATTGCCCGTGCCTTTCGGCTCAGGGTATTTCCTTCCTGCTCAAGCAAATATTGGTCAAATTAAGAATAGTGGTGTAGAATTCTCATTTAATTATGGAGACAAAATCGGAGATTTTAGTTATGGTATAGGAGGTAACTTAACTACTACTAGAAACCGAGTTACTGACCTAGGAACAATTCCACAGATTATCTCAGGTATCGGTGGGCAAGAAACGCACCGAACTATTGTTGGGCAGAGCATTGGTCATTTCTATGGTTATAAAACAGATGGCTTATATCAAACTGACGCGGAAGCTGCATCTGCTTTGCCTGATGCATTTTCTTCAGGTGCACAAGCAGGTGACATACGTTTTGTTGATGTAAATGGTGATGGACAAGTCAATGCTGAAGATAGAACATTCCTTGGAAGTCCAATACCAAGTTTCTACTACGGGATGAATTTGACAGCTGAATATAAAGGGTTTGATTTTTCTGCAATCCTACGTGGTGTAGGTAGTGTAGAGATTTATAATCAAGCAAGAAGAGGTTCTGAAAGTTATGCCGGAGCATCATTCGTATTGAATGGAACAAATGGTAGCAATAACTTTAGTACTTCAGTTCTTGACCGATGGACCGGTGCAGGGTCGACAAACTCAAGCTTGAATCCAAGATTGGCAGTAGGTGATCCTAACGGTAACGAACGTTATTCTGACCGTTGGGTAGAAGATGGTTCATATTTACGTATACAGAATATTCAATTAGGATATACCATACCTAGCGAAAAGCTGAGAAGTTGGACTAATGATGTGGTTAATCGCATTCGTATATATGTAGCTGCTAATAACTTGGCAACCTTTACCAGTTATTCTGGTACTGACCCTGAAGTTACTAGAGCGCAAAGTTTCCAAAAAGGTGACTTTACACTTGCTACTGGTCAAGATGGTGGTGCTTCACCACAACCGCGAGTTGTTCAACTAGGACTATCTTTAAGTTTCTAAAAAAATAAAATGCCATTAAATAGAAAATATCATATTATGAAAAAAATAAAAATTTTAATTGTAAGCGCGTTGGTTCTTGGCGGAATTGTTTCTTGCAGCGATGAATTGGAGTTACTCCCATTAGATCGCATAACCACAGCAACTTTCTATCAAGATAGAAGTCAATTCGATGGTGCGATATTCGCAGCATACTCATCAATAACTGATTTTTGGGGTACGAGTACAGAAACCCTTAGTGAAAGAGGCGAATATTGGAAGTTAACAATGTTAATTACTGATGATGTAGCTGTAGCTGTTGATGGTGCAGACGCCATTTCCAAAGATGTTGATAATCTACAATTGAGAGCTAGTGATGTTCCGTTTGCAGCTATCTATACTCAAATATATGAAGGTATATTGCGTACCAATATAGTCTTGGAAAACTTAGATGGTGAAAATAGTTTGACTGCAGAGGACAAAACTGTACTGAATGCAGAGGCTAAATTTTTACGTGCTTTCTTTCATTTCCAAGCATTAAAAATGTATGGAACGCCTCCTCTCTATTTGGAAGTTAAAACCGATTTGAGTGATTTGGCCAACCCGAATGCAACTCAAGATGAATTGTATGCCTCAATTCTTTCTGATTTAGGAGAAGCCGCAGCGGGTCTTCCAGAAGCATGGGATGGTGGAAATACAGGTCGAGCCACAGCATGGGCAGCCAAATCGTTTATTGGCAAAGTAAATGTTTTTAAAGAGGACTACGGAGCAGCAATTACAGCTTTTGCAGATGTAGTCACCAACGGCCCATATAGTCTTGTTGCAGATTACGAAGAAGCATTTGCATTTACCAATGAAAACAATTCTGAATCTATTTTTGAAATTCAATACGGTGGACCTCAATCTGACGATAACCTTTGGGTCTTTGATGATACGCACTCGGAAGATTTTAAGGCTTCGCAAGGTACGGGTAGACCATGGTACTGGGATGCAGGAGCGGAAGTAGGTGCGCCAGGAAATAAATTGGGCTGGTGGGCACCGACTCAAGATTTAGTCGATGTTTACGAAGCTGGAGATACAAGACTTGAAGCCTCAATCTGGCAGGCTGGTGATCAATATATCGCGTTTGGACGTGGAGCAACGGGCAGAATTGATGTACCCTATGACCCATCTTGGTCTTTAACCGGGTTAACCTTCAGAAAATATAGAGGCCCTATGAATTCTTTCGCTGAAAATCATCCCCCGAATCAAGGTGCTGATTTTAACAATGAGCGATGGTTCAGATTTGCGGAATTAAAATTGTTATATGCGGAGGCACTTATTCTAGGCGGTGGTGATGCAGGTATAGCTATACAGCAGATTCAAGATATCAGAGACAGAGCTGGTCTTACCGACCCTATGGATCCAGACCCTTTAACTGCAATGATGAAAGAAAAAAGAGTTGAAATGGCGTTTGAACCACACCGTTGGTTTGATATCGTCAGATGGGACTTAGGAGCTACTATTTTTCCAACTGCTTGGGATCCAAAATATGTTGTATTCCCTTTCCCTCAATCAGAAATTGATAGGTCTGGAGGATTGTTAACGCAAAATCCTGGATACTAGATAAACCAAAGTATTTAAGTTGTTAGTTTGAGTTAGTTTAAGGAATCCGATCAATTTTATAGATTGGATTCCTTTTTTTAAATATTATGTTTTGACTTTGAAAACTTTTTATAAGACCCCATGTGCGCTGGTAATATTTCTGTTACTAGCATTACTATTTTTTGCTTGCAGTGAAAACAAACAAACTTTATTTAAAGAATTATCGTCAAACGAAACTGGTATTACATTTAGTAACAAATTGGTTTTAGGTGGTGACCCGAGTGTTCTTGAATTTGAATATATGTATAATGGTGCGGGGGTGGCAATTGCTGATTTCGACAAAGATGGATTACAGGATATTTATTTTACTGGAAACATGGTTAGCAATAGCCTATATCGAAACTTGGGAGAATTTAAGTTCGATGACATTACTTCTTTATCGAACCTAACTACTACAGGTTGGTCAAATGGGGTAGCAATTACTGATATCAACCAAGACGGATATCCGGATATTTATGTGTGTAAGGGAGGTCCGAGAGGTTCATCCAGCTTAGAAAGAACCAACCTTTTATTTGTAAATAACGGAATGAAAGACGGTAAACTATCCTTTAAGGAAGAGGCTGAGAAATGGGGGTTGGCCGATGACAGTTATTCAGTACAAGCAAATTTTTTTGATTACGATGGTGACGGAGATTTAGATATGTATCTACTAAGTAATGCTTTAGTCGATTACAATCGAAATACTCCTCGGCCAAAAGATTGGACCGGTAAAGCACCTTCGGCGGATAAGCTGTTTCGAAATAATGGCGATAATACGTACTCCGATGTATCCAAAGATGCTAATATTCTAATGGAAGGTTTTGGGTTAGGTGTCGAGGTATGTGATATGAATACGGATGGATGGGCGGATATTTATGTCTCTAATGATTTTTTGACTGATGACTTTCTATATATCAACCAGAAAGATGGCAGTTTCAAAAATGAAATAGGGAGTTACATGGGTCACCTAACGTTCAATGGAATGGGGAATGACATCGCAGATATAAATAATGATGGCTTGATGGATGTAATAGTTCTCGATATGTTGCCGCCTGATAACAAACGATGGAAACTTACAATGATGGGTAATAATTATGATGAGCACCATAATGCCATTGCCGATGGGTACCAACCACAATATATTAGGAATACATTACAAGTTAATAATGGTAATGGCTCATTTAGTGAAGTAGGACAAATTGCTGGAATCTCTGCTACAGAATGGAGTTGGAGCGCTTTATTTTCTGATTATGACCATGATGGCAAGAAAGATTTGTTCATTACAAATGGCTATCGGCAAGACATAACCAATCTTGATTTTATGGTCTATGGCAATAGAATTTCGACCATGGGGTCTGAAGAGGCTAACAGGCAGCAGCGACTAACAGAATTGAATAAACTTCCTGGAATAAAGAGAACAAACTTCATGTTCAAAAATGTTGGGGATTTACAATTTGAAGACATTTCTGAAAATGCAGGAATCACAAAGCCAACATTTTCGAATGGTTCAGCTTATACTGATCTAGACAATGATGGTGATCTTGATTTGGTCATTAATAATATTGATGATCCAGCTAGTATTTTAGAGAACCGAACGGTCGTTGATAGTACGGCTGCTTATCTAAAATTTCGTTTTAAGGGAATTTCGCCAAACCTAGAAGGAATAGGAAGCCAAGTCGAGCTTTTTTACCAAGGAAATCTTCAAAAACAATATTTCACTCCTTACAGGGGGTATCTCTCTACGGTAGAACATAGTTTGCATTTTGGTTTAGGTAGCGTTCAAAAAATTGATAGTGTAAGGGTCACATGGCCAAATAGAAGCCAACAGACTCTTAAAAACATAGCACCTAACCAGGAGTTATCTGTAAACGAAAGAGATGCTGTCGGAGTAAAAAAAAACGGTATAAGAACACAACCAAATCTATTTCATAAAGTAGGTAGTATTGGACTTGAATACACTCATAAAGAAAATGACTTTGTAGACTTTAAAATTCAACCATTACTACCTCATATGCATTCTAAAAACGGACCCGGCATGGCGGTCGCAGATGTAAATGGAGATGGTCTTGAAGATGTTTTTATTGGCGGAGCTAATGGTCAATCAGGGGTTTTAAAAATCCAACAAGAAAATGGGCAATCTTTTTCTGAAATATCCTTTCAGGATGGCAGTTTTGAAGATATGGGAGCTTTGTTTTTTGACTCAGATTCCGACGGTGATCAGGATTTATACGTTGTAAGCGGAGGGTCATCACTAGAAATTAATAATCGAAAATATCAAGATAGGTTATATGAAAATGACGGTTCAGGAGCTTTCACTAGGATTAATGCCTTACCTGAATCTTTTGTTAGTGGTTCCGTAGTTACTGGAGCAGATTATGATAAGGATGGAGATATAGATCTTTTTATTGGAGGCAGAGTACTTCCTGGCGAATACCCTATGCCAGCCAAAAGCTCTTTATTACAAAATAATAGTACTTCTATCCAGATTAAATTTGAAGAAGAGCAATCTGCACCAAAGGAGTTCAATGAATTAGGAATGGTAACGGCTGCATTATGGACGGACTTCAATGACGATTCTTGGGTAGATTTAATAGTGGTAGGTGAGTTTATGCCAATTCGGTTCTTCAAAAATTCGAAAGGCAAACTTGAAGAGGTTACAAATAGTACCAGCCTAGAGGGTACAAACGGTTGGTGGAACAGTATTACTTCAGGTGACTTTGACAATGATGGCGATAGTGATTACATACTTGGCAATTTTGGATTGAATAGTAGGTATAAAGCGAGTATAAAAGAGCCGCTATGTATCTACGCAAATGACTACGATAAAAACGGTCAAATTGACCCTGTAATGTGTTATTATGTTGAAGGAGAAAACCACATAGCACATTCGAGAAGTGACCTCATTGACCAAATCAATGCAATGCGCGCGCGATTTAGAACCTTTTCGGAATATGCAGAAGCAACCTTTGAAGAGTCGTTCACAAAAGAAGAACTAGCAAATGCCTATGTTGTTAAGAGTGAAACCTTTGCAAATAGCTATTTGGAGAATTTAGGCAATGGAAAATTCAGTCTTACTTCCTTGCCCCGTTCAGTACAGATTTCTCCAATGTACGGAGTGACAATAGCAGACTACAATCAAGATGGTAATTTAGATGTACTTGCCGTTGGTAATTTTTATAGTGGTGAAGTTTTCAATGGTCGTTACGATGCCTCAATAGGTTGGTTTTTAACTGGTGACGGTAAGGGAAATCTTAATTCTACTGATGTGCAGGAAAGTGGATTCTTTGTTCAAGGCGATGCCAAAAGTCAAGTGAATGTGGTTTTGAATAATTCAGAATTAACGATATCAAGCCTAAATAATAGTGTACTAAAAACACATTCTAGAACTATAAAAGGCCAACAAATTTATCGAGCAAAACCCCAAGATGCTGCGGCGATTATTCAGTTTGAAGATGGTTCACTTCAAAAAAGAGAACTACACTATGGCTCGGGATATCTTTCGCAAGGGAGTCGAAGCTTTTCCATTCCAATAAATGCAGAATCGATAAAAGTTATTGATTTTAAAGGAAATGAAACTGAAATCCTTTCGAGACAATGAAAAAACTTGCAGTCTTATTGTTTTCTATTTTGATAGTGACTTCGTGCGACACAGAAAAGGCGAACCGATTCAGTTTATTGGACTCAAGTAAGACAGGTATTGATTTCAACAATGAAATTACTGAGAATGATAGTGTAAATGTATTCGAGTATATGAATGTTTATACTGGCGCAGGCGTTGCTGTAGGAGATGTAAATAACGATGGATTAACCGACGTTTATTTTAGTGGTAATATGGTCTCCGGACAATTATACTTAAATCAAGGAGACTTAAATTTCAAGAATAGTAGTGAATCTGCAGGTATTGTAAATAACAGCTGGGGAACTGGTGCCACAATGGTTGACATCAACCAAGATGGTTATTTGGATATCTATGTATGCGTATCAGGTGGTGGTGAAGAATCAAGGCGAGCCAATTTGCTATACATCAATAATGGTTTATCATCAAGTTCAGAAGAAGTAACCTTCACAGAGAAAGCGCAAGAATATGGATTAGCAGATATACGACAATCAATGCATTCCGCTTTCTTCGATTATGATAAAGATGGTGATTTAGATATGTATTTACTGGTAAATCCAGCGGCCTACGAACATAAGGTTAATACGAGTTCACCCAGAAAGTTAGATGGGTCATCAATTAGCAATGACCGTTTATATCGAAATAATGGAAATGGAAAATTTACAGACGTTTCACAGGAGTCAGGAATAAAAGTAGAAGGGTACGGCTTAGGAGTTGGCATTTCGGATATCAATCAAGATTCTTGGCCAGATATTTATGTTTCCAACGATTTCATTGGAAACGATATTCTGTATATCAATCAAGGTGATGGAACTTTTAAAGATGAGATAACAAGCCAAATAAGTCATACTTCTTATGCAGGAATGGGAAATGATGTTGCCGATATAGATAATAACGGCAAACCTGATATCATGGTGCTTGATATGCGTCCAGAAGATAATGAAAGGCAGAAATTGATTATCTCTTCAACAGGCTATGATCGCTTTAATATGATGTTGAATGCGGGTTATCAAGCACAGTATAGTCGTAATACTTTACAACTAAATTTGGGTGGTGGAAAGTTTAGCGAGATAGGCAATATGGCTGGTATCAGTAGTACTGATTGGAGTTGGAGTTCGCTTTTTGCCGATTATGATAATGACGGTTTCAATGATTTATATGTGACAAATGGGTTTCTTAGAGATTTGGGGAACTTAGATTACATTCACTATCAAGGTATTTATGACAACCCTATAGGCGAACGGGAAATAAAAAAGAAACAAAAATTAAGTTCTATAACAGAATTGCCGCCAGCAAAACTTGTAAACTACACATATAGAAACAAAGGGAATGCGACTTTTGAAAATACTTCTAAAGATTGGGGCATTGTCGAAGCAAGTTGTTCAAATGGGGCCGCATATGCCGATTTAGATAATGATGGTGATTTAGATTTAGTAGTAAACAATGTTAACCAAGAAGCATTTCTTTATGAAAATCAAAGTAAAAACGATAGTACTGGTCATTTTTTAAGGCTAAAACTAAAAGGTAGCGTAGGAAACCTTCAAGGAATAGGAGCAAAAGTTAAATTAACTACTCAGGGCAATAGTCAGTATAAAGAACATTTTTTAAGTAGAGGCTATGAATCAAGTATTGACCCTGTTCTCCATTTTGGTTTAGGGAATAAAACCCTTATTGATAGTCTTGAAATTTGGTGGCCTGATGATAGCTATCAACTTCTAGAAAATATTTCATCAAATCAATTAGTATCGATTGAACAAAAAAATGCAAGCTCGTTTAAAACTTCGAATAAGGTCAAAAACCATGAAACTTGGTTTACCGATATTACAGATAGTTTAAAACTCGAAATCACGCATATTGAGGATGAAATGGTTGATTTTAAGTTGCAACCGATTTTACCTCACATGCATTCAAGAAATGGTCCGGGAATAGCTGTTGCTGATGTCAATATGGACGGTTTTGAAGATTTTTATATTGGCGGCGCTTCGGGTCAGGCAGGGCAATTAGTACTTCAACAAAAGGATGGTTCTTTTTCAAAGACGGATTGGTCTACAGATAAACAATTTGAAGATATGGGTGCTTTGTTCTTTGACGCGAACTCTGACGGTTACCCAGATTTGTATGTGGTTAGCGGTGGGGTTCAACCGGGTATAGCATCGGATGGTATTTATCAAGACCGCTTATACATCAATGATGGAATAGGCGGATTTACCAAAGCTAATGCTCTACCTCAAATGGATACTAGTGGCTCTGTAGTAACCGCCACAGATTTTGACCATGATGGAGACCTTGACCTTTTTGTAGGAGGACGTTTGCAGCCAGGTAGTTATCCGATGCCAGCAAAAAGTTATCTATTAGAAAATTTATCTAACGAAGATCCTGAAAACTTAGTTTTTAGAGATATAAGTAATCAAACAAAAGATTGGGAGCAGCTAACCATGGTTACTAGCGCTCTTTGGACTGATTATGATAATGACGGATGGACAGACCTTATTGCCGTTGGTGAGTTTATGCCGATAATGTTCTTTCAAAATCAAAAAGGCAAACTGGTCTTATCCAATGAGAAATCAGGTCTTCAAAAAACAGAAGGTTGGTGGAATAGTATCGCAGGTGGTGATTTTGATGGTGATGGAGATACAGATTATGTTTTGGGAAACCTAGGTCTCAATTCCAAGTTTAAAGTGTCGGCTGAAGAACCACTTTGTATTTATGCAAACGATTATGATAAAGACGGAAAAATTGACCCTATTATGTGCTATTTCAATAATGGCGAGAATTATATTGTTCACTCCAGGGATGAAGTTATAAGTCAAATTAACGCAATGCGTGGACGATTCAAAACGTACAAATCCTATGCTGAAACTCCATTTGAAAAATCATTTTTACCAGAAGAACTAAAAGCTGCATATGTTGTAAAAAGTCATCGTTTTGCAAGCAGCTACTTAGAAAATATGGGTGGTACTTTTAAATTAAGTGCATTGCCTTTGGCTGTGCAAATGGCACCGGTTGAAGGCATTGTCGTTGAGGATTTTAATAGTGATGGAATCGAAGATATTATTATGACCGGCAATTCCTATTCGACGGATGTGGCAACAGGTAGATATGATGGTCTAAAAGGGGTTCTTTTGAAGGGAATAGGGGATGGAACTTTTAACCCAGTTTCGATAGAGGAAAGCGGTTTTCTAAATGACTTTGATGGAAGCGGTTTGGCAAAATTGCGTGGCATCAATAGAGATACTCAGATAATAGTAGCAAATAACAATGGGCCATTAAAAGTTTTCAAAGCTATAGGTTCAGGAAGTATTAAAGTTTTAGACATTCCCCCAAGTAATCAATATGCTACAATTTATTATGCTAGCGGAATTCAAATTAGAAAGGAATTCTATCAGGGTTCAGGTTACCTATCACAAAGTTCAAGGAGTATACTTGTGAATAATAAGATAAAAAAAATACAAGTGACCAATTTTAATCAAGAGACAAAAACAATTTATAATGCCAATTAGACTCCGAAGAATCATTCCGGTTTTAGCATTGATAATCGTGGCGTGTAGTCCAGAACATGACCAAGAAGGGTTAGACTCTTATTTTGAGAGTTTTTTATCTAGGCAGAATCGACAATTAACAGATGTAATAGTTGCCGATATTTTTACCCCGCCGGTGGCGAGTAGAATTTATGCATACTCAAACGTAGCAGCTTATGAAGGTATGAGTTTGGCGGATTCAGCACTTCCTTCTTTGGCTGGTCGTTTAAATGGTTTAAAACCTCTTCCTAAGCCAAATAAGTCCAAGGATTACTACTATCCTTTGGTTTCAGCAACCGCATTTAGCAGAACTGCTAAATCACTAGTATACAATTTAGAAAAAGTGGAGGCCGTTCAATATTCAATTACAGAAAAAGTTTTGGAAATTGGAATAGATGAAGAAATTTATTCCAACTCCATTGCCTTGGGAGAAAAAATTGGAGAGCATATCTTAAAGTGGGCTGCTGAAGACGGATATCTTAGAAGAACGGCGTTACCAAGATACTCCGTGAAGGACGACCCAAGTCGCTGGTCTCCAACACCCCCTGATTATGCAGATGCCATAGAACCACATTGGAATACTCTTCGCCCTTTTGTAATGGACTCTGTGGGTCAATTTGACCCGGGATTACCGACTGAATTTGATACCTCAAAAGACTCGCAGTTCTTTAAAGAGGCATTAGAAGTATATGAAACTGTAGCGAAGAAGGATTCTACTCAACTTGAAATCGCCAAGTTCTGGGATTGTAATCCGAATATATCCTACACGCAGGGCCATGTGATGTATTTCAAACAGCAAATTTCCCCTGGAGGGCATTGGGTTCATATAACAGCGCAAATATTAGAGGATGAAAAAAGTGATAACGTATATGCCGCCGTCTCTTTTGCTAAGGTAAGTGTAGCAATTGCTGATGCCTTTATTAGTTGTTGGGATCAAAAGTATAAAAGCAAACTAGTGCGTCCCGAGACTTATATTAATAAATATATAGACCGAGATTGGATACCTGTACTTCAGACTCCGGCATTTCCAGAGCATACTTCAGGTCATAGCGTTGCTTCATCTGCAGCTGCGACGGTACTCACAGATATTTTTGGTGATAACTATGCTTTCGTAGATGCTACAGAAACTCCCTATGGATTACCTGTTCGCAGTTATCAATCTTTTTATAAAGCTGCGGAAGAAGCTGCTATTAGCAGACTGTATGGAGGAATTCATTATAAACCTGCAATTGAACTAGGTGTTCTTCAAGGAAAACAGGTAGGCAATTTAATTTTGAGAAGACTAAATTAATGAGTCCGATAAAGAACATTTTAAGTTATAAGGATTCAACTACGCTGGCCAAGTATGAGCAGATATATCGTGGAATTGTTGATGCCATTGATTTAAATGTTTTAGAAATAGGGGATCGCCTACCAACACTTAACAAGTTAAAAAAAGAGCTTGGATTTTCTGGCGTAACCATATCAAAAGGTTACGATTTGTTAAAAAGTAATGGAATTATAGAGTCTAAGGACACAATAGGATATTACGTAGTAAGCAAAGAAACAAAATCTAATACGCGAGTTGCTTTGGTATTATCATCTCTAAACTACCATGAAATATTTTATAATACATTTCAAAAGGAGCTTGGAGAAACCTTTAGTATGGATGTTTTTTATCATACCAACACCATGATAAGTTTTGAATCCGTTTTATCAAGAGTTAAAAGACTTAATTATGAAAGGTATGTGATTGAGCCCGTTACAGATTCAGCTGCTAGGCCTTTAATAGAGTCCTTTGATTCAGAAAAATTGATTGTAATAAATAATAGTTTCTCTTTAGGAAAAAACTATACATGTATTACCGACGAGTTTGCGCAAAAAGTCTTCAAGAAAGTCAAAATGTTAGGCTAGATATTTAAACATATTAATCCAAAAGTAAATAATAAAATATGAACATTACCAAACTTCTATTTACAGTTATTTCTGTCTTTTTTTTATCTCAATGTGCAGAACCTTTACCTGAAAATACACGAGAAAAACTAGCTATATGGACAGAAGGACACCTTGATATTCATCATATCAATACTGCAAATGGAGACGCCACCTTCTTTATATTTCCTGATGGTACTACTATGCTATTTGATTTAGGTGGTAGCAAAGCTCCATTAAATCACCCTGAATATTTTTATTTAGAAACTAATAAGCAAATGACGGCTGCTCAAATAGTTGCAAATTATATTGCTGCTGTTCATCCCAACGGAAAGAAAACGACCTTAGACTATGCGCTGATATCGCATTTTCATCCTGATCATTATGGTAAAATAAATACAGATACCAAAAAAATGGATAGTTTGGGATATTATGTAACCGGAATTACTGAATTGGAACAATATATACCAATAACTAAAGTAATTGACAGGGCTTATCCGGAATATGATATTCCTAAGGGTTTAAGAGATTATAACAGCGCCGACATGATGTTTGATAGTTATTTAAAATATATAGAAGAAAGGGATAAGAATGGTAAGGTAAACGAACAACTGAAACCTGGAATTAAGAACCAAATTGTTTTAAAATCTGACCTATATCCTGAATTTGAAGTTCGAAATTTAAAATCAAATCTAGTAACATGGACTGGTATTGAAGATGAAACTGAGGAGCGAATGTTTGATTTTACCCAACAAATGAAAAATCGTGGATTTAGTGAGAACCCTCTGTCCTTGGCAATTCAAATCAATTACGGTGATTTTGATTATTTCACCGGTGGTGATTTAACAGGTTTTGATTGGAGAAACGTTTTTGATACAGAAACACCAATTGCCAAGGCAACAGGAGAAATCGATGCTATTGCATTGAATCATCACGGTTGGCATGATGCAACTAATGCATACTTTATGAATACGTTGCATCCAAACGTTGTAGTAAGTCAATCTAGGCATGATCCTCATTTTCAATTCAACCCTTTAGAAAAAGTGTTGAACATAAATGCGGATTTTTATACCAACAACCTACATGAAGGGGTATTCAATCTATTTTCGGAAGACTTAAAGAAACTGGTCAAAGGCCAAAATGGACATATTGTAATTAGGGTTTCTCCGCAAGGATCGGAATACTACGTGTATGTGGTGGAAGATGGTGATTTTAATTTAAATATTTTGAATAAAGTTGGACCTTATATTTCCGAAAAATAGAGTTGGCGGTATCAATCCCTTTCAAATGATAAATACAGTTTTATTTAAGATTTACATCCTTGAAGTTTCATTTTTAGCGTTTCCATATCCTCACTTAATTTTCTTTCAATAACCCTTGCATAAATTTGAGTGGTGGCAAGTTTGGTATGTCCAAGAAGTTTTGAAACGGTCTCAATAGGCACACCGTTGGTTAAGGTAACTGTAGTTGCGAACGTATGTCTGGCCATATGAAAGGTTAAATTCTTTTTTATATCACATAAATCGGCTAATTCTTTAAGATAACTATTTAATCTTTGGTTAGAAATACTAGGTAATAATTTATTGTTGAATTGAGTTCGTGGATGATTCTCATACTTGTATATTAATGATTCAGCCGCTGGAAGTATTGGTATTTTAAATGGAGTACCGGTCTTATTTCTATTTGCCATTAACCATTGATTACCATCAGTACCTTTTACAATATTGCTTTTATTCAAGTCCATGATGTCTCCATATGAAATTCCAGTATAGCAACCGAATACAAATAAATCTTTGACGACTAACAATCTCTCTATACTAGTCGATAACTTTTCTATACTTTTTAGTTCTTTCTCGGTAAGAAATTCTCGCTCTTTTTTTTCGATTTTAGCTTTGAATTTCACGAATGGGTCTCGTGTTATCCATTCCATATGATAGGCCAAGGTTATCATTCTTCTGAGTCGCTGAATATGTTTCATGACCGCATTGTTTCCAATGCTGCCTTGATAGTGTCTTGGTTGATATGAGTGTAAAAAGCTCTCAAATCCTATTACGAATTTATAGTCTAAGTCTTGTAGATGCATATCCTCTTTTCCATACTCAATTTTAATATATTCAAAAATGTATTTCTGACTAGTTTTGTAATGACAAAGAGTTTTTCTAGCTAGTTTGATTCCCAATTTATCGTTATGATATTCAAAAATATCCTTTATAGAGTATACTTTTTTATCCTCACCTAAATATCTGGCCTTAATAAGCTGTGCATTGAGTACTCTATTCTCTCTTTTTAAGTCTCTTTGGCAGTGTACAATATCGGATTTTACTTCGTCCAGGTAGAGATTGATTTTTCTGGCCGTGGCCCCATTACCTTTTGCTTTTTGGCGTTTTGAGTCCCATAAATCAACGTTAATTTTATCTTTTAGACTGATATTGACATTTTTGCCATTTACGGTTATTCGGGCATAAATATTTGTCTCATTGTTTTTGTTAGCACGTTTGGTATAAATCCAAAATAGTACTGAAAATGTTAAAGAAGTGCGCATAGTTGTCGTCTTAATTGTTAAACAATAATTGAGACGAAAGTCAAATCAACTAAGCAAGTATTTGTCCTTATTATGGGTCAATTTATAAAAGTGTTGACACTTATGTTGACGATTTTAAAAATTGTTGACGATTTGTGAACTTTTAAAACCAAATCATATCATTTAATATGATTTTCCTAAAAACAAAAAACCTTGCAAATCATAAGATTAGCAAGGTTTTGGTCTCGGATGATGTTCCGATTGGTGACCTGGCTGGGGCTCGAACCCAGGACCCTCTCCTTAAAAGGGAGATGCTCTACCAACTGAGCTACCAGGTCAAAATCTCAATGCTAAAATTCGTTCTTAGCGGCTGCAAATATAAGTCCATTAATTTATTTCACAAGTCGATTTTACAAGAAATTTGTCTTTTCTTTGAAAATGATTTTATTTCATCCATTTTTGTAAAAAAGATGCCCGTTGAAGATAGTTCTAGTAGGATATATGGGAAGTGGAAAATCTACTGTTGGTGGCGAACTTGCGCTAAATCAAAAAAGTGTCTTTTTGGATTTGGACGCTTATATAGAGAATAGGGAAGGGCTAACAATAGCTAAAATTTTTGAACAACAGGGTGAGCTCTATTTTAGAAAAAAAGAAGGGGAATACCTAAAAGAAATTCTGAGTTTAGAATCGGACGTGGTACTGGCAACGGGTGGCGGTGCACCATGTTATGGTCATAACATGAATGAGATACTAAAAGCGACTAAAAATGTTTTTTATCTAAAACTTTCCTTACCCTTTTTGGTGAATCGTTTAGCAGAGGAAAAAGAACAACGCCCATTAATAAATAATATAGTTCGAGAAGAACTACCCGAATTCATAGGAAAGCACTTGTTCGAACGTAGTTTCTACTACAATCAAGCGAATACTTCGATTTTATGTGATGATAAAACTCCACAAGAAATTGTTCGAATAATTACTGAAAATTTAGTCTAGATAAACCTTATCATCCTTCGTTTTAAAGGCTACATGAACATGGGTTTGTAACGATGTGCTGAGCGAAATACCTTTATAATCGGCCTTTACAGGGTATTTTTTATGGTTTCGATTTACAAGCACAGCGGTTTTTAATTGTTTTAGAGGAGTTTTTAAAAAGTGGTGTACTCCATATATCAGAGTGGTTCCAGAATTAAGAACGTCATCTACTAAAACTACCGATTTGTCTTGATAATCTGCTTGATCAATAGATGTTGTTACGCCGCTCTTTAATGGATTTTTCTTGTTCATCATCACCTTGCAAAGTACAATATCTGCATCTGTTATTTTTCGCAGTACGGTTTGGATTTTTTTTGCGAATTGTAATCCGCCACCTTCAATTCCGGCGATTACAATTTCCTTTTCATCTACGTTGGCCTCGAATATTTGGTAGGCAATACGTCTTATTTTATGTTGAATTTCTTGATGTGAAAGAATTGTATTTTCCATTGGGCAAGGTCATTTCGTTTTCAAAGATAAACAACTAGATAGCTTTTTGTTATAACTAAATCCGCTATTCTTCTTCAGTATTACCGGGCGAGTCCCAATACCCTTCAATTTCTCTTCTATCTTTCTTAGTAGGTCGGCCCGTTCCTTTTTTACGATAATAATCTTTTGCGAATTTCAACAATTCATCCTTTTCAAAAGCTTCGTTGGGCGTGGTATCTCTTCGATACATACCAACTAATTTAGCACCAACCCTACTTTCAGGAACGTCGAGAACGGTAAGCTCATAATTAATTTGGTTCTTGCGCACTATTATTTTATCGGTCGGGTATACTTCCCTTGAAGCTTTTACCACAGCCGAATTGACCTTTACCTGCCCTTTTTTGCAAGCTGTGGTAGCAATATTCCGAGTCTTGAAATAGCGGGTACACCAAAGGTATTTGTCTATTCGCATTTCCTGTCCAAATTCTTTGTTAAGGTCGTCTACAAAAATAGCGGAAAATTGTATCTTGCGCCCCTGAATACAGATAATATCGAATAATGACGATGAAAAAAATTGTACTGCTGTTTACTATCATAGGAATTGCAATTGTAACCTCTTGTAACAATGATGATGATGACATCGGTGAGGTCATACCCCCTAGGTTGCTTAGCGATGTAGAAGCTGAAAATGATTCTACTATAGTCGCTTTTT